>JADMIO012704405.1_pt1 | contig 75170 bp, 89 predicted proteins | sample 8958161 | NCBI WGS metagenome assembly JADMIO01 (sample SAMN16585339, study PRJNA669376) | soil metagenome | isolation source: Crop rotation soil | place: USA: Cullars Rotation, Alabama | collected 2011 | reverse complement strand
CGCGACAACTTGTCCACGTGGAATTCTAAGCTTAGGATCCCAATGTGCTGGAAAGATAATCGCTACCATGACCAATACTGGGGATGTTTTGATCTTCGACAAGTCGAAACATAGCAGTGTGCCAAAGGGTACACCCAACCCACAGATTGTGTGCAAAGGACATACCGCAGAAGGGTTTGGGTTATGCTGGAATCCGCACGAGGCTGGCAAGCTGGCAACTGGAAGTAGTGACGATACAGTGCGGTTATGGTAAGTTGCTGTCTTGTTCGGACGACATCTGTTGATGGCTAAATGATCATATAGGGATCTGAAGACAGTCCAGAAGGACAACAATATCGTCAAACCATATGCCACTTACACCCACCATACAGCCGTCGTCAATGATGTCCAATATCATCCTATACACAAGTCTCTGCTCGGAACAGTGTCAGATGATCTAACCCTTCAGATTGTCGATCTTCGCAGCGCCGATCGCAAGAAGGCTGCAAAGTCTACGATTGGCCATACTGATGCCGTCAACGCTTTAGCTTTCAACCAAGGCTCAGAATACATTCTAGCAACTGGATCAGCAGATAAGACAATTGCTATCTGGGACTTGCGAAATCTGTCAGCGAAGTTGCACTCACTGGAAGGTCATACACAAGCCATCACGTCACTGGCCTGGCATCCACAGGACATTGCCATCCTCGGGAGTGCATCGCAAGATCGTCGTGTCATCTTCTGGGATCTCAGTCGAGTAGGAGAAGAGCAATTACCAGATGACCAAGAGGATGGGCCACCAGAGCTGTGAGTGTGCGCAATTATAGAAGTACTGCGCCGTCACTAACATTCATAGTCTTTTCATGCATGGAGGTCACACTAACCATATTGCTGATTTCAGCTGGAACCAAACAGAGCCGTGGGTGATCTGCAGTGCAGCAGAAGACAATTTGATACAGATTTGGAAAGTGGCCGAATCGATTGTTGGCAAAGACCTGGAGGATATTCCAATGGATGAACTTGACAGGTAACGGACGCCAAGTGTGACCAATCGAGCCACTGACGGAACGGCTCAATGGACAGCAAGCAATATTCTAGAGCATATGTATGATGGGAAGGAGTTGAAGCGACGGATTCAAACCAAGTGCATTTGTACTTCATAGAAATCTACCATACCCAGAACGTCCGATGCTCTGTTTCCCAAAATCTGCTAAGCCTCCTATACAGAAAACCTCACCATGGATGTTGGCCATCCTTATGCACGAACTTTCCTTCCTCATCGTCTCGCTTTCCCTCAAGTATGCTCAGATATAATCTAGCCGAATCTTCTGGATCTCCTGCTCGCAAATTACGCAATCTTCCATGTTCGCCTTTCCCAGCAAGGTTTGAGCGTACCATGCCAGGATCAACGATAAAAATCTTGATTGGATCTGTTGGTTCTCGCAAAGCCAGCATTTGCAATATAAGCATATTCAGAGCAGACTTGCTAGCACGATATGTCTCTCCATTAGGCGGTCCGTGGTAGACTGGCGATTTTGGGTCCGCGGCAAGTGCCATCGATCCAACAACACTACTCACAAATAGTGAGTATGGTTTCTCTGATTTGCGCAGTAAGTCGCGGAATGCGGCTGCCATCAATATCGGTCCCGTCGCATTTGTTGCGAAGTTGATCTGATGGCGTGTGGCAGTGTCGGGGTCTGAGTTGGCTACACCAGCGTTGTTGATGAGTACATCAAGACGACCAAAGGTTTTTGAGACGAAACTGGCGGCTGCGTTGATAGAGTCTTGTGAGGTAACGTCTAGCTGGATTGGTGTGAGCTGGCCATTCGCGTTGCTTTCTTTTATGCTCCTGACTGATTCCTCCGCGTCCGACAGTTTGCGAGCTGCGACGAGGACGTGGTAGTTTGACGATGCTGCAGAAATGAAGTTTGCTGCTACGAGACCAATGCCAGAGTTGGCACCTGTTGTCATAATCAGTATGTGGCAGTTGATTGTGATCGCGATGGTTTTACCAGTGATGAGGATGATCTTTGAAGACATCATTCTTTGGTCGTTGAAGTTCTTGAGTTCGAAGTTTTGGTTTTCCTAATTTCTCTGCAAGAGTCTGATATTGACTGATGTGTCTGGTGTGTTCTTTTGTTCTGATCGTCAATGTACAGCAGTTGCAGTCGTCTTATATATGTGCTTCGAAATTCTATGTTACTGCACTTCTCGCAGTTTAAAGATCGTTAACTCCATCTTTGCACTGTCCCAACGGAGATTCTGCAAATCCGTCAACCTATACCTATATCATTGCAGTCTGCGAATGTACTTGTTATTTTTCCATACCACCTCGTCTTCGGCACCAATGATCATTCGCGAATGGCAGATTTTGTCTAAACCCTTTCGGGAGTATCTGCCGAGCTAAGCTCGACTTCACCCAATGAACATGTCGTGGCGTGGAAGCGGCTCCGCAAACTGAAAGTTATCTCCGAGTTATCGTCAGCCTTTCACATTACCAAACCACGAAATGGTTTGAATCATCAAGCACGAATTCTGAGGGACTTCCACACATCTCAGACCCCTCAACATTGCATATGGCGCAATATCAAGCTTTCCATAGATCCACCTAAGATGCCATTACCATATACAGGCTGCGTTACATGCAAGCAGCGACATCTCAAAGTAAGCAACCCCATCCTACTCTTCCAAATTAGGAAATACTGACGAACTCCAGTGCGACGGTCTTCTACCAACATGCACCAGATGTCTAAAAGCGAATCGACCATGTTACGGAACTAAGGACATCAAAGACTCCGGGATCTTTATTCATTCGGAGAATGCTTATGCAAGCGGGAAGCGAAAGCGTCCGCGGGGTCCAAGAGCTGCCTCGCCGACCATCTCGAAACTACCATCTCCTACGGCTACGGACACTGGAGTACTGGTTGACGAACTTGCTGATGCTGCGATTGCGCATTATATTGAGACTAATCTGAGTCCTGGCTTTGAAGTTCCGTCTCTGCTGAGAACGGTAGAAGAGGATCTCTTACCTATCTACCGAGCTCGCAAGACCGATCCGATTATACATCTGGCACTTTCAGTCTTGTCGCTGGTCATCTATGGGCGGACTCAGTCACAACCGGTGGCACTGACTCAGGCATGTGTGCGTTATCAGCAACTGCTTCAGCAAACACTATCAACACTCTCATCGACACCGAATCCTTCAGAGAAAGATGTCGAGACAGCGCTTTTTGTCACGTTTTGTATGAGCAGGTACGAAGATGCTGTCCATGTACCTGGTACAAGATCTGAAGGGAGAGGCTTTACATCATCAAATCATCATGATGGTTCCTTAGCATTTATACGATCCATCAAGGATAGGCATAACGGCACAACGCACGGAATGCCCGGCATTGTCAAGACAACGAGACGATGCATGATCAAAAGTGCCCTATTGCGAAGTAAGAATTTGCCGGAATGGGTGCATGATGGTGCATTATTCGGCGAGGAAGATGTCATAGAATTGACGTATGACCGCTTCTCAACACGACTCGTTCACTTGCGGTCTCAATTACGTCTGTTAAGGTCTGGGGATGGAGACCTAGAGTCCATCGATACCCTCATCGAAGAATCTCGCACGCTAGGTGGAGAGTTCGGAGAGTGGTCATCGAAGTTCCCTGTCTCCTCCTCACATCTAACTCCTTCGAGAGCACTCGGCACGACGAAGGCAAATGCTAATCACAGCTACACTAACATAAACCCCGATACCAAAGCTCACGCAGCAATATGTCTCCGCCTCCATGCCACGGACATCCTAATTCTCAGCACCTACATCTCCCTTCTCAACCTCACCTCCACCTCAGAAGCCATAACGTTATCACCTACAAGCGCCCAAGCACGCAACCGTCTTCACAGCTCCGCAATGGCGTTCATCACAGCTCTCAACGTCTACATTGGTACCCAAACTTACACGACCGACGTGAAAACGCCCCTAAGCCCAGAATGTGGCACGTTGAGATGGCTTGTTTGGCCTCTTAGTATGATTTTACTTGCGGAGGAGGTAGACAGTTGTGATAGGTTGTTCTTCGAGAAATTGATGAAAGAAGCTGGGAGGATTAGTGGGTTTGCTGTATTGGAGGATGTCAAGAACAATTTGCCTAGGGGAGGTGAAGGCGTTGGTGGGGAGCTGATAGTATGAGATAAGACGGATAATGTGCACATATAAGAAGAGCGCATGCAAGATGGTACAACATATTTGTTTCCATGGACAGACATGGTTTCATGCATCTCGTATTATGCTTGTACTCATACACAGCCTCTATGTCCTCATTCCATTCATGCTTTTGTTCCATCTATCAAGCCTGACGATCTCATGCTCTCCATCCTAACTCCGCGCTCATCGCCACAATGCTACGTTGTACATCGGAGTATATAGTATAATTACAGTTTCCACCCAATGCTCAAATCATGCATGTTCAGGCTATCAGGTGACATGCACTCTCTTGGGGTCTCTTTCAGGCACTTCACCTTCCGGACCACGTTTCTTCTCCTTATCAGCTTTCACAGCATCTTTCTGTGCTTGCCGTCTAGCTTCCTTATCTTTACGCTCGTTCTCCTTTCGCAATGCTTTTGATTCGAATTCGTGCCATTCACCTTCGATTGCAGCAAGTCTAACAAGAAGATTAGTATAAGTTGGGACCAACTGGAACGAAGATATCTTACTCAGTAGCTTGTCTCGGCTTCGGTTCCTCCGCCGTGAAGTAAGGGTGTTCGAGAACATCCGAAGCCGAAGGTCGTTTTGCAGGATCAAACAAGAACATTGCTTCCAACAATTCGAATGCTGCTGGCGTCACACGATCTCTGTACTTCTCCGCAAAGACATTTGGACGACGTGCTGAGGGTCGTAACAACTCATACCAAGCCATATCGACAAGCCCTGGCCATTCGGCGCGAGTCGGAGTACCCAGGATAGCGTATATCTTCTCAAGTTGATTGATCTCGCCACCATCTCCTGGAAAGATCGCATGTCTTGTGAAGATTTCGACCACGACGCATGCTGCACTCCATATGTCGACTGCTGGTCCGTATTGTGTTTCGCCAAGGAGGAGTTCAGGTGATCTATACCATATCGTGATTACACGGTTGGTATAGTCTAGCTGTCGTCGTTTCGCATAGAATCTTGCGAGCCCAAAATCAGCGAGCTTTAGAAGTCCATCACTGCTGACGAGGATATTCGCAGCCTTGATATCCCGGTGTAGAACACCCCTCCGGTGCAGGTAGTCAAGACCTTCGAATAGCTGCTTTGCGAGATGCTTCTTGTGTGCAGCTTCAAGCTTGAAGGTTGGATGATTCAGTAAACCAGTCAAGTCATGAGACAGGTACTCGAATACCATGAAGCAATCATTCTTCTCAACCATGACTTCCTGCAAATTGACAATGTTGAGGTGTTTCAGAGACTGCAGAAGCTTGATCTCTCGCACTGCTGTAACCGGAAAGCCATCTCTTTCACCTTCCATACGGATCTTTTTCAAGGCGACCAGCTTCTTGGTGTAGACATGAACGCCCTTGAAAACCTTGCCATATGTACCAGAGCCCACCACGGACTCGTTGCCAGGCTTTCGATAGTAGACTGAATCAGATTTCTTGAAGTCTTCATCCAGCTGCGGACGTTCCTTCAGGCGCTTCATTGTCTTCTTGACTTTGCGAGTTGTTGGAGCAGGAGGAGGAGCAGGAGCTCGTGGAGGTTCTCGCACGTCTAAAGGTCGTCGAGCAGATGCTGGTTCCGTAGGTACACTTCGATTGCCAAAGCCTGCAGCAGGTCCTCGTGGTTGAGATGGGGCGGATTGGGGAGGTTCTCGTCGAATAGGAGCAGCATTTAGCTTCTGCGATATCTCTGGTTTTGGCGCAGTAGGCACGGCCTTCGACGATGCTTTGAATGCGAAACTGAACTTTGATGTGTTCTGTTGAGCTTGAGGACCTGTAGGAGCAGTTGGAGGAGGCCTAGAAGGAGGTGGCATCTTTTCCTCATCCTTCTTCTTGATGGTCTCCTTGTCTTCAACACGGAGGTCTTTCGACGGCCGGAACAAATCTTCCCCATCGTCATCTTCAGCCTGTATAGCAGCTGACGTTTCGGACTGATTCGTTTCAGTTTGATCCGAAGGTTGATTGCTAGGCGCATGTCCGGGCGACATCTGCTGTGGCGTGTTTGCCGGATTGCTTTGCTGACCCCGTCCGGCCATCGGTTGTACAGGTATACTGTTTGCATTTGTAGCAGCAGTCCATTGTGAACTTTGAAAGTGTCCTCCTCTTCCACCACGGTGACCTCCACGCCCTCCACGTTGGTTGAACTGGTTACCTCGGAAAGCTTGCTGATTTCCTCGAAAATTCTGCTGCTGGAAAGTCTGATTCATTGGGCCAGTGGGTGCTGGGTATGGTGGTGATTGAGCATTATTGTTGTTGTAATATGCTTGAGGTCCAGCGGGAGGTGCGAAATTTTGCTGTGGTTGCTGCTGTTGATAATTCTGTGGATATTGCCTGGAACTACGTCAGTTCTTACGACCATATGTCAAGAGAAACAATAACTTACGGTTGCGGAGAGTATTGCTGCTGAGGAGGTCCCCAGTTGCTACCTCCATGATTCGAATAGGGAGACTGAGCTTGAGGAGAGCCATGATAAGAGCCCGGAGTCATATGCTGTGGTGATTGGGAATACTGTCGTGGATCGACTTGGGGACTTTGGTACTGCTTGAGAGGAAAAGCTGCCTGCATTTGCTGCTGTTGATTGAAAGCGCCTTGGTTTCCATAATATGCCCGACCTGCCATTTTTTCCGAGTTGACCTCAACACTATTCGCACCAGACGGTGTGATAGACCGCCTGACCCTGTTGCTACTCACTTCGATACTATTAGCGCCACTTGGTTGTGGTGTTGTATGCCTAGAATCTTGTTTGGACCCGCGTCGTTTATCACGCGAGACTTCTATCGAGTTTGCACCTGATGTTCTAGGCCGCGAATGCTTGCCACGTTGCTCGAAAGGTTTTGCCTTGTCTTCCTCGGCCCGGGCTTTGCGGTCTTTTGGAGGTTTAGATGCAGGCGGGGATTGTCTCCTTTGCGAACGATCGTCTGACACTGTCTCTCCAGTCTTGGAAATGCGCGCTGGCGATTTCTTGTGGTATTGTTCAGTAGTTCGAGAGGGTCCAGGTGAGTTTTGTCTCGAACGGCGGGGTTCGTAGCTATCAAGCAATGGACTGCGGCGTCCTGGGGAATGTTCCCTAGAGCGAGCGTAGTCCGTAGCACGCTCAGGAGAACGACCACGGAATACACGAGACGGCAGAGGTGAACGACCTCGGATGCGTGGCCGATCAGGCTCTCGTCTGTAATCCTCTCTTCGGTAGTCCTCTCGTCGATATTCGTCCCTATCACTTGGCCTGTATTGAGGACTTGGAGAGCGTCTCCTACCCTCGTAACCTCCCTGCTCACGATAGTCTCTGGCAGATCCTCCCAGACGATCCAAGTTGTCTCGAGGATCACCACGTTCCCTCACTCTTCCAGCAGTATTCGACTCTGGTAGTCCTCTCTCCATAGACCGCCGATGTGGTCGAGTGGTAGATCTCCTTCTCTCTGGCCGATGAGCTATGTCTTCGACTCTCGCAGGGCTTCGAGAATCCTCTTTCCTCGATTTTTTGTAATGACTTCGTGGTGGTGATGGAGTTCGGGACTTCCTACGCTTGCTCGCGGGCGATGACTGTCGTCCTGACGACCCTCGGGAGTTACTAGAGCCTCGTGTATTCAACAGTTCTCTTCCCTTATTCTTTTCGCTCGCAACACTTCGCGGTACTTCCTCGCGTCTCTCCTTCGTCGGCGACCGCGGAGCAGGTTGTCTACGGTCGATACTTCGTTCGCGGTGTCGCTGTTCTCGATGCTGTGAGGATCTTACACTGTCGCGACTACGTTCTCTGTGCTTCGACTCTCTCGAGAATCCTGAATGACGCGGGCCTGGTGAACGCGAACTTCTGGACCCATGCACTCCTCTATCAATTCTGCCTCGATCACGGTCATCGCCTTGGCTCCATCTGTCTGTCATTGCGACATGCCGATCATCAACGAGTTGTTGTGGTGGTTGAGAAAGTGGCATGTTAGTGCTTTGAACTCAATGAAATTTAAGGCACAACTTCCGGCCGCCGTAGCGCCAATTTTTGTCGTGAAGTGATGCTCGGAAACAACAACAAAATGTGAATGCGACAACCCCGTCCCAGCATATAATCACTCGTCAGATCTTTACCTCCAAACTTTCCCACCGATGAGTTCCAATTTTGCTTTGGAAGATTGTTGTGATAAGGGCATCGAAATCCTGAAGTAACTCGACACAACATCTGGTTGTCATTGCCAAGCCTCTGGCAAGTTCTGCTTCGGTTCGTGAATCGTAAGCCCGCCAGGCTCATCTTCTACCAAGTTCCCACCTGCGCAGTGCGCATTTGCAGTCTTTGACCTCTAACTGGACTTTTACCTTCAGGATATAGTGAAGTAAGTCAACGAGCGCGTCACGAAGAAACTAAACTATATTGGCAAGAATGTCACATCACGATGTCAAAACCCAATCCTCCGTTGATCGCTGCACGGAAGTCCAGCACTGTTGTGTTAGGCTCACCAGCACGAAGAGCCCCTTGAACTATCATGCAGATGAAGACCGAGATCCACGATGTTGACCGTGACATTAGGGTCGCCCATCCTATGGTTACTGATGTGGAGTTCCATCTATGGTCGAGATGCGGTAGGTTGTAGCGTGATGATAGTACACAACACCAATATGGCTCATCTCGCCACTGGAGCCAAACAGAGTATCCGACAGCAAAAGCTGTCTAACCACGACTTGCCGACCAAGAATCGCAGAGCGAGAGCTATTGATTAGCGGTAAAATCGAATCGAGTACAATACGGTGTCGATGTGATCGATCTTCGCTTAGTTCCAGCTTGTACTTTCTTGCAAGTATATATGCATTTCGTGGTTATGCCGAAATGGATCGGTCATCATTTCGTGTAGACGGGCCGTGCAATGGAGAAACCAGATCCTGTCGAGGTATCGCTCTCGTGCCGGCCATATATGTTGGTGCGGAGATTCTAACGTGATAGTGCTACGTACTGCAAGTTGCGGGTAGCATAAGCAATTCACACGCACCCACTTGAGTATGATAGTATGCAGCATAACGCGTTGTTCCTTTTGCCGATTGACAATAGTTGGTCGTCAGCTACTTTCACGTTAAGCCTAGACTGCATTGCGCAATGTTTGTTCGTTTTGCGAGATATCTGTGTAAGCGCAATGTTCTCGTCGTGTTCATAGACTCCAGTCGCTGACCAGACATGTTTGCCTAAACCTCACTCCTCCGAAACAACATCTCCAAATATTATTCTGTGAGCACTGTGCGGTATGGAAGTATTGTATACGTTGAACGGACTTCGTCGACTCTGTGGAAGGAGCCGCAGGACGCTGGATACTGTTGTCGCGACATATGAAATACTGGCGATAGAGAGGCTGGAATCAGGCGGGGGAAAGGTACACCTGACGACGCGCAAGTAGTTGTCTGCCGTCAATGAATCTCCAAATCACTCTCCCAAAAGTAACATGTCGAGATACTGGCGTGAGGGAAAGACGCTCAAGAATTTGTCTGGAAGTTGTAGTTGGCATGAAGCTCTTGCTGTGACGAAGTCTAGATATTAGCGCCGATTTCAAGAAGTTATTGGCCTTGGCATAAACGTGACTTCGAGCAATATGGTGACCAAAAGCATTCCGAGTACAAGATATCTTCTCGTGCTTATGTCCATCACAATTCTGAAATCAAGTCCGAAAACTCATATTGGAAAGCACCACTTGAGGATACTGGCATCGCAACTGCATGACTGTATCTGCTAACGCCATTCATACTGGTTTCGTCAAGAAGACGAGCCCACGCTGCGAATCGGCAAGGATGACTTGCCGACTTTACATTGGCGGATGGTGATGCTGAGGCTACCCACATCTTCTTCTCGTGGACCATGCCCTCCTCTGATTGAGCTGATTAGAAAGTAGTCGAATTACTTTGCAGACAAGTGTTCGTAGTACATAGATCATGGCTATGCAAGCTATGCACGTCTCAGTCACTGTGTCTCCTATCCCTCTTGTTTCTTAATTTTCACACAAAGGTTCCCACTGTTGTGATATTCTCATGCCAGCTTCTTTTGTATCCGGCCACCGCCTGATGTCGGCCTCCATCATGCTGTTACTACTGATTATTTTAGTTCTGAGCTGGGCTACGTATTCGGAAACTGCCATAGCACACTTGTGCTAAGTACCTAGGTAGCTATATCTACAGAACCGGTTCGAATGGAAACCCCCGACCATTATGCTTCAACCTCCCACCTCCCAGAACTTTCGATCTTTTTGCCCATCTTCATTTCTTCGAACTATACTAACGACTAACCACTTTCACGAACTGACGAGCTTCGACAACATGACTGAATCATTGACGACCACGTCTTCCACGAAGGAGCATGTTCACCTCGACCATTCTCAAGAAGCTAAAGATGCTACGGAACAAGAGAAGAATATGAGCCTGATGCAGGCGATCAAGCTGTATCCAAAAGCGGTAGCATGGTCCGTTTTCATCTCTGCTGCGATCATCATGGAAGGCTACGACATCGTATTGCTATCTTCGTTTTATGCATTACCACAATTCAACATGAAGTTTGGTGTAAGTATTGCCATCCACCTTAGTAAAATGGAAGTAGAGCTAATAACTATTAGGCACTTGATGCTCAAGGCAATCACAGCATTCCAGCTGCGTGGAAATCATATCTAAGCAATGGTGTCTTGGTAGGCACTGTCCTAGGACTCTTCCTTGCGGGCATAGTTGGAGAGAAGTATGGCTGTAGAAAGACCATGATCGTGTCCATGATCATGATGACAGGAGTCATCTTTATTCCATTCTTTGCGCAGAACCTGCCTGTTCTGCTGGCAGGAGAGTTCTTGTGCGGTATACCGTGGGGCATCTTCCAAAGTATTGCGTCCTCTTATGCCAGTGAGGTTTGTCCGGTAGCTTTACGACCATATCTAGGCACATACATCAATCTTTGCTGGGTCATAGGACAGTTGATATCCTCAGGTGTCACTCGAGGTTTCTTGACCAGGACAGATGAGTGGTCGTATCGACTGCCTCTCGCTCTTCAGTGGATCTGGCCGTTACCAATCATGGTTGGCTGCATCTTTGCTCCCGAGTCACCTTGGTAAGTTGTTCGTCAAGCGTAACAACCACCCTTGCTAACACATACAGGTGGCTAGTGCGACAAGATCGTATCGAGGAGGCCAAACATAGTCTCCTCCGACTCACGACCACTGGTGATGCCACCTTCGATGCTGACAAGACTATCACCATGATGATTGAAACCAATGAGATGGAGAAGAAGTTGTCTTCCGGTACCTCATACCTCGACTGCTTCAAAGGTGTCGACCTGAGACGAACAGAGATTGCTTGCATCACTTGGCTAATTCAAACATGGTGCGGCTCAACTTTCATGGGTTTTTCGACCTACTTCTACCAACAAGCTGGTCTGCCAACTACGTCTGCCTTCGATATGTCAAGTAAGTGATAGCAATCGCTTTCTTAAAGCAACTAGCTGATGGTCAATAGTGGTACAATATGCTCTCGGAATGGTAGGCACATTCGGTTCGTGGTGGATAATGATGAAGATGGGTCGAAGAGACATCTACCTATACGGCTGCATCGCACTTTTTGCTTTACTTCTCATTATCGCTTTCACCTCATTTGCAACCAACATCGCTTCAAAGTGGGCTATCGGCAGTATGCTACTGGTGTTTACGTTCGTCTACGATCTCACAGTTGGTCCAATCTGCTTCGCACTCATCGCCGAAGTCTCATCCACACGACTTCGCTCAAAGACCATCGTTCTAGCTCGCTCTGGATACAACATCGGCGGCATTGTTGTTAATCTTTTGACCACATTCCAGCTCACACCAAAGCCGACTGGTTGGGGTTGGGGCGCGAAAGCTGGTTACTTCTGGGCTGCTACATGTTTTGTGTGTATTGTATGGATTTACTTCAGATTACCGGAGCCAAAGGGACGCACATACGGCGAGATGGACATCCTTTTCGAGCGCAAGATTTCAGCTCGGAAGTTTAAGTCAACACAACTCGAGATCAAGCCAGCAGAAGCTTCGAGTGAAAGTATCGAGATGGAGGACATTTCTAATGTCTTGAAAGACTGATGGGCGTAGTACAACTACGAGTTAATGCCAATACTTACGACTTTTCCCACGCACATGGCCTGACGTGAGGTGGCTCTATTGTGTTACTCATTGTCAGCAGGTACCCCGTTGTTACTTCTATCATTATTCCAAACTTTTCGAATGCCAGAAGCGACTAAGGCCCTGAAACCTTATAGATCATCCTTACAGATATTTGCATTAGCTCGTGGTATGATATGCTACTGGAGCCAATGGTTTTGTGCGAGCGGCCACTTACAGAAGGGCCACGAATATGGACGACGAGGACGAAGACACATTTGCTGGTCTCGAATGTGGGAATAACACTTTCCGAAAGAGGAATCTCGGTATCGGGTACAATTGTATTCCTCTCTCACAATCAGAACCAAAGGCAGAATGTACGCTTGTGTGATGGCCTCCTACATCACTCGAACTGCAGGGCCTAAGTCAATAACAGATGACAGCGCGCGAGACCCGGCTCGATTCTGGCTGTTAACACTGTCGACAAGAACATTAATGTCATATGAGGCTAGTATTGACCGATCAGAAAATATCGTGAGAGACTGAAGACTCGAGTCCATAACCAACAATGGTAAGGAAGTGATATCTAGGAATCGCGTATGTATTTTCACATCACAATAGATGGCTTGTAAATAGAGTGCAATCATCAAATTGAGAATAGATCATAACATATATGACTGCATTCTATTATTTCTAGCAATTATTGCAGTTACAACCAGTTCGTTATCCACATTGGCGCAAACTACAAAAATACGCTCACCTACAATAATAATTCACCCGTGTAAGACATTTATACAATTCTGCCTGGTATCTATCAAGTGAAAAGAGCTGATCATGTGTGTAGCATGTGACACGGTTGTTGGTTCATCCTTGCTGATTTCAATGTTGGCATCTTCGTCATCATTCAATCTTCTACACAGCTTTCCTTCCTTTATCTACAAAAGAAGCAGCTCGTTTTGCGACCAATATGAGGCTGTGTAAGCGATAAAGTTGTCCCAACTTTGATTGCGTAAGTCGTTGCGTCGTCAGCCCTGTGAGAACCTCAAGAACAGCCAGGGATCTCCCCATCTTTCAACGCCTTGGTAACTGAACAACTTCGAATACGCGTATACGCTCAAACGTACAACCAAAACCAAAACCTCCACAGAACATACGACGACATCAACATATAATAAGGATGAGTTTCCTACGAGAATTCCTGTTCTCCTCATTCATCGGAGCTACTCCTCAGGAATTTTCAAACGCAAGACAATCAGTCGGACGACGAAATACCCCAAACCAACAATCGCAGAATAGTATGGGAGCCTGCTCATCAACACAGAACAACATGCGCATTCCAGCAGAATTACCATCAGATAACAAGTCCCGAGACGAGAAGACGGGTCTTTTACCATCAGGACCTGATCGTAATGAGAGAGGATTCAACGCCCCGCCGCCATACTCAGAAACAGCTCCAAGTGTCGCTGGGACAGATGACAGCTTGACATCAGAAAATCTATACTCAGAGCCTGATAGAAATCCTCCACCTTTCACACCTTCCGAGTCGATACCTTCAGATCCACTTTCAAACGCCATCTCATCGCCGCCCTTGACGAAAATCCAACAATCAGATGAGATCTCAGCATACAACTCCGTAGAAATCGATGGCCCATTGCATGTGCTTGGCAAAGTTGGATCTTCATCACATGTCATCCTTTCGAATGGTGTCAAAGTCGACGGCAAAATCTCAGCTTCATCATACATCACTCTCGCCAACGGTATTGCCGTTGGCGAGAAAGTTGACTCGTCCAGTAAGATCAAGATTTTTGGTGGAGAGTTGGGTGTCAAGGTCAAGGGCAAGCTAAGCGCTTCTGGATCAATCGAGATTGAAGGTGGTGATGGTGGTGTAGAAATTGGTGAGAAGGTCGATGCTAGTGGAAGTGTTACAATCAATGGTGGCAAGGGAGGTGTTAAGATTGCTCAGAAGATTGATACCTACTCCAAAGTCAGGATCGTTGGAGGTGAGGGTGGTGTGTTTATTGGTGATCAGATCAAGTCGCATAGTGGTGTCAGTGTAGAAGGACCATTGTTCGTCGAGTAAGTCATATGTCGACCGTTACCAGGAAACTATTACTGATCACTTATAGGAACAATCTATTCATTAGCGGCACTTTCGAGCTGAAGGGTTCTTTGCATGTTCGAGGAGACCTGACGGTCAAAGGCAACGTCGAGCTATTCCCTGGTGCTGAACTTATCGTTGACGGAAAGAGGACGGTACATGGTAGTATCAAGCAGAAATAGATGTTGTGTATTCCTGGATCTAGCGTGTTAAGTCTCATAGTTGTTTGAATGATATACCCATGTCTTGTTATGCTAAAATAATCGAAGGTGTTTTTCCAAGCGTTGTTCGTGGTTGTTTTCTTCATCATCATTGCAGCGTTACTCTTTCTCAGTGTCCGGATCCATCAGAATGATTGCTTTACGAGTCAATGTTTCGCCAGTTTTCGAAGCCATTTCACGATGTCACAACGACGTACGTCAAACCTGGCATGGTCAACACTGTGCCAACAAAACGAATCACTTCATCCATCTAAAGTCACCTTACATGACAAGCTTTTTTCAGACTAGATCACACATCACTTAACCGCATCTTCGTCTTACGCTTACACCCTCACCTCGTTTTTCGCATTGACGAACCAATCAGAAGCACTCACTTTGCACATTTCGCCTATCACCGAAACGAACGTTGTTCCTGAACCATATAATGGGTACATCAAACTGTATACATATATCGAAGATGATTTCCTTGCATCTGTCGAAAGAACGATTTCCTCGTTTCTCACTTCCCAAGCTCCTCGCAGATCTGCCAGCACACTACGAATCAGCCCTCGGCAGCGACAGTCAACCACCACATCGCGCCACCGCCAGCCAGCCAACAACTCAGCATGTCATCTGTCACCAACGCAGTTGTTGGAGCTGACAAGTCGTCAGAGAAACACACTTTTGATATCTACGCTTATCAAATGTCACTTATACCAAATGGTCCTTGGCAATCATTGAGGTGGGATATGGCGAAACTGTATATTGCGCTTATTAGCATTCATCTTTGTATGGCTGGATACTACCTTTTGATTCGTCGTTGAGCGATGCATGAGTTGAGTCGAGTGTTATAGGGGACAAGTCTCTGAGTGCCGCTAGCATGCTTGATGCAGAGATGGTCGGAAGAGGAGTAAGATGAGGCGGACCGATGCAGGAGGATGCGCAACTTGGAGTGACGAGAAGCAGCACGATGCATGGTCGAACGCAATCGATCATTAAGAGGCCAGCCAGGAATTGGGAAAGGTAAAGAGCTTGGGGAAAAAGGTGGTCGCGGCAGATATTGAAGATGCAGATATTGAAGATGCAGATATTCGCGACTCGTGGTGTATCACGTAAGCCGCCTCCAGTCAGCAGGTGCTACAATCACATGCCGCGACGACAGCCACTGGCTAGTTCAGCGATGGCTGAAGTGAAAGGGAAGGAGATAGGTGGAACTGAAAGGCTTGATTTGAGACTGTCACATTTTGAGTTGGATGTAAGCTGAGGAAGATATATAAGTAGAAGCTGTTATCATTCGGCAACTCAGAATAATAACAATCTAAAAGACAGGACCTTCAAGTTGCAGATCTTTCCAAATTGCTTACTTGGAAGCTTAATTGCCTTTCTTTCTACAGATATAAATCCAGTACTTTATCATAATCATTCAGTGTCCGACTATACTTTATTCTCTTGCAAGGCTGCGCTACTTGAAAGCCACCACAATCTCCTCCTCCGAATTCACGACGAACCACTCGACAGGAGTTTATCGCTCTTACAAGATGACTTCCTCCTCATTGCACCCGCGAGGCCTGAGCCTGATCGAACAAGTACTCGCCGCATTCCTGTTCATCTTGGTGATAGACGTGGTGGGAATAATATTGTACTCGATGTGCATGCTGGAGTAAGGCCGAAGCGTAACACGGAGCTCACGATGTGATGCACATCGATCGGTGCGAGGCTATCGAAAATGTGTCCCTGATCTTTGTGATGGAGATTGCACTCAAGACTTGTGTGTGTACTATCAAGACGGTATCGAAGCTGCATCTGGTCGTTGTTCAAGGATATCTGGCTCTTGTCCCGAATATGCAGCGCTCTTGTGTATACGAGTCCATGATACGAACGACTTTGATACAATGGAGTTGTTTGGCAGCCTCTTCACTGCGAGAATGTAGGGATGTCGGGGAATTCGACGTATGAGATCTCAAATTAGACTGGATCAAGACTGGTGGTTCGAAGGTAACTATTCGACACAAGGAGTGTGACGGATCGAGGCTGCTGGCGACTTGTTGTGTCCGCGTCGTTTAGCTGTCTATTGCATAGAGGCGGCTGGAAAGTAGCTTTTGACGGAAGTGGTGTACAGTCGCGGCATCTTTCATTATTGAAAACGAGTGTTCTCTGGTGGAATGTTAGATAGCTGCTAGCTATGTGGAGGAAAAGAACCTACTAGTGCGCAGTGACAGACTTGACTGCTGTGTGGAGAAGGTACATAGCAACTCGAACATCAACAACACCAATAGCAAAGATGAGAGCAACGAGCAAAGTTGGACTGATGTTAAACTTGCGCTGAGAAGTGGTGAAGCTGAGGTTTGATACGTAAAGCATGTTGATGGCCCTGTGTTGTGTATTGTGGAAGACGAGTTGTATGTTCTGAATCTTGGTATCTGTACGAGTGGTAGACTCAAGTTATGATGAATGGATGAAGTAAAAGCGAACTGAAACTTCGAGGACAAGATGCATATTTATCATCATCTCACCTCAAGCTTACCTTCCTTGCTCCTCAGATTAGTACAGTCGATCAGAAACCAACCAGTAAAGCGCGACTTCGCGTCAACGACGACCCTGGAAATACTGCAGTGTGAATGGTGGTCAGTACGACGCTATACCTCTTTGGAACAGCGTAACGTGCGTCCAATCGTCGAAACTTGCTTTAACGCTATATAAAGTAACGTGATTGTTGATCACTGATCTTGTCAGGCTGACTTTAGAGCTGGGTGGCAGATCCTTGAGGGGAACATAGTCAGACCCGCTTTCGCACTTGCGACCAATCAACACATGGCATGCTTTCGTGAGATTGAAGATTGAGCTCTTGAAGACGACAAGGTGTGCAAGGCGTAGACAAAGATTTATGACTCGTCAGACGCAGTCATAGAAGAAGAATTGATGACATCTAGGATTTCCAGGTGAAACTAGCAGAATTTGCTGCCCCGATACATAATATATACCAGGTCACGTGTACCATTCTCCTGATAGCTTTTTCACTCCAGCACGACAGAGACTGTCGTAAAGTGACAGAAACAAAGCTCACACTCGTGAAGTAGACGCTGTGTTTCTCTCATTCTACCGACGCTCATGGTGTGCGTTAAAATCTGTAACCAAACAATTCGTCATCCTTGATTTTGGTTCGGAGATGCTTCTCTCGCAGATCTATCTTTTTCGCAATGATTTCGTACTTCTTGTAGACCAACAAGTACCAGAGTGCGATACTTATTGCTTCGACTGGTACAACGAATGCCCAGTGAATATAGAATTGATCTGACATCGCCCATCGCCCACGGTCGGAATCGAGGTCGAAGAAGGTCGTGCTGAATACTGCCGATACAAACATGGCAGGTAGGAAGACCAGCGCCACCAATGAGGTAAGCTTCATAGTTTGACTGTCTGCTTTTGTCGCTTTTGCTATCTGAATTGATGTGTATGCTTCGTTTTGGGCGACAAGGTTGAACGTGAATCCGATTTGGTTCTTCAGACGATCCATATACGATATGGTGCGCAGAGAAATACTTTCCAACATGTGCGAGTACATGGTCAGCTGGTGATGATTCTTTCTTATCATTTTTACTGAACCATGCAACTGCGCCGAACTCTGATCAGATGCCAAGAAGCTGGTATGATGCTCCAAGATATGATGAAGCATCACAATGTTGACTTTCAACACTTCGTTGACAGTCAGACCATGTCTAGCAATCTCATGTAGCTTCGCGTAATCAAATTGGAGCTGCTCGTTCTGGGAGAGATTGACAGTCTCCGCCTGTCTTTCTTGAGTATCGTCAGGTCTCGAAGGGCGTAAGTGGCTTTATGTTGGAGTGCGAGATATCTGTCAATGACAGCCAGATAACACCAGAAAGGAACTCGGATTGTATCTCTGTTGAGTATCCGTAGATACTGCGACATGATGTGATCAGAAACAGATTTCTCGATCCTCAATAGAAGCATATTGGTATGCTGAGTGTTGGAGTCCCACTCCGAAAATACAATTATATCCCTCCACCCGTGGGTAATTGTCTGGGCAACATCTTGCACCGAGCTGATCTCCTGGATCAAGAAGCGTGACGCTGTGCCTTCACAATCTGTCAACACTTGTGGCCTTGCTGTTGTACATATACTTACTGACTGTTTGTATAACACCCTCGTCATTGATGTCGTCCTGGTATGCGAAAACCCCATTCGTGTCGAGGTATAGATGATCCCACCAAACACTCAGGAACAAGAATCTCGCCTCCAATCGGCTGGTGCAAGACCGACAACGATCCGCCTCGTCACCATAGGTGAGAGCTTGGTTGCGATCAGATCCGAGCCAGGCATCATTATATAACGGCATATTGACAGGACTGTAAATAGTGACATTCGAATCATCGTTGATATCAAACCCTCCATCCTCAAGCTCGTTGTGAGTAACACGGGTAGGAGTCCATGCTGTTGTACCAATTTTCCATTGATACACCCTTACGCCCATGCAAGAATATCCACGGTCAGGACTCATCATGTGATGTGACCCTGTAAGACAAATGACAATTTGAGATGAGCCTGTCGACAAGAAAAGGAAGTGTTGAGCATAGCACTCCAGGACTTATAAGAACATTGTAGTTCCTGGCGACACATGCAGCCTGAGCCTAGTGCATCGCGGTGCAGGTATCCGCTGAAAACGCCTTCACAATCTTCGATCGCCCAATGACGTTCTTTACATCGACGAACGGCCAAGAAGAGAAAGTAGATATATGCCCAATCTCAGAAGGCTGCAGGTAATCCCACACAAAGCCACGAGATAATGCAGAAGAAACCCCAAAAATGACAGCAAATGCATATCGTGCATATGGCTTTGCCACTTGGACGAGGCCATTCACTCGCCGTTGAGCAAGTAGTGGTGGGAGGACATGAAGCAAATGCAGCATGACTTGATACACGAGCTCTGCAGGGCAGTGAGGTTGAGAACAACGCCGTCCAGATACAGATCTCAGCGAGTCTGATGGCAAATGGGCAGAGGCATCACAGCTCAGCACTTACTCAAGTAGAGTCGATCCTGTCGGTAACTTTTGTACTTGTTTACTGCTGATGACATAGGTCGTTTCGGTGGTGTTAAGGTGTTGAAACATGCATTGGCCTCCCAGATTTGCTTCTGCCGAGCGCAGTAATCTCGTGGCAGCTCTGGGTCGTGACAAAGATGTACGCTGATAGAGAGTGAATAGGCGTGCATTGCACATGACTATTGGATGATTCCTAGACACTTGTATGATCTTTCAGGCGCAGTAAAGGTGTTGATGCTGCAACAGTGTCAAACAGAATTGGTTGGTCGAGAGGTGAAGATTGTTCTCAGCGGCAAGAGGCGTGGTGCAGCCCCTTTTTCGAATGCCAAGCACTTGCGCCCCGTTGCTTCTTCCCGCTTGATGTTTCAGAAGGAGCTTGCTTTCTCCTGTGAACCGCAGTCACAACACCATTAATTTGTGATACTATTCTCATCAATCATTTCCTCCTTCTCCAGCTTTTGTGCAAGCACTTGTGCACTTTCCACTCTTTCCTCTTTTCCATCGATACACTCGTTATCCAATATTGTCAACGCGACATACCACGATCTCTACAGTCGACTTTTAAGCTGCGCTTAAGTCGCAAGCAACACAACAACAACAACTAACCTTCCTACTTTCGAACGCGTGTCACCACGATCTATCACGATGCAATTCTCGACCATACTCGTTGGAGCTTCAGCTCTTCTTGCACCTGTCCTTGCGCAAACATGGACCGATTGTAATCCTACCAAGAACACAACCTGCCCAAACGACCCAGGTTTTGGTATTGACCACACCTTCGACTTCAAGGACAAGAAAGCTGTCACCAGATCCTTCAACATCACCAACGGCGCTCTGTCATATGGCAACGATGGCACGCAGTTTGTTATCAACAAGCAAGGAGAATCTCCAACCATTCGCTCCAAGTTCTACATTCATTTCGGATCTGTCTCTGTTGTTATGAAGGCTGCAAAGGGCCAGGGTATCGTCTCATCAATCGTCATTCAATCAGAGGATCTCGATGAGATTGATTGGGAATTCCTTGGTGGAAATGCTACCCATGCTCAAACCAATTACTTCGGAAAGGGTGATACTTCTTCCTACGATCGCGATATCTGGCACCCTGTCGATACTGATGTCCGTGATAACTTCCACAACTACACTGTCGATTGGACCTCGGAGAAGATGGATTTCTACATTGACTCCAAGAAAGTGCGAACTCTCCCATACGCTGCTGCAAATGGAGGAAAGAACTACCCTCAGACTCCATCTACCGTTCGTCTTGGTGTGTGGGCTGGCGGTGATGTTGATAACAACGGCAAATGGACAGTCATCTGGGCTGGAGGAGAAACAGACTTCAAGCAAGCGCCTTTCACCATGTATGTCAAGGAGACACATGTCAGAGATTATGGATCTGGCAAGGAGTATCACTGGTCCGATCAGTCTGGAAGCTTTCAAAGCATCAAGTCTATCGGGTAAGTATCACTCTCGTTAATCTTTTTCATATCGCTAACGCACCGTCAGTGGCGAATCTGCTGCAGCATTAGCCATCCGCACGAACGCCGATCCCGTCGAGCAGAAACCAGTCCAAAATAAGCCAGGAGATTCCATCAAAACCGACAAGTCGACCGACCCAAGCAAGACCGACGAGAACAAAGCAGATGAAGCGACCAAGTCTGATGATGCCAACAAGACAACAGGCACCGATGCTGCTGCTGCCACAACATCAGCCGAACCAGAGAAGTCAATTGCCGAGAAGTTCCAGGAGCTCCCACAAACTTCCAAGACCGCTATCTATGCAGGAGGTGGAGCAGGAGCTGCCGTCATTTTCGCTGCAATCATGTTTGTCTGTATCCGTCAACGACGCAAGGGACGTGCGGAACGCGATGACTACAACAACAGAATCGAGAAGCAACGTGAGGAGGCATACCGTGACCAGCAGGCACTACGCAACCAGGGACTTGGTGGATGGGACGCAAACACGACTCAAGGGGAGGATGCTCTTGGTGGATGGCAAGAAAAGCGAAATGATCCACCAGTACCAAAGGTTCCAACAGTAACTGAGCGAGACCTGTCAATCCCATCTCCAACCAGCCCAATCTCAAGAACAGGCAGCCCAGCATATGGAGGAGCTTCAAGTGGTCTCATCAACAACGCTCAAAACGCCTACTCTGGAGGTTATGGGCAGAACAGAGGCATTCCAACAAGCCCGAACTTCCCACTCTCGCAAAGCAACCACTCTGATTATGGCTTCCCACAGCAGGGATACCCGCAACAAGGATTCCCACAGCAGAGCAACAGTGGCTTCGGTCGTAATGGGGGATACTCGAGGTTCTAAGTGATTATTCATTGGTCCTGGAGGGCAGATTGGTGTTGATGTTATGACATGATGCTTGCATTTTTTCTTGTGAGAACAGGGGAGCTGGTTCTATCTTGTTTTCCGGCTATATTCATGGCATCTTAGGGCTTCGCAATGGCTCAAATAGAAGGATGTGGGATGATATTTGCGATTTGTGCATTTCCTACTTCCTATTTCAAATGAAAAGATATTGAAAGATTTGCCTTCCAAATTGTCGCAAATAGCGAAAAAAAACATTCCTTGCTACGATACGTGCTAACATATTAGACTTCTCGACTACAACAGGCTGGACCCGACCAAACTCTCTCGTATGCGCGAGAAGAGTATTGACTTTCCCTGCACAAAAGAGCAATGCCTTGTACCCCACGTTTGCAGCCCACTTTTCATGTTGAGCATTCAATACTTACAGTACACCCGGCTTCAGCAGTGTTGATTGTAGGTTTTCGGTATTTAGGATTTCAGCTTCGGCAGCAACATCTGCGAGCTCGCAGTAACATCCCCGGTAGTCTACGCGAGCGTAGCACGACTCGACTTGACCATCCAGTTCCTGTATAGTCAAGCACTCAAGAGGTCATACCCATACACTTCATGACAACACCCATGTTTCGCAGAGTCTCGCTCTTCATTGTTGGTCATTGTTAAAGCTATATCAGCGAGGAGTACGCAGCTTCTTCGAAATATACTGTATCGAACCGTCGCAACGACCAACTACACGTAGCTCCCATCAGAACTCATCACTACCATAACCTTGAAATCTATCAGATACATCTTCAACCACCTCACATGCACACCTTCTCACAATGCCACTAGAAATCGCCTCCTTCACACTCTCCTCGGCACTCACGGCTCTCAGAGCACAACCACCGCCCTCGCGAATAGAATTATGTCAAAACTCCTCAGTAGGCGGCCTCACACCCTCACTCTCAACCTACAAAACCTTAAAACCAGTCTCTTCTTCTCTGGGTATTCCTGTATATATCATGATTCGTCCACACGCTAAATCCTTCATGTATGATGAGAAAGATATAGAGGGTATGAAGAGAAGTATAGCAGAGTTTAAGAAGGAGGGATGTGATGGATTCGTATTTGGTTGTTTAGAACAAATAGATACTGGCGAGATGAGAGTTGATAAGGAGACATGTACTATCCTGCTAGAACGTACGGCTGGGAAGAAAGTCACGTTTCATAGAGCGTTCGATTCTATCTCTCCTTCTGATATGGAAGAAGAGTTAGAGCTTTTGATTGAGCTAGGTTTTGATGCTGTGTTGACGAGTGGAGGGGCAAAGAGTGCGGTTGAGGGGAGGGAGGTGCTTAAAATGTTGGTTGAGAAAGCGGGTGGGAGGATTGAGATTATTGTTGGTGGGGGAGTGAGAAGTGGGTGTTTGGAGGAGTTGAGGAGGGATATAGTTAATGGTGATGGAGGAAGAGGAGGAGGTGTGAGGTGGTGGCATAGTAGTGCTGTTACAGATAGTGGTAGTAGAGAGGATGCTGATGCAGATGAAGTTGAGGCGTTGGGGAGGATTATCGGGATGTGGGATGAGGAGAGTGGAGGTAACGGGAAGTAACAGTGTCAGCTTGGAGAAGTAGTCACGGGAAGAGTGGTCATGATGATGGAGAGAAGACCGCTCGCGAAGTATAGAATACCATAGGTACCCTATGATATCTGGACTCGCAGATGATGCGTCGTGCTATGTCCTTTGTTACTCGCAGTAGATCTGATCAGCGTTCTGTGTTTGTTTCGATATCGAGCTACTGACTTCCGAATTCGCAACGAAGAAACCTGAAGCCGAAATCACAAGATGTAGTTTGCACGTGCTAAGGTGCAGTGTCTATTGCTGAAGCAGATCTCGCGAGTCCTGGCTCTGTGAGTGGACGAGACGTGGACGATTGGAAAGGTCGCGATGCGTCAACGGTAGTTATGAGATTGATCGAGAAAACCAAATAAGCTTGTCAGGAAGGTATAGGTCTAGGATATTGTAGACTATGTACCATATTGGGATCGATTCCACTGATCTTCTCCTCCAAGTCCTCCACCCCACCAAATGCCCCTCACTGATATTTCCTCATCTTCGACCATCAAAACAACAAAAAGAGTACCAACTCACCTCGGCTCTGACTCGACTTCGAGCACAGGTTCGCAGAAGGCACCACGGGCGGGTGTGAGTTTGTCGCCTTCCAAAAGAAAAACATAGATGGCAGATAAATGGTAGTATAAGGTATTGGATGTATCGATATGAAGAAGGATGAAGAAGGGAATCCGGAAATCGCTGGGGAGGTAGCTCTTGATATACGAGGGACTGAGGGGTCATGCACCTACCGATCCACATATTGGGCGAAGCATACAATGAATTGGTGGCTGTCGCTGTCGACCATGATGTGCCACCTATGCGGTTCGATAGGCATTGTGGTGATATGTGCCAGGTAGAGCTGAACAATGAGGACTGTGGCCGGCATGACCACCAAATCCCATCCAATGCATCGCGAAGGTCGTAGAACATCGTAACGGCGACTGTCAAATATCTCCCACAAAGCGTCCGACATGTCGCACTGTCCACGTCGCAAGCGTATTTTGATCAGCCGTTGCCCAAACAGTATCACCTCAGACTCAATATATTGGTAGTCTGACCTTCACAGTGGCATGAACGTTGTGGTGGGTCAGACCGTTGGGTATTCTGTATTACAGTTTGGTTGCGGCAAACAGCACTTAATGACTATGGCGACAACACCCAAATCTTCCACGAAGAGTCCGGAAAGTAACAACGCCTGTTGAGAGTCCATGAAGAGCCACAAAATCAAACTATAGAGCATAGAACGCAAGGGAGCTATCACGGTAACAAAAGTCGTGATGAAATGACAGTATCGCAACGTAGAGAATCTGATAGGGTGAGAGAAGAACTTGAGGACTGGGGCATTCCTCAAAGTGCTTGCATTAGCGTGACTTCTGAACATGTCTTAGAACAGCTATATTGGGGTACTGTGAAATCAAACACAGAAGCCGCTGACGATATGTCCTGATGAAGAATATGCTACATCGATTCTCATCATGCTCGTAGGCAGTACGAAACAAGGTAAATCGTCGAAGTTAGCAAGCACATCTCAGATACAGCTTCACCCATGTGCAACTACTGGGTTGACTATAATGTAGAGAAAGACACGTCCATTGCCAGATCAATTACTCTTTGCTAACATACGGAACGCGACAACTGCCGGGCGCAGGACTCGGCAGCGTGACCTCGATGCCCTCTTCTGAGTATGATCCTAGGAGTTACAAAGCCTCTGAGCCACACATACTTTGTTCAAGCATACCCTGCGCCGGCTATAGTATTGTGACTTACGACAAATGACGTGCGTGTGTAAACTGCAACAGGAGAGGAATCTACTGCAATGAGATTGACAGTTGTGAAAATCAGCTTTGAAAGTGCCGAAAAGACAAGGCATAAACAGGGTATTCCACTTCAGCTAACAGCTCGATGCAATAGCACTGGACAACGAGTAGCATCATTCGCTAACATGTGGAATCCTCTGGCTGTGGAGAAGCAGAGACAGTATGCGCGCCACGGCGAAAAGCACGCTGCTGATGATACGAAAGTATCAAAGCAAAGACAATGCGAAGATTAAACATGTTGATCCAAGGCAAAGCAACATAATAATCAAAACAGCAGTAGAATTGATGAATGATTGAGCTGAATGAAAAACGAGACAATGTGCCATTACAGGCAGGGAAAGTACCCTTGCGCGGCATCCTCGTAGTAACGAGATGCGCGTGATGAAGCTATCCGTTTCTACAAGCGAGAAGAAAGCGAGATGTGCTGTTGAGTTCTTCACGTTCACGTCATAGAATAGATCAAAGAAGTGTCGTCTGAATACTGTATCAGAAGTGCAAACTTACTCGAATAGGAAATCAGCTCCTGCTCATATCTTGGCATACTTGGTGCCATTCTCGAATTTCGGTATGCAACTGCTTCACATCTACCTACTCACACAAATACATGTCCGCCCGTGAGATGTTGATGTCGACTATCGGACCTTTCTCGTAGCCTATGCCTGAGTCGCACAATGGCAAGTCCTACTCTGCTTCACGATGCCTTCCCATCACTACAATTCGTCTGCCATAGATGTACGCGACAAGCTTTGAAAGCAATGCGCCACGGCTCGCAGAGAGCTTTCTCGAGACGACATGCGAGTCAATTGACCTCCAGTAGCGACTCATGGGCAGAAAGGGCACAGCGGATCCGCGTCGGAAAGCAAAAGAGTATGCTCACCATCCTAGAAGAGCGCGGACTAGTCAAGAATCTCGCTGGGTGAGGGATGCCAGGACACAATGTTGAAACGAGGCTAAAGGGTATTCCAGGACTCGGGAGGAAGTCGATAAAGCGATGACTGATCGACAATTGGGCGTCTATGTCGGATTCGACCCTACAGCGTCGTCGCTACACGTCGGACACTTACTCCCTCTTATGCCTTTGTTTTGGATGTACCTACATGGATATCATACTGTGACGCTAGTGGGAGGAGCTACGGCGAAGATTGGTGATCCTACCGACCGCTTGACGACAAGAGATCAACAGCAGTCCTCTGTTCGTGCCGCCAACACGATCAGGATACAGAATCAACTACATGGTGTATGGCAGAACATCGAGGCAGTAGCGAGGAAGCATAATTCTGATTGGAAGCAAGCACGACGGAAAGAAGAGCTCAATAATAGTACGTGGTGGGATGTACTTCCTATGTTGGAGTTCTTGCAGGTGTTAGGTCCTGGGATGCGATTGGGATCTATGTTAGCTAGAGATACGTGAGTCATCTGGGCATGGAGTGTATAGCGGATACTGATGGATCAAGGGTCAAGAATAAGATGAGCAAAGGCGACGGCATGTCCTGGGCAGAATTCACATATCCCCTCATGCAAGCCTGGGATTGGTGGCATATGTTCATCAACAATGGAGTCAGCATGCAAATAGGAGGTTCTGATCAATATGGCAACATCACTGCTGGTATCGAAGCTGTCAAGTACATCACCAAATCTCATCCTGACTCCGAAATCCTGAGAAAGGCGTCCAAGATATCCTCGCCTTTCGGATTCACAGCACCACTCATGACGACTGCATCTGGAGCAAAGTTCGGCAAGAGTGCAGGAAACGCAGTATGGCTCGATAGTACCATGACAAGTACATTCGACTTGTACGGATATTTTCTACGCACCTCGGACGCAGATGTTGGTAATCAGCTGAAAATGCTGACGTTCTTACCAATTGAGCTTATTGAGGAGCTTGTGGAAGAGCATGCAAGAGATGCATCGTCTCGAAAAGCACAGCATGCACTCGCACGGGAAGTTGTGACGCTCGTACACGGAGAAGATGCGGCGCGAGATGCAGAGCAACAACATCGCTTACTGTTTGGAAGTGCGTCAACTACGACGAATGAAAAGCCTGCGGTCGACATCAAGCTTCCACATAGCTTGATCTACAACAAACCCATAGGACGTATACTTCAAGCTGCTGGACTTGCCACGACAGCTTCTGAGGGTCAGCGTCTTGCACAGAACGCGGGAGCATACATCGGCAGTAAGACTGGTGCGAATGATACAGCGATCACCTGGAACCAGCTGAAAAGTTGGCAAACAGACAGCATTCCGACCTTCACTCTTCACGACGATCTTCTGTTCTTCAGGAAAGGAAAGCAGAATATCAAGATCGTGCAGATTGTTTCAGACGATGAGTATGAAAGCTCTGGTGAGAAGTACGCGGGAATGGGTGAAAGTTGGAGGAGTACGAGCAAGTCATGATGACCATCACACACTACCTAGTGTGTTCACTGGGTGTTTCACTAGAATGGAGGAAGTGTTGTAAATTAGTGTATAGAAATCGCGTATGCATGTATAACTACTTCATAGCCAATACCCAGTACCTGATTAAGGGACGCTATTTATGAGCGGCAGCCCCCAGGAAGTTTTCCCTTAAAGAACCTCATGATATTTCCGATGATCTATTTTCTAACCTTGAAGACCTTGTGTCGCAACTCTGTCACTAACACTCCTCATCCACGTCAACATCTTCTTCTCATCAAACCGAAAGCTAAGTTTACTAGTCAGACCGACCCAGACCTAGCTTCCTCATAACCATTAAACATACCTCAATCCTCATCCTTCTGCATCTCCTCATCAAAAATCAACCAACAACCAACTTCCCCTCCAAGAACTATAATACCTCCACAGAACCTCTTTCTTATTGATGAATCCTTCGCTTTCCGGTCTAACGAAAATCTCATGATTACCTACACTCACCACATATCATATCAGCAACTACTCACTTCACTCTCTTGTTACCCAACCCTAATCACCCAGATCAGAAAGAAAAAGTGCAGTTAGGACATACAAAGATGTTTGTAAACCAGACAAAGCTGAAAACTGTTCACGTCTTCCGAGTTTAGGAATGTTATGATGTGATATAAGTCTTTTGATTTCGAGGTTGATTGTGAAGTTGTTGGAGGTGGGGATGCGGTGAGTTGCCACGACATTTTGGCTGTGAAAGACTCAAGGTGTGTTAAGATGGTGCATTAGAACATGTTAAGCATTACGAGCAGAAGAACAGGAGAAAGAACAGATCTTCGAAAGACAAGAGAATGTGCTGTGAGGACTCATATTGGAAGTCACGATGAGCTTCAAGCTTGCATGTAGTTTCGCGGTCAGGCACGAGTAGTAGCTTAGTCATCATTTCGTCTCCTCATGGATATCTCAACCCCGATCAAGGAATAACAGCTACAAATATACTCGTCAACCATACGCCCAACACATTCATTCCCGAACGCCTTGCACAACTCCAAGAATAGGAGTCCCATGTGATGTGTTAATTATCCAGTCTACTTTCGTCCTCGGGCGAGCAATTTCTCACCCAAATCCGTGACAATGGCTGACCACGATTCTTTCTCCACTCCTACTTCAATGAAGTCCCCAAATTTCTTGCTCAATTGCTCCGAGATCTTGGTCTCGTTGAACCTTTCACCATAAACGACGGTAGCGGAAGGTTTGATGCGTATATCAATACCGCTCTCGCCACTGAGGCTCTCCAAATTAATCGCAATCGTGACTTTCGTGGCCAACGGTGCAACTAACAGTGATGCTTTGATCGCAATGGATGCGTCGGACGTTTTCGACACTTCTGTAAGGCAACCAACGTTCAACAGTCGAATATCATGGACGACCGTCGTCGCTTTATTCCATGATATACTGACTGCAGATAGCAAGTCCTTGACTGAGGTCTGATCCTGTGGAAGTCCTCGAATGTGGTCCCGGATTGCTTGTAGAAAGAACTCTTTCTCTGGTGTCATGGGAAGCGGATCAACTTCTCTGTTTGCACCGATGTACCACAAGTCAATACGTGCTGGCTTCGCATGTTTGATCTTGGACGCCTGGCATCTGAAGGAGGAAGGGTCAAAGACGAGCTCGATCTCCTTACGATATGTCATGGATGTAGTGTTTCCAGACACACCGGTAATGGTCCAGCCGTGGGTCTTCTCGATGGCATCAACACGATCTAAGGAATCGTTAGTATATCATCGAGAGCACTAGATGTGATCGTCTTACCTCTCAGGGCACTGATCTCAGTCGATGTCCACCCACGACATTCCTCCCTGACTTTTTCAGCTTCACGGATTTCATCGATACAATGTTGTTTCTTCTGTTTGCCTGACTCTAGTTCCGTAATCTTGCCTTCAAGCTGTTTCTGTAGATCGGCTAGAAGTTGTTGTTTGGCAATCAAATCCGCGTCGACATTGATCAGCGCTTGACGAGCATTGTTAAGCTCTTCAGGGTCACAACTGGCAAGCTCTTCAGCTGCAAGCTTGTAATCAGCCTCTTCTAACCGTAATGCCTCAGCTCGTTCAAGCAGCTGTGGCAATACTTTCTCCAATAGAGCCTGCTGTTGGTCAAGTTTCTCTTCATCTTGGATCATGCCTTCAGCGGTCTTGAACAGTCCTTCTTTCAATGTTCCAAGCAAAGTCATTCTCCACTCGTACCAGGTAGCCTTGCTTAGCAGACGTGCATGGGTTTTGACGTTTTTCAATTGGTTGTCCATGAAGATCTTCATATCTGGAGTTGCCGAGATGTACTCCTGGAATAATGGAGGGTTCTCTTCAAAAGTTTCGGTTTCGATCTCACGAACAGTCTTTCGACCTTCGGAGATGTAGGTCTTCAATTCAGAGCATGCCTAATATTAAGGTTAGCCAGTGTTGTGCCTTGTATAGTGACAGACTTACATGTTGGAATAACTCGAGCATTGGAATCGTGGCTGCACCAGCTGCGACACAGTCTTCCAAGGACGCTGGACTCTCGTTGACAAAGTCCTTGGCTGAGGAACGGGGCGCAACTGTGTGTCGTCGCTTTGTGGTTGTCAACTCCATAAATCGAATGCTAGTCATGTTCAAGAAATCCTGAAGCTGGATCCTCTCATCCTCTGCATTATCTTCGGTTTCTGGCTCGTCAATTGGTGTCTTCTCTGATGGAGGCAAGATTGGAGTATTCGGGCCACCATGTTCGGCATCCTTGAGTCGGCCTTGGGATCGAGGAGTCGTGATCTGATTCTTGGCGGGCGAAGTAGCTGTTGGCGTTGAAATTGTCCTGCTCAAGTCAAGACTCTTACGAGCAGATCTTGTGGCACGACCGATCGTCTCTGCTTTTGACGGTGGTCCTTGGAGACGAACGTTCTTCACAGGACTGCCTTGATGACCCTTCAGACGTTTGACACCGCCTTCGTCCTCATCCTCCTCTTTCTCATCGAGTTCTGCTGGTCTCTTGCCGAGGATACCTGTTGCTGCTCCAACATGCAAGCTCTTCCGTCCTCGCAAAGGGTTTTTCTTGGGAGTCAGACTTTGTATCATCTCTTTCAGATTGATGGTTGCATCCTTATCGTCACCTGTCATGTCCACTTCGCGTTCTAGAATGGCTTTGCCATCTTCTCTTGCCATCTCTTGTGCGCGTTCATCATCGATCTCATTCTCCATGGCTCGTGGATCTTGGAAGCGTACACCTGTGCGAAGCTCTGGCGATTGTCCTGGTGTGAATGACTTTGTTTGCTCGCCAATTGACCTCCGCCTGTCAAGGATTGCGGCGACACGAGGCGATCCCAGTCCCGCTTTGTCAAGACCAAGTCCAGATGATCGACGTCGTTTCGGAGTCAGGACGACGCTTGGAGTAGCAACTCCGGTAGTCTTGTTCTGATGAAATAGCTTATTGGGAGTCGACATTGTACTCTTCTTACGCGAAGGTGGAGTAGAGGTCGTCTTGAGCTCGTCCTTGAACAACTTCTTCGGAGAAGCCGTTCGCATAATGACATTCTTTGATGGTGGAGTCTTGCTGGGGATGGCAGACTGTGATAGTTGAGGAGTAGCTTGTTTGGGAGGCGTGATAGTCTTCTCATCGTTGACTGTAGCCGTGCTGAGCTTACTTGTTGGGGTCGTCGACTTTCTGGTTTCTGTGCTCCTGCGAAGTCCTTTTCCTTTGAACGCTGCAAGACTAGGACTCCCCGTCTCAGAGGCAATGATTTGGCTGGAGGCTTTTGGTGGTGACGCAGCTTCTATGTGAAATGGTGAAGCTGCATTATCAGCTTCTAGCTCCATAATCTTCTTGGCCTCATCCCGTGTACCGGGGCTCCTCTGTGGTTGCAGTATACCTCCAATTGCAGTAGTCATCTCCATACCCATGGTTTGATCGTCTTGGTCAGGCGAGACTGCTTTGGCTGGTGCTACAATACCACCGATTGCGACAGTCATATCCATTGTTACATCCTCACTTTCCGAAGCACCAAGACTTGCACGCGGCCGCTGTCTCGTCGTAGCTCTTCCCAAAGATTGGCGTTTCCCTTTTGCTTGAGGCTTTGTAGATTGTAAAACTCCTCCAACTACACTCGTGAAGTCCATTGTCATATCTTCTTCGTCGTCCTCCAAGGATTGGACAGCTTTAACAGCCTTGATGCCACCGACAGCTATTGTCAACTCCATAGTTTCGTCTTCTCGTGAGATCTCCACGGACTTACGACGCAGACTCTGGCGCCGTTTACCATTCGTGGGTTTGGCAGGGCTAAGGGCAGGCTGTGCATTTGGAATGATGCCTCCCAGAGCTCTGGTCACGTCCATAGATAGCTCATCTTCTTCTACAGGCTCTTGGGCTGGCAGAATGTTACCGAACGCATTAGTCATATCCATTGTCATCTCTTCATCCTCTGAAATATCTGCGTTTGAAGTCTGTTTCGATTCGGGAGTTCGAGATACAAACGGATCGATATTCTCTTGATCATTTTGTGCTTCCAACTGATTGGCTGCTGGCTTCTGCGACCAAGGTACAAATGAAGCTACAACGCTCTCGTCCTCTGATTGATGACCATTCTCATCAAAGTCGATGTCTCGTGTTCCTGCTTGCTGTGCTGCCTCACGTAGGGCTTTGTCTAACCTGTCTGAACCAGTACTGGAGGTTGTCCTGACTGATGCAAGTGAAATGTCCGTAGTCTCACCACCATCCATACTCATCATGGTAGTTCCTTCATCCTCTTCCGAGTCACTGTTCGAGTTGACACCATCGTCTTCTACCTCTATCTCATCGTCACCAACAGAGTCGCCACTGAATGGACTTGAAGACATGAACTCGTCATCTGGATTGTTGAAATTCATTGGAGGAATACCAGAGCTTCTTCGACGTTTCTTCTGATGTAATTCGCGCTGATGTTCAGGTGTCGCAGTAATGGTCTCTTCTTCCTCTATTTGCTCCGGTGGCGTTGACGGTGGCTCTGAGGGATCTGAGCTCGGTCCTGGAGTGCTAGGCTGTGGAGATGCCGCTGATATGCCTGAAGCCGACGAAGCTCTTCGCGTGCTGCTTGACGAAGCAGTCGAGTCCTGGTACTCTACCACTACGTCCCACGTATGCAGTGTAGCTTCTGGAGCGAATGAAACTCGACGATTCGCGAGTGACTTTCGTCGCGCCTCTCTGCGCGCAATGACTTCCTTCTCCAGCTCACGTCTTTCCTTCTCCTCGCGTTCTCTTGCGGCTGCTTGCTGTTCCTCCTCTGTTCGTAATGTGACTCTGGTCTCATTGACAGCTGCACTTCCCTGGATCTCAAATGGATTGGGTGAATTGGTGTTGTCGAGAGCTTTTCCGTTTGGCACACCATTCTCTCGTCCATTGCTTCCATTTTGTGATCCCAGGCCTGCCATCTTTCTAGGACTTGCATTTCGAGCAGATTTATGTGCCGGTATCTCTTGTAATGGTGGCATAGTAAGCTTTAGAATCGATTTCGGCGTAGTCTGTGGAATGACAGCAAGAGACTTTTAAGTGTGTTAGCAAAGTTCTTGACCACAAAATGAACGACCCAGCATGCGCCTACCTTTCTACGATTTCCACTTGTATCTGTCAATGCATCCAGCCCCCCAGGCCCAATGCTCTTGCTTCGACTCTTCTTCGTCGTCTTGTCCGTATTTACTGCTCGTTTCCCGTTCGTACCCAAAGATCCAAGATCAGTTGTCATGTTTTCTTGGTCCGTACTTCGCGACGAGGGGACATGCGCCAGCGACTTTCGAGATTTTGGACGCGTCGCAGGTAGTGTGACTTCATCGCGAGAAGCCATTATGTCTTTGCGGTGAGCCACAGCTCAAGCCTTCACATTTATAGCAACAAAAACACAATTCGAAATGTTGACACTTGCAATACGTGAAGTTCTCCCGACTCTTCAACTGAGGTGCTCGGGCAATGTCAACAAACAAGCGCGTCTCTTATTCGGCAGGTACGCACGCCAAGATTCATCTTGAAAGCTAGTCCCTTCCCATGCATTGACCCACTCCATCTCTTAAAGAAGGAGCAGAGCAACAAAAAGTTCTCCCACGTGACCCACAACATTCCACACCCAAGCGAGAAATTTCTAAAGTCAAGCAAACGACACTAGCCAATCTCGATTTACGCCCTCGACGACGACAACAGATTTGCGAACTCACCCCTTCAACAACACGACAGCAAATCGCAATCATGGCCACCGAATTGACCGTCCAGAGCGAGAGAGCTTTCCAGAAGCAGCCTCACATCTTCCTCAACTCCAAGTCGAAGGTCAAGTCATCGAAGGTCGGCAAGGGTGGTCGAAGATGGTACAAGGACGTTGGATTGGGGTTCAGAACTCCAAAGACTGCTATTGAGGGTACCTACATTGGTACGTGGACTATTTGTTATGTTATGCGATGGCTATGGGAGGACCTGCAACAATCCTAAGTTTGAAGAGGTGGAATGTTATGCGCGAGGGCAACGGCAAATCGCACGCGACTTTGAGCATGATTTAAAGCAGGAAACAGATGTCATGGACTAACATATATCTGTACAGACAAGAAGTGCCCATTCACTGGTCTCGTCTCTATCCGCGGTCGTATCCTCACCGGTACCGTCGTTTCCACCAAGATGCACAGAACTCTCATCATCCGCCGAGAATACCTTCACTTCATCCCAAAATACGCCAGATACGAGAAGCGACACAAGAACTTGGCTGCACACGTCTCACCAGCTTTCCGTGTAGAGGAGGGTGATCAGGTTACCGTTGGTCAATGCAGACCTTTGTCCAAGACCGTACGTCTACCCTATATGCAAGACATGGTGCTTTTGGGGATGTATATCGAAGCAGGAGAGAGTGCTGACAGATTACCATTAGGTCCGATTCAACGTCCTCCGTGTCCTCCCAAGAACCGGCAAGGCCGTCAAGGCTTTCAGCAAATTCTAAGCGATGGGTTTCTCATGGGTCTTTCGTGCATTGGGGTGTTTTGTGGGAATCAGAGGATGGATTTTATAGCATTTGACGACTTCCAGAAGAAGAGCTGGGCATGGGACGAAATGAAGAACTTGTGCAAACAGCTCTGGGATATTTGATACGAATGCAACAAATACACTCTGACTGAAGCGGCATGATCCCGTGGCTCCTCAACTGTGGTTATCGAGTGTTGATGTAAACACCGTTGGGCGACTTACAACTCGCAATGATGAGGGAACTGTGCGCTGGGAGGAGAGAAGCGACAGATTCGAGACGTTCGTGCCAGTTCATTACGCTGCTTACCACGATGCTGTTAGAGGTCTTGTTCTTGGTAAAGCATAGTCACGAAATCTCTGGCTGTCAACAATCTTTCTCCCATCGAGTCTCCCCAGATTTTTAGGCTCAATAACTTTACGTTATGTGCAAATCCCATGGCGACCTCCACGTAGACACCTGCACTGTCCCTATATTCATACCATCAGCGATACTGACATGATTCCAAATCAATGACACATGAACAACATGGTGTGAATCCGTATCTTTTCCATCTGCACGATCCACTTTGCCTTCCATACTTCCATGGACTTCGTCACAGGTGGCAGGCATCCTCCGCAATAACTCAATATGCCAACTGCACATATAATTCTTCTTAAACATTACATTATTAGCCAAACACTCGCTGCATGCACGCCTCGAAGACTCGCTCAATCAATATCGTCACAATATGTACAATTATGTCCGTCCTAATTAAATACAAATTCTTTTAATACAGGTGAGCCAGCAAACTCCGGATTCAATAATACAGAGCTATTTCCTCCTTGTCAGCACTTCTCACTCTCCTCTTCTTGTTCAAACAGTACTTACTTTAAGAAATACTGTAATCCCTCCCTCCTCTCCTCTAGAAACTTAGGTCTGAATTTCGCGGTCAGACTCTTCCTAGGTAACTCAGGTAATGTTGATCTCGGGAATGTTTGTAGGAGTTTCTCTTTCAACTCGTCGAATTCGGAGTACCGCTTGCGTAAATGGATCGGACTTCCCTGCACTCTCTCGTCAGCAACTATTCCCTTCTCCAGCACTGTTCTATATTCCAGCTTCTGTCTTCATCCTCTTCCTCCTTCCTACTTCCTCCTTACACCCTTCCCCCATGTAATTCCAGGCCGTTGGGGGAAATACATACATATAACGTCTCAACAGTAACATTCCAAACAACAAAAGCTCCAATCCCAGTACGACTCCCATTAATCACAGTATGATCCTCGATATAAACATGTTTGGCCCAACATGCACTTCCATTCCCACTCCTAGCACTCTTCGCATCCCCTCCTTCACCTTCATCGGTGTTGTCGAGCAATGTGATTCCTCCCATCATGGATTCTACTGAGACGTTGGAGATTGAGCGACTGTGGGAATGAACCCAATAGGGAGGAGAGGTTATGCTTGATGGGGATGTGACATCTTCGGTGTCGTCGGAGGAGGTGGGAGGCGGGGAGGGTGGTCGTGAGGACTTTGCGGTGCCATTTGTTCCATTAGTGCTATTCGCAGCAGGTTCGCTGAAGTTGTACGGCTTTACATTTCGTGCTGGTTCGGTATATCCATTACTAGTTGGTTGTGTAGAGGATGAATCCGCCATCCATCTGCGACGGGTTGCGCAAACTGCGCAGGGACACTCTAGAATTTGACTCGAACAACAAACAGAGGTGGCCAGACTGCTTTAAACAATAAGTATGTATACGATTGCTATCACAAAAAAATATATCGGTGGTGACGACGATGTTGCGTCGAGCGGCAGGTTTCCGCTAGTGTGTGGTTGGCTGTGATATCTTCGGGAGTTGGACCTCGATTTGGGATGGCAATTTGTCTTGGTTCTGAGATTGAGTATTGCTTTGACGTTATGTCAGTCAGCACTTCCTGAATCACCATCATAAAGCAATTCGCATAGTCAAATATGGAATCTAGACTTAAAAAATCATGTTTACATCAGATCTAATTATCATCCCACCAAATATTTCAACTTGTCACAAACGAAACAAAACACCAGCACAGACCATCGATGTCCTCCCACAAAAAATAGTCCAAGAGATATGTCCCATGTCCATCAACCAATCAAGCTTCGAATATCTATTTGGAGGCTTAAAATGTTTCTCGAATATCGAATCCCTGTCTCCTTTTCTCTGCCTTTTGCACAACCTCCCTCAAATTTCCTGCCCATCTACAGATACCCACATTTTACATGACTTATGGAAAACTCTTCCCTTTCATGCCTTCATCTTTACATGAAGAATTGTCGATGCTTCACGATGGCAAAAAAGCATATACGAACAAGAAAGTGGGATATCTATGTCTATCAACATCTAGAAGATCTTGGAACAGTCTTCGTACAAAGTGATACGAGATGGTTGAGCAAAACTTGAGCTGCACAAAAGCACACTAAAACATTCTAAAATCGCCTAGTAGGTTTCACTGACTCTTCTCCGATAGGATGGACACTCTAGGAGAACCCTTTGTACAGTCGTTAGTTCGGATCGTATATTTTTATGTATACAATGTGGCTTGTGAAATATGGAAGACAAGCATTGATAAGTTACTGTTTTTGGCTACAGAGACGGGGACGACGAGGGTGGCAGGGACAGTAAGGTGAATATTGTGGATATCGTAAGTGGATGGGGACGGACGGCAATGCTGTTGTCGTGAATAAAGTGTAGGTTGATGCTTCTCCTCCTTCTCTTCTTCATTCTTTTGCTATCAACAACTCAACTTACAAAAGTATTGTTTCTCTTCTTCTCTTTCTGTCGCATCTGGTTCACTCGTTTAACCAGTACATTCGTTGCTTTCGTTATACTTCTTTTAATTGACTCAATCTCCTTCTGCGTTTGTGCTTTACAATCTTGTAATTGAGACCTCCTTTCGATTCTACCACAGTCAAGAGTGTAAGTACTGCATGGCATTTTTACCAATCAAAGCTTCATACTGACAGTACAGCAGCTCTTTGAACTTTAATCGTTACCACGACCTCAATCACAATGCCTTCCATCAAAACTCTCCTCGCCACGACCCTCCTTCTAGCCTCAACAGCCCTTTCCCAACGAGACTACAACATCGACGCAGACTCGATCCCAATTGCCACAAGAGGTACAATCGTCTTCCCATCTCCCATATCCCTTCATCTAACAAGTCCCATAGAAAAATGGTGCGACACCCAAGAAGCAACCTGCCCTCTCCTCTGCCTTCAAAACAACGATAACTCCCTCACCACCATCGCCAACGACTGCGACGCCACAACCCTTTCGTTCAACTGCGTCTGCGGCAACGGCATCTCCCCCAACGCCTCTGAATACTCCGAAACGATCCCCTTCTACAAGTGTCGCCAATATGGAGAATACTGCGTTACGAACTGTGGTGGGAATTCACAATGCCAGTATAACTGTCGAGTGGATAATCCTTGCGGCGCACAGTAAGTTGACCCAGAAGACGAAGACAGATCCGCGTCATCCTATCAGGCGTCCTATGTAGATATCATACAGCGAGAGGCATGAAGCGTAGTGATATTTTGGGCAATAGCTAATCAACCTCCGCAAACAGGAATCCCAAACGAGTCAACATTACTACTTCCTCTGCAGCAACTGCTTCTCCGACCAGCAACCCGACCGGAGTGGTTTTCAATGGTTTCGGTGGCCAAACTACGCCGGCTGCTGATGCGAGTGGAAATGAAGGTGGGAAGAGTGCAGGTGTTTTGGCGATGGATTTAGGGAAGAGCTATGGTTTGGCTGTTGTGCTTACTGGTGTCTTTGCTGGATTCGCCCTTGTATTGTGAAGACAGTAGGCGGAGAAGATGGCTGAGCACTTGTGACTCGACCGTGTATGGTGTTGCCAGGATGCATTGGAATGGAGAGTCCTGAGATTTTGCTTTGCATATTTGTTCTGCTCTTTAGCGACGGTCGTTCCTTAGGATATATTTGTCCACTTCAAAGTGTTGGTCGCATTGGTATGGAGCATTTCTGAGGCGTACATGTTCTCGCGTTTATTGCTTTTTGCACCCAGCTACATATAGATGCGGGGGAAGACTACATAATACGATGCTAGAGTTTGGAGGAGAGTGAAGCAATACAAGAACAGGCTTTTATGGCCTTACAAAAAACAACAAGAGTTCCAGTTATGCATATGTGATTTTGGTTGCTTAGTTCTTACACTATGCAATTTCACCGACCAGACTGGTCGTCCCTACATGAAATGCATCATAGAGCACATTTTTGGACTTGCGATGTTGCATGTTTTCCATTCGACTTCCTCCGCCTGTTTCATCTTGGTTTGAAAGTGAGTAATATGTTAAGTATTAAGTTCGTCCCTGCAGCTCGTTGCTCAAATGCTTAAACATGCGTAAGATCACTGGCACGATCGTCCACAGCCCTTCTCGTCATTTACAAAGATTTCACACATCCTCTATCTCACTCCTGTTCACCTCCTTCAAGAATATCCTCGATCCACCTCCCCAGACCAGCCAAACTCTCCTCACACCACCAATGACCCATCTCATACACATCCATCGCGACCTCACACCCAATCATCCTCAAAACATCACCCATCTGCAATCCCCATTCCAACAACATCTTTCGATCTTGTCTTCCATGTTGGATATATACTCTTTCTTTCCTTCCATTCCCCTCTCCCGCCCTCCTCATCTCATCCCTACTCCTATCACTTTTACGCAGCGGTTGAAGATGTAGTAAAGCCCTAACATATGCGCTCGCAGCATCAGTCCTGTCTTTGTCAGAGTGAAGATGTGGTGAGGAAGTGATGCTTTCCTCAATCTGCCTCCGAAAAGGCATCCATCCACTACCCAACCACCAACCCCCAACATAACCCTCGACTTCACCACTTATCAACAAAAAACAACTCATTGCAGCACCTTGACTGAAACCTCCTACTATCAGGTGATGCCAACCATTTCCTTTCCCATGAATCTCATCTAAGATAGTGAGCTCAGACTTGATCAGCTGGGAGAGGTAGTGAGTGGATTCTTGGAGTCCTGGTATGGAGTCTTCTTCGCCGTGAGTACGGTCGGAGAAGTTGTGAATGTTGAACCAGGCGTTTGTGAGGGTTCCGCCCAGGGCTGTGACGGGACGGGGAGAGCCGGTTGGGAAGATGAATTTTGTGGAGGGAAGGAGGGTCGAGAGTGTTGCATGCTGTGATGGTTGTGAAGATTGGATGTGTAGAGATGTGGGAGTGGGTTCGAGAGAAATGGGTGAGAATGAAGAGTTGAGAAGTGAAGATGAGAACTCGACTCCATTGCCAGCTGTGCCGTGTAATAGGATTATGGTTGCTTTGTGAGTGGAGGTGGGGTTTATTATGGTTGGGGATGGGTAAGAAGCCATGCTTTCATGTGCACCCAAGACTATGACTCGCTTTTGAGAGAACATGCGGCAGGCAAATATGCAATTGATATTGCGATTGGCACGGCAAAGGATGAGGAAGATGAGAAGATGTTGTACTTCAGTCTTGGCGTCCTGATGACTGCCAAGTTGATCGACGGCAAGCGAGAAAGTAAATAAAGCAGAGTCAGGAGATTCTAATTGTCGGTCTAAAATGTTTCGGTCTAAAATGTTCACATATCCTTCACTTCTGCGTTTGCTGTCTCTTACACTTAGGAGTGGCCCAATGGCTCCTGCCTCGACTATATGTAGAGGAGCATTCATTCTCTGGACTGAAACATGCATCAAATACCAATTGCACCACATCTTCGACGGATCCCGCAATGCCAACTAGCAAGACAGCAGCTTCACCTTCAACTAGAATTTACCTCGTCGTGCGATCCTCATACTACTCTTTGTCGAGAGAGATGCCGGATCTGTTGTTATTTGAGTGGGATACGACAGCTTTCATGACTCAGGAATAACAAATCAACCATCCAGCACACTTTGTCGCCGAATATAGTCTATTGTCGCAAAAAGAACTGACATAACCGAGTAGGTTCAAGGGAATTTCTAGAAAATACATTTCATCTCTTTTGCTTGAGCCGGTCACCAGATTTGGTATTGAGCAGCCCTCAAACTTCGCGCGATGGTGTTCGAAACATGGTCACATCTAGCGGTCCTGTCGTCCATCATCTTGGTGGCAGATTATTCTCGTGTCTATGCTAATAGAAAAGTTGGAAGTCCTTATACTGACAGCACTACCACAAGTCTGAGGGAGGAGGAAAGTAAACATACAATCGCTTGCATAATCTACGAATGTGATAGAAGTAATGGCTCATCACTTTCCATTATATTGCCAAACACTCTCGGTGAAGATGCAGATTCACAGGATGCAGAAAGTATAAGAGGATCAAAAACTGTTGAGGAAGCACAGCAATGTCACACGCAGCATTGGTGTCGGAAAGTATAGAGTGCCATCACACTTTCAGGTTCGTGACGAGACACGCCTTTGCTTTGCTTTCGCATGTACCACTAGTACTCGCATTTTGCAATTACACATGTTATTAGATTTCCTGCGCACATCTTTCTTTCTTTCTCTTTTGTTCATCTGGGATGATTCATCAACCAGCCGGTGTAACTTAGTACACATTGTCGAAACTGTGTCACACTCATTCCTACACAGCCGGATTTGCTGTCGATGCGAATTGGTAGGCATCAATACACCGTTGAGGGACTCTATGTATATCAGATGAGTGCAGAAAATAGATATCAACGCCGTGTGGCAATGTTGTTAGCGGCTTATGGCATCCTGTACGTCGTATGATATAGATCGAAATCGTTCTTAAATAGTTCGGTAATCTCCTGGACAGCTTGAGTTGTACGGGATGATCGCGGCATGTCAGGATGGTAGGTTCCTTCACTTTACCAATATGTTTTTCACATGCCATCCGAAAGCAACAGTATATCTATCACGAGATCAATGGCGGAAACTGGTAGCAAAGAAAGTCTACACGAAATTGACATGCGTCATTCTCTCCTTTTGACGTGATGATAACAGAAGCCCATGCGGCTGCAATCTCTGAGCATAATCCTTGAGTATACCAATCCGCCACTCAGAGGTGCGCAAGCATATTCGATAACAGCTCTCACCATCGAAGTGACGCCACTCCCTAGAGTATGAGGAAGTGAAATCAATCCCATATTCAGAGTTCTGGACACCGATCTGAGTTCTATATATATGAGTTTCACGACGCCTAGTTCGACTACAAGCAAAGCTATTAGATCGGTCGATCACAAAGACTAGGATCTTGCAGAGTCAGCTTCGACACATCGCACGGTTTGGGCTACCCTCTCGTCTTTGCCCCTCTTGCTTCCACTCCCCAAAGCAGAATACGTATGAACTGACGAAGGGTCACACCCATGGAGATACATACACATTGCTTCTTCGTGACGCAATCGTCGCCACCCAATGATCATCGTCAAGCTACGGAGCAATTATATACAAGTGCATAGATCTCATGGTTGTTCTTATCATCAAGCTGTTATTCAAAATCCCTTGCATCAGCATGTCTACAACCCTCACAATATTCGAAGCACATTGAATCTTTGACATATCTTGCACTCCAATCACCACGAGAAGTCTCCTTGTCGAAAGCTTTCTTCATTTCGAGGTCATGTAGAGCAAGGCAAGCGATACAGGCCTTCATATACATTGCGTGGGGTAGTGATGGCAGCATTACTCGTGACAAGTGCTGAAGAGAAGTTGTCATAATGCGAATTGACGCCGCATATACAAGGCTTGTGGAAAAGGCGATAATGGAAGTGAAGTGATAAAGTGATGTCGATATTTCTCTTATTCATTTCTTGGCTATCAATACAAGTCCTAGCCCACGCATGATTTCATTTCCGTTCCAAAACACCAATAAACATGACTTCATCCTCTCAGCCTCTCACCACCTAGAATATTTACAACTCCAAGCTCGGAGTTTGGCCAGCAACTCTGCCAATGACCTGAGCCGCCGCATACTTGGGAATAACCTCATCTGTAATCACAATTAGCAATCACTCTCCCGAGCTTATCAACACAACACTACACGTCAACTCAGAAGACTTACCATCATGCAACATCTCAAACTCCTCCGTAGCATCCCTCCCCATGAAATTCATGATAGCCTGCGGACCACCCGGATGCTCATCCAACCAATCTCCCAAATCCATAACGACACCCTTAACCACAACCCATAGATCCTCCTTCTTATTATGTTTCGCGACCTCCTCCATGGTAAACTCCTTCTCCGGGACCTTGAAATCCTTTGGATTGTTTGGCTTGGCAACCTTTCCTGGATCCGAGTTGTCGTCTTTCATCACTGGACCAGCGGACTTTTGTTTTTGTTGGTCTTGTTTGGTGGTACCTTGTGAAGAGGATGAAGAAGATGAGGAGTCCCATTCGACGGAAATCTTGCCTGGTTGTGAGGGATCGATGTGCAGAGAGATTTGTCCGAGACGGTTTGCTGCGCCGACGCCGCCTTTGAGTGCTTTTTGGAATTGGTAGTTGCTGGCTGTTTCTCCTGCAACACGACCGTAGACTACACAGCCAAGTAACGAGGATCCACCGAGTCTGTTGGCACCGTGGACACCTCCTGCCAATTCACCACATGCGTAAAGACCTTCGAATGGCTTGCCTTCTTGGTTGAGAATCTCTGACTTGTCGTTGATTTCGATACCACCCATGGTGAAATGGAGGACTGGCTCCATGAGGGCGACGTGGAAGTCATCGTCGACGTTGACAGGGAAGTTATGGAAGAACTTCTTACCATATGGATCCTTCTTCTTGCCATTCGCGATATCGTTGTACTCATCGAAAGTCTTCTGAAGATGATCTGGCGAGCAACCGATCTCCTTCGCCAGCTCCTTACCAGTCATCTTCTTCATCAATCCTCTTCCAGAGTAATGACGAGTATGGAAGTCCAGAACATTCGACGCCTTTGAGTTGAGAATAAGTCGGATCGGGAACTTGCCCTTATCCTTCTCCTTCCACATTTCTCCGGAGACATAATCTCTATGACCAAGCTCATCACAGAATCTGTTCCCATCTGCATTCAATAGCAGGCCACCCTCTCCTCTAAGAGCCTCTGCTGCCAAAAACTTCCACTTCGAGCCTGGGTCTTTGGGATCAACTAAACCAGTAGGATGGACCTGGACTTTGTCCATATCAATTCCATTTCCACCAATAGCCATAACCATCTTCTGTCCATCACCGGTAGCATGAACACCATTAGTAGATGACAAGTTGAAGGTATCTGGGCGATGCTTCTTCAACAGAGAGTCCTCCGTGAAGTCTGCTGCATATCCACCAGTAGCGAGAATGACAGGTCCATCAACAGAAGTAGTCTCTCCTCCGAACTCATACTTGACACCAGTAATCTTGTTTCCTTCCTTATTGATACCAGTGACTCGTGCTTTCTTGATGATTTGCACGCGCTCCGGTTCGTTCTCGGCGAGTTCTTCGAGTCGTTGCATGAGGGCGTATGTGATTGCCATACCAGGGAATTTGGCATCATGGCCTCTGTGTGTGCGCGGTTGAGAGTGACCTCTTAAGACACAATGTCAGCATCGCCCGTTCGTCTCTGCATAATAGTGTATACATACCCTAACCGCGAAACCAGTGTCAAATCCAAGTTGAAAACATCCTGCAACCATTCCACAGCCGCAGCAGACTTATAAGTCAACACCTTGATCAAATCAGGTCTCGCCTTATCACGAGCAGACTTCAATGTATCATCGTAGAATTGCTTGACGCTGTCACCGATTTTCGCATCGACTTGTGTTCGTGTGAGGGCGCCGTTGATACCAGAAGTGGCTTTCGTGGAGTTTCCTCCGAAGAAACCTGTGCGGGACGATACATGGTCAGCATGGTGAAAGTGGCGAGTTGGAAATATGGCAGCGAAATTTGGAGAAAGGCTTACCTTGCTTGTCTAGTACTAATACATTGCCTCCTGCGAGGTAGATGGTGTGTGCGGCACTCAATCCAGACACTGTTGCGATATCAGTATATCGTCGTCGTTGTTCAGCTTCGAATTGCCGAGGGACAATCCTATGGAAAGTACTTACAACCACCACCAACAACAATAATCTTATCAGACATGATTGCCTCTCCTTGTATATATATCTTCGAAAAGGGTATATCAATATAAAGGAGTAAGCAAAAGCAAGTAGAACGCAGATATAGTAGAAGAGGAGGAGGAAAGGAAGTCTGGGGAAACCGCTTTTGTTATTTAGTGAAGTTCCAGTTCGTGAAGCTTATGCCGCCACTCCCCTACAGTACTACTAGTAGACGGGCGGGATTTTGCTTGTGAAGAAATGTACTCCACAACAACCGACTTGCGCTTGCATTGCGGAGAGAAGGGACAAAGAAGCCTCGGTGTAATGCAACGACGACAATTGGCTGAGAGGGGTAGGGTCATCAAGAATCAAACGGTCTAGGGTCCGAGAGTGGTTTCTTATTCTACATTGCCATCTTTTCAATGACTTGCCAAAGTGTAATTGTTGCGAGTCGAGAGAAGATATCAGATTTAAACTGATACAATTGTAGTATTCTGTTATTACATTAGATATCCCGTCTTTGACCTCTGAGGATGATTTATGACGGACGTAGGATGTGTGGGAGAATGAGAGAGAGAGCCGGCAATAGCTCACGGCCTTTGCTTTTCTTTCCTCCCATCACCAGAACTTCTTCCTCAAATTCTTACCAATTGCCGCACATGTGAAAGTCATACAACCTGACCAAGACTCAAGCCAGGTCATCCTAAAACACCCTCTCCCTCATTCTCCACAGATCTTTTTCCCCGGATCTCGCATCATCTGACGGCGCCGCAGGTCACGTTCGTAGCTTTCTTCCTAAAACGATTTCACATGTCTCTTGCTTTCCTCGTCCCAGAACAACATGTGAAAGAGCCGAAGTTGCATTATGTCAGCCATCTGTTTTCTCGTAGCTTTCATACATGCTCTCTGACATCAGAAAACGATCTTGAAATATCATTCATGGCATTGTAGTACTGTAGATTCGAATAAGTTGGTCGAAAGGCAAGAACCCACTCGCATTCTCGGTGGAGTGTCTACCGGCGAACTCGTTCGGCTTTCTCTCCGACTTCGCTGTGAGATGGGAGTCGAGCAAACTCGAGCTTTCGCATCGCAGATAATTGTCAAACACCGGAGATCGAAAGATGCACTCAATATCAAAAAGTTGAAGTCCATCACGGTGGCATGCTCTGACTACGTTCGAGATAGCATCATATTGCTGCGTAAAATACACACACTATCTGCGTCAATGTTACAAGAAGCTGTCCATCACCAAGAAGCTCATTTCTTCGTCGACGCTACCAGAACCACCTGGAACCTGCAAACCCTTAGAAATAATGAGTGGTGACAAGCTCTCAACAGCTTCCTAGCAGAAAGCAAGATATCATAAGCCAAACTCCCAACTCCCAGATCGATCGTAAAAGATGAAACCTGCAAACTTTCTCACAGGCCATGTATCATGAACCTGTGCTGTAAAGTGGTGTGTACACAAAAGTGCACTCTGCCAGTCATGCACCTCAAGGCGATGACAACACCCCAGTATCAACCCACTTCTTGAAGTTCTGAGTAGCGTCCGCAACCTGATCATGATTTTTGCCCTTCATCCAAGCATTATTCATCACAAATTTGCCGTTGAATCCACTTGCTCGATGATCAGTTGTCTGCTTGAGTCTTTCGGCAGCTGCACTGGTCTCCCCAGCACCTGTCATCTCCTTGTCCTGCCACACATGATAATCTGATTCGGAGTTTGTTGGGTACAGCAACTTGGCTGTGTTGACACATAGCTTCAGCCCTAGCTGTTCGGAGAATCTCAGGGCTTTAGGAATCGGGTTGCCGTCTTCCAAAGCTGAAGATTCAGCTTCAGATGGCATGTTGCGCGTGAGGACAGACTTCTTGAGGGAACGACGGTCGATACCTTCGGTTGGCTCGACACGTACGTATGATGAAGCGTAGTATTGCCATCGTTCGAGGCGTTCCATGTTGTCAAGTTGGAATGTGGTGTCGTCTCGCTGTACCCACTGAATGCGTGCTTCACGATTGTTGGAGTTCTGTGGGCTGTTAGTAAAGAAGAATAAAGTGAAGAGCATTGTAGGGTAACATACCCATTCAATCATGAACAGTTCTCCACCTTGGATGTATTTCTCTGCTTGCTTCCGCATAACGATCTCGGCATTGTACGTCGTTCTCTCATTGACACGATTTTTGTAGAATTGCTCAAGAAGTGCTGGAGACTTGTCTTTGCTATCAGAACCAGAACAGACTGCTCCAACTCTGCAGAGTGTCTTCAGAAGATCACCGATGGAGTATAGACGCCAGCCGTTCTTCAAGTAGTAGTTTCGCAAAGCTTCTTGATACTTTGGTTCTTCCATGTCTCCAGCAATGAAGTCGTCGATCGTTTGCAATGCTCGCTTGTAGTAGGTCTCGCCGAATGCCAGTGGATAGAAAAAGTCATCAACCTCTGGTATAGCACCAAGCTCTTTTGCTGGTTTTGGTAGGTTGACTCGCTTTGCGTCCTCGGCAACTTCGTCTTCGCTGTCCTTGATGATCTTGATTCGACGGTAGAGGTTGGCGAAGACGTGGAAGAATACAAAAATATTGGCGTTACCATACAGCTTGTAGTCCGTGCGATGATTTGGTTCATCGTACTTCTTATCAAGGTCAGTACCAAGAAGAGCTGCAGTTCCTGGAGATGCGACAGCTTTTGGTGCTGTGGCCCACTTCTCGTTGGTGACTTCTGGAACGGCATTGTCCTCCACGGGCTCCATGGGCTCGTCTTCCATAATCGACTCGACCTCAGGTGTCGACTCTTTGCTGCCAGAAGCACTGCCGTCTTTTTGGGTGCGACTTCGTCCACCAGTCTTCTTATTCAAAACATCTCGCCTTAGATCATTCTTCTTCCCATTTACAGCCTTCTTGCGTGTACCATTGGGAAGTTCTGATGCAGCCTCTTCTTCTCTATTGACATTGTCAGCAGCCACGTCTCTAGTATGAAAAGGAAAACTTACTCATCCTCAACGCTGACTCTCTCGACGTCTTTGGTCGAGTCAATGATCTGAGACATTGGAATGTTGAAGAAGTAGGATACGAACTTCTCGAAGAAGTCAGAAATCCGTCGTCGCTCATTGGCATTGTGCTGATTGGCGTTGCTGACATAGAGCACCATGATTCTGAGAACATCGGTGATAACATCTTCGTCGTCAAACAGATGAGCAAACTGATGCCTGTCGACCTTGGCATATATGCCCCTTTGCCTTCGCTGCTCTTCATGCTTCGCTTTGATAGCATCGACCAGTGCCTTGCTGGCAAAGGTTTTCTTATCAGCAGCTTTGACATGGATGCCCTGATGGTCCAGACTTCGGAGGTAATTGTGAATGGTCTGATTATGCCAAATCTTTTCCCATTCTCGCTGTAGAAACATGTTAGTGAATGCTGTAAAACTTTGAGTATGTGCACATACCTGCGATGTCCTCCACTCTTCATCTTTCTGCTTCAGTCGAGGTAAAATGACTGGTAAAACAGCACAAGGATCTTCGAAAAGCTCTTGCACTACCCGTGGACCTTCACCGCCATAAATTTTCTTGAGCACTCTGTTGTAGATTGATCGAGCAGGCGTTCCAAGTCCAAGTGGCAGGCGGAAATTGCTACGTTCATCGGGGTGCATAGCAATGATGGTCTGAGCGATCGGTTCCAGAAGCTGAATGACTTTGGCATTCGCCTCAATGTTGAAGTCGTAATCGTGTCGCTCTTCCTCGATGCGGTGAAGACTTTCCTCGTAAATGTTCTTGCGATGAGCAACAAAGCCGGAATCTTCTGATGCCCAGGTCGGATGTGAAGCCCAGTCATCGTTGAGAACAGAATTGCAAAGCTCATCTCGTCCGGAACATGGCTTCTGGCGCTCCTGCCATCGCTCTGTTAGTGGTTATACGAGACTGTGTTGCTTTTTCTGTCGTTTGCGTTTTGCTCTGAGTTCAGCAAGTTCAGCCTCCTCTTCCACACTCAATTTCCGCTTGGAGTTTGGTGGAAGAGGATCGTTGTCCATCATTTGACTGACGCCACGCTCAAATGAGATGACTTCTTCGCAGTGGTGATAATTTCCAATTGTAGATATGAGAGTGAGCTCTTCAAACATCTTGAGTCGCGGATCGTGACAAGCACAAAGGAGTTTCTTTTCAAGATGCAAAAGTTGACAAGTTGACAGGATGTAAGTGTTAAGGGAAATGAGTGAGGGCGTGATAAAGACGTTCGACAAATATGCAATGGTCGACACTGGGGAACAATAGCAGCAAAAATACAATGGCGCAAACTTCACCTCAATAGCAAAACCGCAACATTTCTTTTGCAGGAACATCAAATCAAATGCGATGACAATAGTAAAGAGGTACTTACTCGTTTCGGCAACAAACGATAACTTGGTCCAAGTCCACGACAATTGCTAAGAGCTGGACGTCCAGTAGGTGGTTTTGGTCGGTTCTCAATCACTTCGTCATGACCTTCAAATCCGACAAACGACTTGAACCAATTCATGAGATCCAGATTGCCGCCAATGAAACTGCTAACACGGAAGACAAGGACATTTTTGTCGATGAGATCCTGTGAGAACAGATTGCAAAGTTTGAGAAACTCGTTCATGGTCTGCTTGTTGCCAATGTACTTTTTGACACGATCGAAGAAAGCAAGCTCTTCCGAGCTTGCGCCAGATGTCGAAGTCGGTGGCAGCGGCTCAGGAACCATTGGCGTAAGTGTTGGTGAAACTGCAGGCATGTCGGAAGCTATCGTCTTGCTTGGATGCGACAATTTGTTTCTCTGTTTTAAGGGTCAGTCATGATCAAATATTAAGCACAAAATATTCACCTTATTCGCTCCACTTGAAGCACCCCCTCGTGAACTTTCACCTGCAGCATTCACCTGATTACTGGATCCAGTCATATTGCCTCTTTGTCTTTTCTTATTGTCCTTGGTAGCACTAGCTGCCACCGAGAAGTTTCCGACCGGAGGTAGTTTTCCTTCACCTCGAACATTCGAATTCTGTGGTGTTTGTGTCAATGCCGCTTCTTCTGCAGCCTTCGCAGCGGCGGCTGCTTTGGCTTGTGCGGCAGATTCTGGCAAGAACTGCTTGAAATCTTCAAGAAGATCTGGTGCAGTGTTGAACAGGAAAGTGACCTGAGCATATACATCCTGTATTGGTTTTGACTCGCGCTGATATGTTTGGAGGATCTCGAGGAACTGTTTGTAGATTTCAGGACGATCCTGGAATCGATTCTGCAGAAATTCAGGTTAGCATGGTGCGTAAGGGGGGGAAATATTAGTCTTACCTTGATCTTGTTCACATAGCTGATAGCATGATTGAACTCCACCGGACCACGCTTTTCTATGTTTCCTTGCGGTGCACCATTCAGACCAGCCTGCCCAACAGGAGTGGGTGTCTGAGTACTCCTAGGTGGATGGCCAAGCGTCGCGACAGCGTTTGTAAGTTGTGAAACACCACGTTGCTGTTGCTGATGTGCTGCCGCGGCCTGTTGTGCCTCGTAGGATAATTGACCGGCGCCACCTGTATATGGAACACTGTTCTGGTTTTGGGGACTAAAGACAGCTTCAGGACTCTCGATACTATGCTGCGGTTCTTGCTGCCAGCCTCCACCAGTACGTTGTTGGCCATAGTAGTTGCCACCACTCGGGCCCATGACGGCGCCAGGCAGAGCACGACCAGAGCCCTGAATAGATTGTACGGTCGTTCCCATAGGCGTTGTGACTCGTATAGAATTTGGATCGTTGCCAGTTCCGCATTCGATGCGGTATCCTGGAGGCAGGAAAGTGTTGAAACCTTGAATGAGATTTGGATGACCAGCGAAAAGCTCAGAGACTCGATTGATTACGCCTGGTGTGTCGATCCTAGTTCTTGTTAGTTTACGTTCGTAAACAGTCGATCTTGACATACGCCTGACTCTTGAAGTCCTTCATGATATCTAAAAACCTATTGTAAACATCTGGCTGATCTGCGAACTGTACTTTGACTTGATCGAGGTAGCTAAGAGCGTCCTAGAGGTGATCTGTTAGTGATCATTCCTGCTTATACTTTATGATGTGTTTACATACATTCAAGATAGGTTGTTGGCCTCCCTGACCCAATGGTGGTCCACCAGCAATAGGATGGCCCTGTGGTAGAGGCGCACCGAAAGACAATTGCTGAAGTCTGAGAGCATCTTGAGGTGGTTGCTGTTGCTGTAAAGGTCCTCCAAAGTTGACTGCTGGTGCACCTGGTGCGCTACCGTGGTGCATTATGTTTGGACCAAATCCTTGTTGTTGCTGCAATTGAGCCGTCGCACTCTGAGAACTCTGTGGCAGAACTCGACTCGCTTCGCTATGTAAAGGTCCTCCAAAAGCATTCCCAGGACCACTTGGTGCACCAAGAGCGCCTGGTGGAGGGGCACTGCCATGATTGGCAAGCAGTCCTCCAGGACTGTGTATTGCACCAGGTAATCTTGACGCTACTGGTTGATGGATCGGTAATGAACCAGCGTCATTCTGATGCGTGGGTGTCGCTTGATATTGCTCCCTTTCCCTCCTCTCCCGTTCCTGTCGTTCATTGTGTTCGCGTGCGCGCTGTTGTGCCAACTCTTCCTGCTGATGAATCGCATGTTGTCTTCGCTGATCGTCCAATGCTTCGCGCTCGCGATCGAACGGCGGCGGGCCATGTGGTCGGTTGTTCATTATGTATGTGTTACTGAGGATACGGAGAGTCTTCGACAGTGTCCGCGATCGTTCCAGCGTTGTGCGCTCTTTGTCGACAGATCGAAAAATTCCCCAAGGGGTCAACTTCGAATTCGCAAGTTCGTGTCAATAGAGGAGCATTCTGTTGTTCTTGCAGGCGTAGCTCAGACAGACCGTGTACAGAGTGTAGATGTTTTAGACGGATGGATAGACAAAGATATAACAGATCGAAGGAACAAACTCTGGCAGGAAAATTGATTGCGCTCCAGGAAGTCCAGAGTGACGAAGGACGTGATTGAGTGCCAAGAGTCCAGCTTGCTTTCAGCCTTCTGGGTGGGACTTCCCGCATTTATAGCCTTGCGAAAGTGGAGACATTTTACTCATGAGTTCTCGTTCGCGACTGCTGCAGCAAATTGTACTGGTCAAAACATTCATTCTGAACAGATAGATTGTCATTGTATACCGACTATCATGAAGCAAAGCAATATTTTTGGGGTGTGGATGAGTCCTCGACTACAAGGAACAATCCCTTCCATCATAGTAGCTAAGCCATATCCATGCACACAGTAGAACAGTCATGTTTACTGGAAGATATATGCGAGATAACATTATCATACAGATACGTCTTTACTTGAACTGCGTTCTGTCTGCTTTTCATAGCCTTGAACGATGCTTGCATCAGGGCCATCTCTTCGCAGTTTATACACAAAACCTCCAACCCTAACGCCTGCCCAGTACTTTACCACCCTTCGTAAATCATAATTCGTATCATAGCGTGGTCCCGGTAAGAATCATACATCGCCTAAGCATAATTTCGTACGCCCTTCAAGATCCATACCTCACCATTATGAACAGTATTCGCAACAACGCTGACCTCAATATCTCCCGGCTGAACCTATACACAACCATCAGTACACAAACATTCCCACAAACTCCTCAACTTACAAATCTCTTCCCATCCTTCTCCTCCCACCACACCTTCCCTCCTCCAAGCGCCTCAATCTCTCCCTCCCTTCCCTCCACCCACGGCGACTGCGGAACAACATGCGCCTCCACAAACCTCCTCAAATTCTCCTTCGCCTGCTCACTCTCATCACCCATTCCAGCCTTCACTCCTCCTCCCTCATCATCCTTATCTTCCCAGGGTTTCCTCGGTAAGCTCATGATAGCACTGTTCAACGGCGCAAGGATAGTGGTATTCTGCGCACCATCTTCGAAGCGTTGCGATAGTTGCGCAAAGTCGCGCGTGAAGCCAGCGAAGATGTTGATGGAGCGGTCTGAGGAGAGGACGTCGGAGAGGAAGATGTTGTGGTTTGTAGATGTGGTGGTTGGTTGTTGGTCTGGCATGGTGGGGTTGCGGAGGGGATGTTGGTCGGAGGCGAGTGAGAGAGTGGTGAATGGGAGGAGTAGTGAAATTATATAGTGTGAGAAATGCATATCTATCTTAGGCGTGTGCTGGCCACGGTGTTTGCTTGTGTTACGATTGCGCAAAGTGTGGATTATATCTATCTTATGGATACCGTCGAAAGCATGAGGTCACTGCCGCCAAGGACTCTCCTCGGCATGATCTCTTGCTCTGTAGAAACACTGAATACTCTGCTACACATACAATGAGTGCTATCTGAACTTCAAACCCACTATAGATAACGAACACCGTACAAATCAGTTGTGGAAATCGATTACATCTCAATATCTCAGACGCAATCCACGAAGTCTGTCATTATTCGTATCAAGAAGCTGTGCGTATCATAAGCTAACAAATGGATATCTTGCAGAACATAACCTGACAAGTAACGCCAACACTAAAGGACCCAAACGCCTGATTCGCAAAAGAAGTCCCTCATCGAAAGTATCCGGGTATCAAAGCATCATAAGTGTCTTCCTCCTCCATGGCATCAACATTCCCCTCATCATCCAACGACACGACAGCATCCCCCGAACTCAAGAGTGCTCCCTCTCCAATATTGTTCAATTTTGCCCTCGCAACCTCTGCTCTTCTTCGCATGTCATCAGCCTCTTGCTGATAAGTACCATAAGTATCGGCCTCCAGGACTTTCGAGAGCTTCCACAATGTGCGTGCCAGCATGCCATCGTCACGATTAGGTGAGCGAAGCTGTGCGATGGTCATGGCTTTGTCGAGCTGATGCCTTGTTGCTTGTTAGTCCACCGAGTCTGCTATGGTTACACTAGGCTAGAAAGGAAGAAATCACATACTTAGCATGATCAAGATTTTGTCGCTCAAACTCGACGCAACCAAGACTATAGTAGATTGAGATCGTGATAGGATGTACCGCAGCCGTTGCCAGAGCGATCTTCAATGCCGAGTCATACGATCGCTTTGCCTGCCACCAGTTCTTCTGTGCGAACTCCATGTTTCCATAAGCATAATGTACACTACTCAGGTAATTAGTTTGATGACGAGCTCATGGGATCAGTTGTGGCCAGGAAGCGGCTGACTTACTGTGCCATGAATGGTGCTCCTGCACCTGAAGTACGAACAAAAAGCGCTTCTGCTTTTCCAAGCGTCTTGAACGCAGTCTCGTGATCCTTCTGATTGAAATACACACGCGACTGACACAAATATGAGATGGCTAGTAAGTTGACAGCAGCGTCGCCAGATCGATTGCGAATGTCAATGGCACGCGTATAGTAATCCATGGCGTCGATCATATTATCAGAGGCATACTCCAGGTTGCCCATGTTGTGATACGACATGGACCTCTATGAAACCATTAGACCTGTGACACAAATATGTTGAGAACACTTACCTCGAGTTCATTATCTGGAAGCAATAATTCTTGCAATCGCATACACTCTTCGAAAGCCTCTCGACATTTAGCAAGCTTGTTTTGTTCGTAGTACGCGCAGCCGGCACAAGACAGGAGGTTCGCCATTTGCAAGGAGTCTTTTTCAGTACACGCAGCGCGCGCAGTGTCTACAACACGGAGGCACATCTCGTAGTCGCCGACCTCATACAAGTACCAGGAAGCATTGTATAGCAAATCGATGAACCTTCGGGTGCTATGGCAGAGTCAGCAAATTCCTCATGACAGTCGAGCTCGTAAAAAAGTTTACCCAATCAATATCGAGTCACCAGTTGCTCTGTAGGTTGCAAATTGTCTACTCAAATGGGCCGCATGAGGGATGTAAGCTTGAGCAGCGGGGGCTTGCTGTGAAAAGTAGTCACCATGAAGCGACTTCGGGAACGCCTCGTAGACCAATCTTGCGGCGGCATTGAAAGAGTCCTGAAGATCCTGCTGTTCCTGGTAGTTGACGGCTTCTTGAACGACTCGATGTGCCCAGATAGCTCGACCTTCGTTGTTGATCAACCTAAACTTGACCAGTTCCTTAATAGCTGCTGACAGAGCTTGAGGAATGGTGATGACGCTTGCAAGCGCTGTCACGCTCTGATCGTCGCCATCCTGCTGATTTTGCTTGCACCAATCTAGCTTTCCGTTGAGAGCGCTCTGCTTTTTAGGCAGGAATAGATCAATCAGAATCTGATCTGCTCAAGTTAGTAACATGACTCAGAGTATTTGGCGGTCACATACCAGGAGATAACAGAGCCAGGACTTTGAGCAGTTCTCTGGCGTTCCTTGACAACTGACCGAAAGTCATGTTCCAAAGCGTGTCAAGTGATTTGACACCCTCAGAGCGAGGTCTCCCGGGACGATCGGTCAACCTCTCTTTATCTTTCTTGAACTTCTCATAAGTAGCACTGATTGTTTGGTTACCAATCTCCGGATTACGGATCAATTCTGCAGCTTGCTCGATTGCTAGAGCTAACTAAAGAGCAGTATCTTAGTAGTGTATGTATATTGTGCAGATTTATCACTTACGCCACCAAGACTTTCCAAAAAGTCTTTACCGTCCTGCTCTTCATGTCCCCTGATTTGACCATTCTTTTCTCTTTCCTCCCAATCTGGACCCAGAAGTCTAAGCAACAAGCTCCAACTCTGAGCAGGATTGAAGGGACGAATGGTCGCGCCTTGGCGTTTTGCATCGTTCATGAAATTGTAGTATTTGCGAGAGGTGATCCTAAATCCTGTGAGCTAGCAGATCCTGCGAGCAAAGGAAAGACCTACAGAATAGAGCCTCGCGCTGCCACGGGCCAGTATCCTTTCAACACATACTCCTTCTCTATGTAGTCGTTAGTGCTGCTGTAGCAGTTTGATATGTGCTGGACTGACCGGCGTTGTCGAAGATTAGGAGCCATCTTCGTTCTACACGGTACTGTCAGTCAAGCTTCTTTCCCTACTTGCTTCAAAACATACTCGTCTGTTTGAGCCACTTAAGAACAGCGATCTGATTTTCTTCGTGGTGACCTAACAACGTTGTCAACACATGTACCTATATACCTTGCTCGACTAACCATTTCTGTCGGCATTTGGAAGACACAGCTCCACTGCCATGTTTGTGAAACTCTGCCTCAAAACCAATGCTGTCTCGCATTGAACCCAGAATATGGCATCAAAGCCAGCAGGATTCGTATAAGCATACTGCAAGGCAATATCAGTCTTTCCGACTCCTCGCTTCCCATAGATTGTGTAGGTGCGGAGGTTGTCCTCAGAACGATTATCGAGAAAAGAGTTCACTTTGGTTAACTCCTCCTCACGTCCGTAGAACAATTTGTTCTGGGGTCTGTCAATCATGAGTAGTGGAAAAGAAACGTTTTCCTCCGGTTGATTGGCAGGACCATGGCGGATCGACAGATCTTTGACTTGTCGTTCGAAGTTCACCTTCGAGTATGCCATGATATCGTTGAGATGTCTGATCGCCCAGTCGATCTCGCTTAGACTGTCGTTGATCTTGGTCTCTGTCGCTTTCCATCCTCGCAATGCTTCAGTTTCTGCAGAGAGTTAGTTGGATCTCGAATATTCTTCGGAAAATCAATTATACCAGTTGAGCACTGTCGGAGATGCCTGATGGATTCTCCAAATATCTGCAGGGTATACTCTGTGGTAAAAAGTCAACATCGGTGCCACATTACAATCAGAAGGTTTGTGCTACCTAGTACTTCTACCATCTTCAGTCGTGCTTCGTTCATATCTTCGCAAGGCTCCAAGCATCTGTTTAACAGTTCGATGGAAGTTCGCAATCGTTTGGTCCACGCGGACGTCCTGACAGATTTCTCGGACGTGGTGCATGATAACTACAAAGCATCAGTCTGGACTCTTTCCGCTTTTCATGCTTGCGCACTTTGATATTCAAGTCCATCAGACCCCATAGGACTTTAAAATCTGCTGTAAGCGGACTGATTGCAGCTGCGAATGTTTGCAAGAGGTTCAGTAAGCTTCTAGGGAGTGGTTGCATGTTGTTGAGCAGACGTCGTGTGGCAGGTGCAGTACGAAGATCCGCGGCTCGATTTCTGATCTCTGTATGTAAAGTCTGCCAGTTTCGTGGCTTATCCATGACCTTCTCCGAGTCTGCAAGCACGTAAGAATCCATGAAGGATGATATTCATGTCAAGAAATGATGATGCCGTACCTGCTCTTGTCAACATCCCCAGTACGGCAGGAATTGCATCGTTCCATCTCTTCGAAACGAAGCTCTTAGTATCCCTATCGCATAATTAATCTTTGCCAACGCAGTGAGGGCGAGCTTGCATACTCGAAGTCCACCTCAAACTCATCCTGTCTATACTCCTGGATAGCCTCCATCGCGCAAGCGAGCGTTATCAAAGAGTGGTAGTATGTCAACACTAAAGTTTCGTTATGATGTTACTGATGTACAATGCTAGAACTGGTAGTCGCTTGAACAGACAAACCTCCAGCTCCAGATTGGAGATAAGCAAAAGGAGGGGAAGCTTCTAATCTGTGAGCCCGGGAAGGAGCCTCATCACGACGTGGGAGAGGTGTGGTACATGCTCATGCTGCTTTTGAAGCATTCATGCACGTTGGTGACCCCGCCCGCAGCCTGCTTCACAACACTGCATGAAGATGCAGGCGAGCAGACCGAGCAACATGATTGAGCAGCAAAATCGAACAGGAAAGCAGGTTGTGATTCGTATGTCCATTGACGATCTATTTCACCTATTTCCGCAATTTCTTGTTACATGAAGAGTAACGAGAGGTGTCGCGTGCGCAAACAAGCTTGCCATCCCCCCAAACGCCATTATGTTTCGTGCAAGGCTCTGTCCGCCACAAACGTATTCAATATCCTCCCAAGTTTCCACTGCCTACAGATATATTAGTCATCATCCCACAATCTGAACACATCTGGATAATATACCATAGTCACACTTGCGTGGGCAGCGGACAAGGTTCTTGCCGTCTTCTGGAATCTCTGGTCCCTTCCAGTGACGCTTCCATGGTTGAGCTTTGGTCTCGGCACGTTGGTGAATCTCCGAGAAACCGTCCTCCTTCGTGATGGAGTTGAAGAAGAAGAGGCTGGAAGGCTCGGATTTCGCAGTCTCACGCTCTGGTGAGGAGGATCGAGAGTAGGAGGAGGATTGCTACACCAGCATTAGCAAAGGTGCACATGATTTGAGCACGAGATTCACTTACACTGGTAACGCTTGAGTTAGGCATGATTGCAGTAGAGTTGTTGATCGTGAGGTGTATCGGAGTAGAAGGTCGACCAGGGTAGGTGATGATTGGGTTCTTGAGGTCGATCTAGTCAGCGCCTTGTCGGAAAGTCGCCAGAAGTTCTTCTACGCAATTGATGTTTGAAATCGCGGAAGGGAGCAAGACCTATCGAATTAATAGTCGTCTTTGTAAACGGATGATTTGGACAAAGTCAATTGTTGAAATGGTGAATCATTGGACAAAAGTGAATACGTGGTGAAAGAGCGATTTGCTTCACCGTCCTCTGGAACAAACCCGTATCTCCTTCACTCTCCCCTGCGCCACTTCTATTCACACCTTCTTATCGTTTCCAGACCGTACTCGTGTCATTGCGAAGTTCGGACACATAATCCGCACTGACTTGATCCGGATCCAGTGGAACGAAGTCTTGATAGTTCTTACATGAACTTCTTAGAGTGCTAGAGGTGGTAGCACAAACTTACAGGGTGAATTCGATCATGTCTAGGCAGATTTACAGGCGCCGAAGGTCAAATTCGGGGCTTTCACGATATGGCAGTATAGTTAGGCGGTGTACAATTTAGTTCACTCCACTCTGGTATTGTCGGATGATGATGATTCACATCATTTTTGGAGAGCATTAAGCATAAACATAAGTGAAACTCATGTGAAGCAAAGATAAGGACTTAGGACACCATCGCTTTACAGAAATTCATCGATCAAAGATATCTAGTCTTGGTTAAAATGATAGAACGAGATCCATCATCAACATCAGATTTCGATCCTACCCAACCCAACTAAACTGTCAACGACGACCCGACCCGAAAATGCCCTCCGTCAAAGCTTCTCTGGAGTTTCTCCAACGTCTTCCGCTCTACGAAGTGGAGAAACCATATTGGTGTTTTGTCTCGCCTCAATCTGGAATTGATCCTGATAAAGAGCGACAAGACAATTTGGAGTTTGAGCATCATTCAGACATCGTTATCAACGATATCCGTGAACAGATCAACGACTACAAGATTGGCGAATGTGGATTTGAGGTCTTGTCACATGAGACAAATATCACAGATTTTAAGACTGAAGATAACATTGAGGATTATCGAAAGGAGACTGAGGACTTGCTCAAGGAGACATTAGGAGCAGTTTATGTTCAGTAAGGTTCACTCAATCGTGCTTACTTTCGTGTCTAACAACGTCTATAGATGCTATGATTCTGCTTTGCGGAAGAATGTGCACTTCGTCAGGAGTCAATTCGACATGAATGACCGACTGTTGGTTGGAAGTCCGGCTCGAGGTGTACACAATGGTGTGTGATTCTCCCTCACTATTGTACCTGTTTAGGCCGACTTGGAACACCTCCTTTGTTGGGTGGTATAGATCGCTTTAGTAGTGACATGACTTTCTTCCAAGGGGCGGAAAGGGAACAGCAGATACTGACAAGCCCTCAGATATCACACACGACTCAGGTCCTGAGATCGTAACCAGGTACCTGACCGAACGTGCCAAAGAAATGTTTCTTAGACCTGGTTATCGACTACGAATCGTCAAGTACGTTTCCTTTACACCTTGCACTCTCACACGCAGACTTCCAAGTCACCTTCATTTCCTATTGCTCATTTTGTCCACATGTTAATGCTCCGAGCAGTACCTGGAGATCGCTCTTACCAGTAGTAGAAGACAGACCTCTAGCACTATGCGACAGCCGCTCAGTCTACATCAAGGATCTCGTCCCAGCAGATCGAATTGCACCTGATCGAGTTGGCGAAATCTACTACCTTCACCACAATGACAATCAGAAATGGTTAGTTGCTCTTCTCTGACCCCACAACCCATCAGTATAGACTAAATGTGTATAGGTACTGGTTGGAGAAACAAAAGACCTCAGAGCCCTTCGCGTTCGTCATGTACGACACGATGGCAGGAAAACATGCTCGATGTAAGTATCTGCGACATAGCATCAAGGGAGTGAGGAAAGGTATCTGATTCGGCATCATAGTCTGTCCGCATGTCTCCTTCGACAACCCACGGAAGCCGGAAGGTGCACTACCACGACAATCCATCGAGACCAGATCGATCGTCATCACAAAGTGTTGATTGCGCTCTCCAGACAACATCATATATACGTATTACAGTTGCACACCATAGTGAGGGTATAGCGATGGTTCTCGGTTATGAGAATACCTCCCTATGCAATTCCTGGAGGTTGTTGCTCAACATCAAAAACGAATATGGCGACCCAGCAAGCAAATGCTTGCGGGGACTCCTCGGCTCACGAGATTCGATTTGAGGATCTGGAAAGCACTCTGCACGTCTTTGCCGTTGTCCAAAATTGTCGACTAAAGTGGAATGCGCACAATTACACACAATGGAAATCTCTGCCTCGTGACACACCTGGAAGCCTCAACAGGTGATGTCTTACTGCTACAATACAAGTTACTTTTAAAGTTGTTATCGCACAAGATAGAGAGTAGAGAAATCAGTAGCTCAGACTCAGACGTAACAACAATCTATCTTTACTCTACGGCCATGTTCACAATCGCACCTTGAAGTTCACAAAAGAAACGCCAAATATGGCTCGCATTTGCAGATCTCCAGTCGATGTCACTTCATGAAAGAAGTCGAGATGAAAGAATACCTTCCAAATCATGATATATAATCGGCGGATATACAGTCGATTAATGAAATTTACCTCTAGAAACGTGATGACTATATGATGCAGTAGGCTTTCTATACCGAAACATTCTTCTTTCTTCCCCGAACAAAAGCTCAACTGTGTAGCTTTACCAGCCGTGCTGGCAGCGTACTAGCATCCTCCAACCAACGAGAAGGAGTCCGCCTATCACTCTTCTGATGCACATAGACTGTTCACGTAAATCTTGTCTTAAAACTGTGTTCCCTACAACCACATCTAGCAATCAACCCAGTCGTACCTGCTGTTTCGCAAGATCGATTTGAACTCCTTGCATGACCGTCTACCGCCACGTCAGTATGGTCGAGAGTAACCTCAGAAACATCAGACTTACCGAAACCAGACTCAACAACAACGTCGGCGCACCAATAATAATGACAGCCCAAAAAGTCCACCAACGACTAACATTCCTCCTATCATGCCACAAAGCCCAAAACGTGTTCGGATTCTGACTCTCGATATAATTCTGCAACTCCACCAGCCTGCGTCCAAAGAATGGAAAGGTGGCGCTAGAGTATTGCCGTGGAGGAAAGAAGTCATCGAGATCGTCGTAGATGTCGAGTATTTGGGGATCTCGCCAGTTGTGGCCACAGAATAGCTCTAGTAATGGATCGGGTGAATCTGATAGGTTTTGAGGATATGTTTTAGGGATTTGCCAGGACCTTTTGTCCTGGCCGAAGATGACGCGAAATGTGAGTAGGAGCTCGCGAAAGTAGTCGCTTGTATCGTGAATTCCTTGCTTTGATGGATCTTCGTAGCGTTTGAGGAGGCTGTGTACATATTAGCTTGCCAACATGTGAGATAGCTATGTCGTCCGGCACTGACCGATGTAACAATGTCTTCTCGCCAACGCTATCCAGGATTAAGCAGGCCGAAGGATACTGAAAGATGTTAAGCTCTTTCGTCCGACTGTCAAATTGCAAATGTGCCGTCATATCATGAACCCATCGAATTTTGATATCGGCGACCTTGTTCAGGGTGTGATAGCACACATTCGAGACCTCAATCATCTTATGGGTTGGGGTTCCTGAACTAGTGCTATCTTGAGCCGAAAGACTATCCTTGAGGTAATCTGGCACGATCTTGCCAAAAGACAGAAAGTAAGAGAGGTCTTGATCTATCTCATCCAGCCTTCTTCGATAAGACGTTTGACCACGAGCTCTACGGCTTCGTCGATGTGATCCTTCTCCATACAGAGTTCGGCGACGTTCCTTGGGTTGAGAGTTAGCATTCTCATATGCTTTACGTATCTCTACATTGTCCGACATTTCCGGCGGCTTCAACGGTTTTGCTTGGTAAAGTAAGTCTATCAATGGTCAACGAAGGCTCGATACATGTTCAACCCACGGTGGAGACTTACTGATCCAGCCAATGACGGCAAATGCTAGCTGCTGTGCTACTGCTCGACCCGTGTTACGTTCTTGGACGACGTCGTCGTAGCCGTCCTCCTCCTCCTCGCCGGCATTTTCACCACTTCCCATCTTGTTGAAGGGGAGGTCATTGGCGTTATAAAGATCGTCCACAATCGTAACCAGAGCAGTATCATTCTCTGACAATTTACTTGCTATTAGCTCGAGAGACCGGAAAAAGGTTGTCAAGTCGTCTTCATTCGGACCTCTCAGCACCCTATTGCCTTCAGGTGAGTACGTCCAGATTTCTTGAAATAGTGTTGCCCAGGACGTAGTGAATTGATGAGTCAGGTAGCGTGTATACCAGTTGCATGCGTCAATGAAGCGTTCATGTTGCCCTTTGATAATCTCGCTGTTCAAGGACTTCAAGAAGCTTCCTCGATGTTGCGAAGCCTCAAGTCCGTGGGGAGAAAATGGCTTCTTCTTCCCCTCCAAGTGCCGCAGTGCAGCTGTAACATCGTGTTAGTGCATGTCAACCTGTAATGGATTGCTTGGTCCGTACGGATAGAAGCTGCGGGGAGTAGATTCCCAATTACCGGTGCAATATCATTCTGAATCGAGAAGTGCCAACGCCGACGTGCCTTGGAGTGAGACCTGGTCTGATGCTTGTGACGACCCTGCGCGATCAGTCAGTTGCATTCTCAATTTCACGGACTACAATGGCGGTGTCAGAACCCACACTCGTATTGCCTACGGCATGTCCATTAACCCGTGCATCCGGGTTTGCTTGCCCTTCAAGATCAAGATCCTGAAGCGCAATGTCTTGCGGTCGAGCACTGGTCATTTCTCCATGGAGAATAAAGAAAGCATGATAGTAAGAGCAAGGTGGGGCATGTTGGTGGAGAAAATAACTTTATGTGAGGTAGTCTATGAGATAGCTGCTGCTAAGTGAGGCTGTATGCATGCGCATGTGCGATGTACCCAGGTAGCTAGCTCGTAAGGGCTATGCATGATGCTTTCCGACTTCGCATTGCGATTTCGAGCAGTAGCCATCTTCACTATCGCAGTGTCAGGCTTCACACATGATCATACCAGTCTCGTTCCGCTGGTTCGCACTTGCCAAGCTTGTCGTGCATATCCTCTGCCTCATTGAATGGTTCTTGCAGTATGCATACAATGTTACACAAGATAAAGCGGCGACATGTGTCAGCTCGACCTGCTTCACAAAACAGAGTATTCGTAGGTTACTGATGACGGGAATCGTGGGAGAGCAGCTTGAAGCTGCGATCGGTAACGGTGCGAACAATTGTCCGAATACTTCTGGCCGTAATTTCTATGCACGACGTTCGGCGTAGCAGAAAGAACGATAAAGGCTAGACGATTCGGACCAAAGTTCGGTCTCACGCAGGCTGACAGCAAGGTAGCTTTGATCTATGCAAGGCGTGCATGTTGCAGCTCCCTCCGCCACGCACACCTCACTTCGTGAGATATGCACACATAACAGTCTGATTACTCCATTTGTCGTCATATCTTCATACTTTTGCATCGTATGTAAACCATAACCACTCTCAAACACGCGCTACTCATCCACAAGGCTGGCTGACTAGCAGGCGCACCGGAAGGCATAAAGAAGCCTTACATTTGCTCTGCCGGCGTAGGTGTTGCCATTGACTTCGAGACATCCATCTTGGTGTTCTCGTCCGCGACTCCGATTTTGTGGTTACTGGAATCCAAACATCAACATGAAATTTAGGAGAGTACCTTTCAGGAGTCATTTGACGGGACTTGTCATGTTGATACCAGTCCTTCATTCTGGTGAACGCTAATTGTATCGACACAAGTACAAAAATACAACGAGTACAACCCAAGTCGTTCTCCAGACACTCTGCCATGCCTCGTTGAGTATCCTCTGCATAGGTGTCTCAGGCTTGAGTTCTCTCCTTCTTCTATCTGCCCCACTGCCTTCATATTTCTCAGCCAATTCTCTCTCAAACTGACTTGCGCCATCTGAAAAGTAAGCGCTTTGCTGGCCACCAGGATATCCATAACCGTTTGATGGCGGAGTCGAGCCTGCTCTTGCACGAGAGGTTGTGCCTCTGAGATTGGCGGATTTGTTCGATGAGGTAGACGAGGTCGACGACTTCGAGGAGCTCTCGTGGTAAGTGTTCTGTGTAGGTAAGATTGAGTCTTCCTGTTTTGACGCAGCATATGCATCAGTCGAGGTCGCAAACGGCGTGAGGTTAAAGCGCGGCATCAACATCGCGCGCACAAGTAGAGTGGCGATAGTGATGAAGATTAACATGCCGTACCGTATCAAAATGCCAATCTGGTCAGGCAATAGACAAAGGTGCGTTTGCATCGATGCTCGAGGATCTTTGGTCACCTGAAGTGGATTGCCATCCGCATCAAGCGGATTCCACAGGCTCAGTAGCATGAAGCCTGGCTTGCGAACACCCATTGCCCAACTCATACTTTTGACAGTGATCTCTTTCACCTTCTCCTTCTTTTCATCGTGATCGACTTCACAGTAGTCATGATCATCTCCCGAGAAGACATGCTTTACATTGCCAATCTTCTTGATCAGCGAAATAGAGTCCTTTTCGCTAAGAACATTCTGGTATTGCCAGCCCCTCGCTATTGACAACGCATTCCTATCATCTGGTACCACAGGCGTGGTTTGCCCTTTCGGAGGTGGTGTCGGTGGGTACTTCTCCCGCTTCGGTCCACATGGTGTTCCGGGAGCACGATATAGCGGTACGTGGGTGAGTAGGATAGTAGGCAGATCTGGTGTATGTGCTGCATCCTCGTGGTCCTTCGTGGCACGACTCTTGTAGTCTGCTTTCGCCAGATCTTCCACTTTGTGAGCATTGCTTATGTCTTCATTATCCCCATTCTGGAAGCGGATTTCTCGTGCAACCGCTTTGCGTTTCGTTGCTGCGATGCCAGCCAGGAAGTAATCTGCTGGTGCAGTGATGGCCTTGAAGTCTCCCTGCTCATCTCCTGCACTCAGCGATACTGCGTCAATCGACACGAATGTATGATTGCCAATCACATCAACCCTGTTTCCTTCGCCGAAGTATGTCTCAAATCTGTCTCGAATCGGTATTTTGACTGCTGCACCAAATCCCAGGTCATGATTTCCAGGCAAGCTCGAGATGATCTTCCTCCCTCTCTGCCACGCGCCTGCCGTGACACCAGCCACATTCCAATACCCATAGAATATCTGTCCGAAGCGGTTATATTCCTGCAACCAGTAGTCTTCTCCATATCTTTTGCCCCATGTATCAACCATCTTCCTCTCCGCAGACGGCCGCTGTCCATTTGCCCAAGCGGGATCTTCTGTGTTTCCATGTGCAGTCTTCCATTCTCTACCACCATCGAACAAGTCTCCCAGGAAGTATAATGTATCAGGATGCAGCTTCTTCTGCAGCGAGATATATGCTCGCCGCAGATAGTTGTCGGTGTGCTTGATCGTCAATGTTGACAACGGCCATGGTCGTCCTGGATATGTATGCGGATCGATAATCTGCGGATCTGCGAGGAATATGAGGTGGTGAGGCGTCGCGTCTTCTGGCTGATTGTCTGTCAGTCGCCGCCATGTATGTACGAAAACAGCGACCTACCCATCTTTCCCAGTTCTCCCACCTGCACTCCTCCACACTGTTTTGAAACACCCATCGCTCTCCCCATAGTAGCGCAATCACCCATATACCGATGAACAGATTCGGCAGGTTCAGCGCCCTTTTGATGCGCCAATTGCGTAGATCATGACGCCATGATTTCGACTTGGTTGTGGTGACAGGCGTGTATGAGGAATTGCCGAATGCTGAAGGCATGTAAGAAGGTCTCCCGAAGCATACACTGTTCGAGCCGCGTAATACTTGCGAAAGTCGTACTGAAGTAGCCTGTTTGATGCTGCGAGCTAAGCAATGACCATTATAGACTCATCGACTCATTCTGCATGGATTGAAAGTTTCAAGGCAAATGTACAGTCGTTAGGCAGAAGCGTTGTTGAAGTGTCGGAGTTGCAAGATATTAGAAGGATGCATGTGGTTGAGATGACCCAATTCATGCCAAGGCCTCAGCAACCATATCAATCTCTCAGATATCAATTCGAAGCATAACAAAATCAAAATCTCTATGTACGCAAGGAATGAAATTCTTGGTATCCAGAACATATCATGTAAGTGCGTGATGCTGCAGAAGCACTCAAAACATCATTGTTTGAAATCAAAATCCATTGTGATTAGGTTTATCCTCCTCTAACTACCATTAAACTCCTACTCAAAAACGCCATATTCTAAGTAATGCTAAGCAGAATCTGCTTGGGGAATCTCTCAATCAAACAATTGTATAGAACAGTAATGGCAGTTTTGCTACAGATCTTCTGCACTGCATTGAGTTTTCAGAACGTCATGTCAATCACTTGATCCAGGTGTAGGATTCTTGAACACTGAATTGAACAGTTTCCCTGAGATATGTTAGCATGTGAATTGCAAAGTCGCATATTTGTTACTTACTTGATATCGACAGAAGACGCGCCAATAAGAACCTTAAAAGTGCCCTGTTCGGCAATCCAAGCACTCAGCTCGGTGTCGTAGTATCCGACAGAGTACTTGTCGAGGGTCAAAGTAGCATTCTTCGTCTCTCCTGGTTGTAGGAAAACCTTGTCGAATGCCTGTAATTCCTTCTCTGGTCGTGGTAGTCTTGACTGGTCATCGTGAATGTATGCTTGGACAATCTCGGCACCTTCTACCTCACCAGTATTGGTGATGGGGATTGTGACAGTCAGCTTGTTGTTGCCACTCAATTTATCATCACTGATTGATGGTTTTCCATAGCTGAAGGTTGTGTACGAAAGACCATGGCCGAAGGCGAACAATGGCTCAACACCAACTCTCTCGTAGTGACGATATCCGATATAGAGACCTTCTCCATAGTTGACTCTCAAGTTCTCTCCTGGCCAGTTGTGGTAAGTTGGGTTGTCCTGAAGTCTCTTCGGGAAAGTGGTCTGCGAAGTATATTAGTACGGGGTGTCCTTTGATTCCTAAAGATGGCATCCGCGACTTACTGGAAGTTTTCCACTTGGACTCTTCAATCCAAATAGCACATCTGCGAGCGCATTCCCAGCTTCTTGACCTTGATACCAAGCTTGCAAGATTGCTGGTACACGATCGACCCACGGCATGGTTATTGGCGCTCCAGACTGGTTTACAACGATGGTGTTGGGGTTTGCTGCTACAACAGCCTCAATCAGTCTGTCTTGACTACCGTCCTTGGGCAGATCCATTGTCTGACGGTCGTAACCTTCTGACTCCCACTCCTCGTCCAAACCAACCACGACGACTGCTACATCGGCGGCTTTTGCTGCATCGATGGCCTCTTGCAAGTAGTCCTGCTTGTCTTGCTCCTTGAAACCGATCCTGCAACCCCCAGTAGAGTGAGTACGTCCAGTCGATAGTTGTCTAGATAGTGGTCTGATTTCGTTGGTGGTCTCTGCAACGAGCTGTACCGGCTTTCCAGCTTCCATATCGATCTCGACAAGGTAATCCTTTGACCCGTCAAACATGGCTTCCCCTCGTTCCGTCCAGTCCCACAAATCGATGATGACTTTGCCGTCAGCCAGGAGTCTTCCTGGTCCAACGGACGAGAAGCTGATTGTATGGCGTCCAGTCGTGGTTGCAGTAAGATTTGTTTTACATTGCACAGACCAGACAGGCCCAACAATGTTTGTAGGAGCAGAGTCCCACAAGAACAAGTCTGTGTTAGTCCTTCGCTGGATCACCATGGGATTGCCTTCGAATTTATCGCCAGTGAAGAATTCAAGACTAACACCTTGCTCCCCAGACGCAGTCGTGCAGAAATCTGCAGCCAAAGGAAGCCATTTGTAGGTGAGACAGCCGACATTGTAAGTAACATCCTTGCCTGGAACAGCCTTGATGGCATCGATGGGTAGGGTAGTGTAGTAAGGGTGCAGACTAGCACTTCCACCACCGCCAGCAATTGCGCGGTTGGCGTTTGGACCAATAACGGCGACCTTTGTCTGCGAAGCTTTGATCGGCAAGACATTGCCCTCGTTCTTGAGCAACGTCAAGCCTTCAGCACCGGCATCTCTGATGAGCTTTCGGGTCTCTTCGCGGTCGTCCTCCCATTCAGCGACTTCTTCTGACATATCGCCGCCCCTGACCCTGTCAACAAGATGGAGCACATTCACAGCTGCAGTTTCGACGGCCTCTTTGCTTAGTTTTCCGTCTTTCACTGCTTGGAGAGCAAGGTCTCCACGCCATCTGTCAGAGTAAGGCATTTCAATGTCACATCCAGCTTCGATGGACTCCGCGATCGAGTTGACTCCTCCCCAATCAGACATGACCATTCTGTGATAGTCAGAAAAAAGGTTCTTTATCCTCAGGGTTGTACTCACCCGTCGTATTGCCATTCCTTTCGGAGAATGTCTTTCAAAGTATGTTCATTCATATCTGCGTGAACGCCATTGACCAGATTGTACGATGACATGACAGCCCATGGGTTGGCTTCTCTGATAGCAATCTCGAATGGCTTCAAGTATAGCTCCCTAAGTGGACGTTCTTCAACTACGGTGTCCATCGTCAACCTGAAAGTCTCCTGCTCGTTGGCCACGAAATCTACAAGAGGATTAGCATGAATCTACGGAGGAAGCAATGGAGCTCACGTTTGATCGTTGAGGCAATGCCAGCTCCTTGCAGTCCATTGATGTAGGATGCAGCGAGTTTTCCAGTAAGAAATGGATCCTCAGAGAAAGATTCGAAGTTGCGACCACCCAGTGGTCCTCTGTGCAAACAGACTGTTGGTGCCAGGAGTACATGAGCTGAACGAGCTTTTGCCTCTTGAGCTAGATGTTGACCGACTTGGTGGAGTATGTCGGTATTCCATGTTGCTGCGAGCGAGACTCCGCATGGGAAGAATGCAGCCTACGATTTTATGAGCAAGGTGTCACACCATACAATGCAGATGTTGCTGACCTTTGTTCCGGCCTTGAAGATTGCACCACGAGCTCCATTGGGTCCGTCTGAAGTCTTGAAAGCTGGAATTCCTTTTGAGGGGATTGCGGTAGATCTCCAATGATCAGCAGCTCTCAGAAGTGAAATCTAGTGCTTGTAAACAACGTGTCCTTATCAAGTCCAACGGACACCAAGTGCTCATACCTGCTCTTCTAGTGAAAGAGAAGCTGCAAGCTTGCGAGCTTTCTCTCGCTTGTTTTCCACTAAGCCAACGGTCTTCAATGCTGGACTATCCGGAGGAGAAAATTCAGTGATTGGTGTGGCGTTTGAATCTACCACCGGGCGAAATTCTGCATCAAACAGTGAGTCTGACGTCTGGCTGCTGGGTGACGCTGCCATGGTTAAAGGTGTGCCTCAGTATGTAGCCTAATTGTGGTTTCTGGTAGCTGGAAGCGATCCGCCGGGGATGTGAAGAAAATCAACGAAAGTGATGTGTCAAGAAGTCGGTAGTATACCAACTCCAAAACCAGGTTGAAGAGTATCGCAAACTTTTGAACAAAACGCCAGGCTGTAGGATTCAAATCAATGAGAATATGAACGTTGGGCCAATCCATCTATATAGCGAACTCTAGCTCAGGTACCTGTCTTCCAAGACTGGCCAATGCGGATCATCTGGTTCCACGCAATATCTCGTGGCCCGATGTTTAAGCGTCTAGAGCTTATCCATTTCCCACGCATCTAAGAGCTCGTCTCAGTTGTGGCGCCTGAGGGTGTGGAGGTATTGGTTTTGAATATCATGCCTGCGAGTTGGTGCTTTGCCACAGCCCAGAAACCTAGGGTGCTTCTCCCGCTGCAAGCTAGAAACATCCGACCTACCGAAAAAGCTGAATGGTATGCGACAGAGCAAAAAGTCTGTACGCCTTGCAGTATACCAAGCTTTCACCAATCGAAGGAGTGCCAGATTTTGGGATGGTTATCGTCAATTGGTGGGGCATGATCGAAGAGTGTCAAAGAGATGATACAAAAGATAGGAGACACCAGCCATAGTAGTAGCGGTGTCGGCGGACCGGCCTTGCGAATTGCTCCACTGTGGTCACTATCAGAAGTGAGTTGTGAAGTCATTCACTATGTGCTGAGTTGAACGGAAGAAAGGATCGAGTATCTAATTGTAGTTGTGGAGAATATTGGGTCAACAATGTACATCGCAAAACTTCCAAAGTTCTCGTCTCGACAAACCTTCCTAGGTAGGTAACACAGAGAACAAGCGACGGTCAGCGCAGGCACACCGATTGTGCGTTGTGCAGAAACAGGCCGTCCTGGTTCATGCACCTCTAAGGCGTCACAGCGATCGAGTCTCCTTCAAGCATTCGAGAGGGGAGACCGGATACTGCGCTTTGCATATGCAGATCTGGTCGAGTTTGCTGGATACTTTTCGCTATTCGACTGCTCAAGACTTGTGTGAATATGCGAGAGGTATTTCTCGTGAAACACCGGTAAATACTCCCGACAATCCGGGCTGAGCTCTTTCATGCGAATATCTGACTCACGTGAATCAAGAATCCTCCTGTGCTCGCATCGCTGTGTTGCAACGTTCAGGAAGTTGAAACAACAATATATGAAGTCTACAGTGAGAGCAGAACTTCAGTAAGGAGTCGCTTTGTGTTGGCCATATAATTGCCAGCAAAGAAATTCTATGAAACATGAAAGTTAGGATTCGCTTCCAGAATTTGGTGATCATCAAGAGAACTATACCATGCCATATACGGACTAGTCGTGGATTGGAAGCCCGCCTCTTTTGATGCCACAGCTTACATCTCGACTTCAAGTCTTCGAACATCAGATGTGCCGTTGGTAAGATGATACATGTGCAACATAAATTTACGTGTTCGCTGTTGGAGAATATGCATCTCATCCATGTGTGTCAACATCAGTCTTTCCACTGCTAATTGGGCCTACCACAAACAGCGTTTTGACTTAACGGTCGTTCATACCGGATTGCAAGCATGAGTTATAGCCTATGGCCCCTGGGAGCCGTTATGATCTGCACAATGGCGACAGCTGTGCGTCATTTCGGCTTGGGAGAAGATATCGTGAAGTTATGAGTGAAAAATGCTTTTAACAGGGGAAGTGTTGGGCAGAGTTGAGGCGTGCAATCTTGCCTTGACGCCTCTCGTGGAGTCCATATATACTGTCTTTTCACTCCAGAACTCCTCTCTTGAACTGGTCTACCAAATTCTTCCATTCATGTGTTGTTGGTAGCAACTTCCTACACATCCTCATCAGGCTGCTGACTAATATTTATGTCTCCGCTTTACGGATACTCACGTCGCAATTCCAATGATCCTGGAGAGTCGCGTCAATTTAAACGATGCACGATGCTCAACATCACAATATCTCTGATATTGAGGGAGGCATTCTCGTCAGCTGATTCAACCTTACTGAACATAGACTGAGCATGTCTGATAGTTAGGACGATTCAACCAGCATGGCAGCAGACTTGGTACCAGCGGAATTTGATGTGGCAGATCTACACACATCGTCTGCAGAGGATGCTACCGATGAGAACAATGCAGAAGGACTACATCAAACCAGGTCTCAAGACCTAAACCTCGAAGCAACAGAGTTGGAGCAACTGCGTCAAAATTACTCTCGAGTTTCGAAGCGTCGACAAACAGGAGCCACACCAAAACCCGTTACTCTCTGGCAAAAGCTTTGCTATGCTATTCGCACCTTTTGGAAACATCAAGTGAGCGTAGTGGTTGCACATGAACACTGCAGGGACTACCTTGGTATGTTATCAATTATGCGAATGTCGAAGCTCGGGGCTTCTTGCATGATCAAGGTGGTCGATTTTCGAGTACTGCTTCCTTGATTGCGCACTTCAAGCACAGGTTGTTACAATTGTGCTACTATCGTCCACTCTGGACTGAAATGTACAAGGCGAGATCGTGTCTACTTCAAGCACAGCACATGATTTAGTTTCGTTGGTTGTGATTCAGGCACTGTCACTTGCGGTTGTTTTACGGGTCATCGTCCCGGATATTTTGAAGGCCTTGGCCGATCTATATTTGACATAGAATGATACTGATACGTGCGAATAGCGTTGGAGCGAACCTTCCTTGGATACCTTAGGACGTCTTTAGTGCTATCAATGATGGGCGCCTTGGTCGCACAATTGTTGTAAGCACAAAGATTTGCATCAGCGATCACGTAATTCTCATATGCATCTAGTCGAATACAGCGTGCACCCTCGCCAGATCCACGCTTCGGCTTCTTCGTTATCGGGAAGTCGCTCGCTTGTCTCTGCCATGGAGGAGCTATAGCGGTTACTGGCATCGGTGCCTTCAGAAGCTGGCGAATGCAGAACTCGATGATGAGGGGTCGAGCGATTTCAGGCGGCTTTGAGATTATCCTTATTGGGGTAGGGGTCTTTCTCGTAAGTAAAGTCACATCACAAAGCCGGTGATCACGTTGCTGAGAAGTATTGAAACAGATTCTCGTTACATTCTTTGTCCTGCTGATAGCCGTCGATATTAAGAAGACGCATTTTTGAGCAGATGAGGCTACTTTAATTCTCCGAACAGGCAGCCTCTACCGATAGGCACCTCATCCCGAATGCTCGTCCGAAGCTTTTCCGCAAGATATACGAGGATGACAGTTTGTGCATATGATTGCGAGCTCGAATACTGTCCCAGATGCGGAGAAACTCAATTGCGTGTGTTTGTGACGCAGCATCGCTCTTTAACTGCTAAGGAATTTCAACCAACTTAAAACACCTTCTCGGAGTGCGCATTACTTGAGGATGTCACATGTGCAACGTTTTCGAAGATCATACTTGAGGGATTCTACGGCTTCTCGGACCCTCTCACGGTCTTGTCCCAGAATGATGAGCTGCACAAGACAAAAATCGCAATCGACTCACCAGCTCGGCAGCTCTGTCGACGCATCGGCAGATACTGCGTACATTACATGGGAGCAATCTAAAAGTCGTCCGATAAGAGCTTCAACATGGACATGGTGGTGTCAACAGCAATATGGTGTCTTGCCCTTACATGCACCATCTGTTTCTCCCTGCAAGAAGTCACGAGCTCATCAATCTATATCAACACCCTTGCAATTCAATCAAAGTTTATATAGACCTCAAAGTGTCCATTTGCATCTACTTCCCCCGTTGGATGTTTGAGGTTCGATCGAAAACATTCCTTCTTACCGAGAAGTCGCAAAATTTGCCACAAATGCACCATCGATCGGCTGCAGAGCTCTGCATTCCTGAGTTGGATGCTCTCTAGAAATGAAAACGAGGGCAACTGAAGTTCGAGAGTATAGACGCCCAAATTCGGCCTTCGTCTTGGTTCGCTCACAGCAGATCAACATGGCCTACGTTATGAGCCATCGCAATTGCCAGTATCTCAACACAGGAATGGAGTTTTTTTGGGGAACGCCTTTGTAGGCATCAAATCGCTCATCTCTATGAAAGGGGACTTGGGCAAACTCTCAGGCCAAGCGCAAGCAAAAGCCAGCGCCTCAGGACATGTACTGTTGTTTGCAGAGAAGAACCTCATGATACGATGCACCTCGACAGTAGAGAACTCTCTGTTTCTCGGAAGTCTATATACAATTCTGGTTGTTCTTTCCATTTCTTTGTCAACTTCTTGTGGATTTGATGCTCCTACCCAGAATTCTCAGTGCGCAAAGACAGGCTGCGGATGCAAGTGCCTAGCCTTCTGCTCACAATCGAAAGGCTTTTGGAGCAGTGACCGGCGTATGCTGATTATAAGAAATTGGCATGACTTTCCGACTTTTTGTCATCGGAACCTGTCACATCATTGTCTTTGCACGCCTAGGCATGCTTGGATTGCTTGTAATACGACGTGAAGAGTCACAGCTAGCATCACTACGAGCTAACGAAGTAATCTCAACATGCCGACTGCTTCGATCAAAACACGACAAGTGCGGAGTTTGGAAACTCTGTCGATTTAGATTCAAGCTCCACGAAATCATGGCAGTACTTGCGCACCCTTACAACTCCCGGCATGCGATTTTGTGTGTCTAGACTGTCGACTACCTGGTATTCTGTCCGCCTGAGTTCAGTCAGCTCTTATGTCTTACTGGCTAAGTCGGTCTCTACAAGAAATGTCGAGGCAGCGCGGAGAGTCAGTGCGCACAACACAAAAGTAATAAAAACGGCACGCATAATGTTCCACCGGGAGGGTCTGGCATTGGAGTGATGTACCGCGCCTATGTTGGCAAACATCGTCGTCGTATGCTCTCTAGAGCGCCAAGTACTGTAAGAGAACTCACACGCTTCTTGCAGCAACCGGCGTCTAATTTGGGAGTAAGCATCATGTCCAACAAGAAGAAAATAATATAAAAGTAATGTCCAACTGAGTTAGCTGCCTCCTTGCAAGTATAGGAACGACCTCACAGTACAAAGAAAACACATCAACGAAAGTCATGTGAAGTTGTACCAGCACTGCTTATGTGATCATTAAACTTTTGTCGCCTCCGGCGACTAGACCTGAACCTGACGTATCACCGAGCAATTCACATCTTCGTCTCCCAACTCTCCTTTAGATTCCTATTATTTTGTCTATATTCTTTTTTGATCATCAATTAGTGCTTCTCCTTTCCCTTCTACAGCTCTGCTAGCTAGCAGAAGTGCTGTTTCGACGCCATAACTCTGATTCACAAATCCACTTCTTTGACGCAAACGACCAGCAAACACCAAATATTTGTCCGAGGTCGCACTTGCATTTAACGTCATTTCCTTTCCTTCACGACCTCAGCTCTCGTCTTCCATCTCCTCCAGTCCAGCAGCACATCGAACAGTCACTCAAGATGGGGTGGTCAAAGTCGACGCGAATCGGCATTATGCTGGGAATAGATACAACTTTCTTCGTCTTAGAGCTGGGAGTGGGACTTTTCGTCGGATCTTTAGCTCTGATGGCAGATGCCTTCCATATGCTGAATGATATCATATCACTGGTGGTTGGACTATGGGCAGTCAAAGCTGCGCAGCAGCATGCGAACGACAAGTACTCTTTCGGGGTAGGTGCTGGATGCAAAGGAATATGGCAATATGCTAAGAGGTTTACAGTATCTGCGAGCAGAGATCCTGGGAGCATTCTTCAACGCTGTGTTTCTTATTGCGCTTTGCGTATCCATTCTACTTGAAGCGATTACACGACTTATCTTTCCAGCACAGTGGGATCCGAAGCTTGGAATTCACGTGACTTGAAGTCGCGGC
>JADMIO010833445.1_pt1 | contig 75189 bp, 88 predicted proteins | sample 8958161 | NCBI WGS metagenome assembly JADMIO01 (sample SAMN16585339, study PRJNA669376) | soil metagenome | isolation source: Crop rotation soil | place: USA: Cullars Rotation, Alabama | collected 2011 | reverse complement strand
GCGACTTCAAGTCACGTGAATTCCAAGCTTCGGATCCCACTGTGCTGGAAAGCGGCTGTTCTGCCGCAGGAGGCTGCTCAGCGGCAGGCGGCTGTTCCGCTGCCGGGGGCTGCTCAGCAGGCGGCTGTTCGGCAGCAGGCTGTTCGGCCGGAGGAGCGGCGGGCTGCTCGGTGGGAGCAGGGGCGGGCGCGCCGCCCATCACCGCGAGGCACTCATCGAGGCTCGTGACGCCGAGACGGTTGCACTCCGCAAGGAACGCGGCTTCCGCCGAGGCCTTCGCATTCGCGTCGCCGCTCGAGGCCGCCGAGACATAAGCCTCATAGGCCGCGATCAGGGCAGGGTCCTGCGCAGGCGAAGCGGCCGGCTGTTCGGGTGCCGGCTGTTCGGCGGCAGGCTGCTCTGGAGCGGGTTGTTCCGCAGCCGGCTGTTCGGGCGCAGGAGCGGGCTCCTCAGCCGCGGGCGGCTGCTCAACGGGCTGCTCCGCAGTGGGAGCCGGCTGTTCTGCCGGAGCGGGCTCGGCCGGGGGCTGTTCAGCCGCTGGCTCGGCTGCAGGCTGCTCGGCGGCAGGGGCTTCGGGTGCGGGCTGTTCCGCAGCCGGCTGTTCGGGCGCCGGAGCGGGCTGTTCAGCAGGAGCAGGTTCAGCCGCGGGAGGGGCGGCTTCCTCAGCAGCCGGAGCGGCTGGCTCTTCGGCCGGCGGCGCAGGCTCGGCCGCAGGTGCGGGTTCCGCGGCCGGGGCGGCGGCAGCGCCGGTCGCGAGCGCAATGCACTCCTCGAGCGTCGGCGCGGCGACGCGTGTGCATTCCGCCTGGAACGCGGCTTCCGCCGCCGCCTTGGCGTCGGCATCATTGCCGCTGCTCGCGGCGACATAGGCCTCGTACGCCGAGGTAAGCGCAGCGTCCTGGGCGCTGGCGGTGAACGGCATGAACCCCAAAAGGCAGAGGCTTGTGGTGCCGAGCAGGATGGTTCTGAGTTTCATTGTTCTAGATCCTGTTCTTATTGGACGGGACCGCCTACCCACCCGGCGACGGCACGGGGTCGGAACGGGGTTTCCCCGCCATCGTTCCCCGCCATCAACACTCCGTGTGCGCTATTTTCTCCCGGTGAACCGGGCCTGTTCCCTCGGTTCAAGCCCAGTTCATGGGCGTGGCTTAAAGGTGCCCCTCATGGACACAATTGCCCAAAAGCCCAGCCAGACGCTCCGCGCGATCCTCGTCGTGGCTGCCCTCGCCGTTCTCGGCGTCTGGGCATGGGCCTGGACGCCCGCGATCGCGGCCTGGAACAACCCATCCGACGGCGGCTTCTCGGCGATCCCCGGCGTGATGGCGACCTTCACCATCCTGCCGCTGGCCGTGTTCGCGCTGTTCAACGCCTTGCAAAACCGCCCCGGTCAGCTTGGCACCGCCGCCATCGCGCTCGTCGCCTGCGCCGGCCTCATTGCGGCGGTGGCCGGCATCGAGATCCAGGGCAACATCCTAGAAGCGCAGTACGCCAGCCAGGCTTGATTTGGCGGCGGCGCCCGATGCGCCTAAGTTGACGGGATGCGCACCCTCATCGCATTCGCCACGCTTCTCGCGCTGACAGCACCCGCGTACGCGCTCTGTGTCGTCACTCCGGACGGCGCCAAGAATTATCCCCAGAAGCAGGAAGCCCTGCTCCTCTGCCAGCACGAAGAGCTTTCCGACGCCCTCAACCAGCGGGCCGCCGCCGAGCAGCTTCGCGCCATACAGGCCCAGCTCCAGGCATTGGAGCTTCAGCAGCAGCAGATGATCGCAAAGCCCTTCAACGCCTTCGAGGTGCCGCGCTTCTAGCGCACGAGGATCGCCACGAAGTCGGCCTCGAGATATCCCGCGGGCTTGCCGTCACAGACCAAGTCTGCCACCGCGGAGATCCGCGCCTTGCCGCGCCGCTCGAGGGTTTCAACGAACCTCGGCCAGTCCGTCCCCTCCGCAAATCGTGCGGTGGCGGCGAACGTCCCTTCCATGGGCGCGTCGTAACTCATCGTGTTGCGCTGGATGACGAGCCGGTGCTCGAGGCTGGTTTCGGCAAGCCGCAGATGTACCAGCGACCACGCGGCAAGGATCGCGAGCGCAGACGCGCTCCCACCGAACACGGTTTTCCGATGATTGATATTGGGAGCGAGCGGCGCTTCGAGCATCACCGCATCGGCCGCGACGCTGACCGCAGAGACTTCCATTGCTCCGGTCAAGGGAATGTTGGTGCGGAGGTACGTGGTCAACTCATGTGGCGTCATGGGCTTCACCCTATGGCATCTGCGCCGGGCGGCAACGACATACGCACCGTCGGCGGAGATAAGGTGCGCCCGCCGCACCTTCCCAGTTCTTTTCGGCTGTTGACGACCCATAGCTGGTGAGCTATGTAAATCCATAGCCAACGGGAAATACGTCAGATGCCCGCGACCGAGGACCTGCTGTTCAAGACGCTTGCCGACCCCACGCGGCGCGCGCTGTTCGAACGACTCTGCCGCGAGGGCGAAAAGACCGTCGGCGTACTAACGGCCGGCGCCGGCGTCTCCCAACCGGTCGTCTCGAAACATCTCGGCGTCCTTAAGCAGGCCGGCCTTGTCCGCGATCGGCACGAGGGGCGGCTGACCCACTACAGCGCCCAGCTCGGCGCGCTCTCGCCGCTGGTCGACTGGACCCGCGAAATGGCCGGCTTCTGGGAGAGCCGGCTCGATGATCTCGAATCGCTCCTCAAGAGGATGGACCAATGACCCTGCCGAAACTGATCCGCACCACCCATCGCTGGCTCGGAATGATTCTGATCACGCTCACTCTCGCCAACATCGTCGCCATCGGCACCGGTCACGCCATGGACTGGCTCACCTACTCCCCGCTCGCACCGCTGTTCCTCCTGATGATCAGCGGTCTCTACATGTTCATCCTGCCCTATCTCCAAAAGCGCCGCGGCGAGGCGTAGCGATGGCCGGCACCAGCACCGTCATCGTCGAGCGCGAGATCGCTCAGCCCGCCGAGAAGATCTGGCGCGCGCTGACGCAACCGCATCTCATCGCGGAGTGGCTCATGAAAAACGACTTCAAGCCGATGCCGGGCCACAAGTTCAACCTGCGTCGCGATCCCACGCCCGAGGTCAGCGTGGTCATCGACTGCGAGGTGGTCGAGGTCGAGCCCAACGAGATGCTGAGTTACACATTGAAGGCGTTCGGCGCCGACACGCTCGTGACCTTCACGCTGACCCCGACGGCGACCGGCACAACGCTCCGCGTCGAGCAGGCGGGCTTCGATCCCGACAACAAAGCCGCGATCAAGGGCGCCAACGCGTCCTGGAGGCTGTTCCTCAAGGCGCTCGACGACCTGCTCGCGCGCAACGACTGATCACAGGAGATCCAAATGAAGAGCACAACCAAGACCGCAAAGAAGAGCCCAGCCAAGAAGGCCAAGGTGTTCTCCGACGCCGAGCTCGAGGCGATGCAGGACGCAAAGTCCGAACGGAAGAAGGGTGACGCCGATGGCGAGGCCGACCTGATGGCGAAGGTCAAGGAACTGAAGGGGCTCGACCGTGAGATCGCCGAAAAGCTCCATGCGATCGTTAAGGCCCACGCCCCGGGCCTCTCACCCAAGACGTGGTACGGCATGCCCGCCTATGCGGGTCCCGATGGCAAGGCCGTGATTTTCTACACCCCCGGCGCCAAGTTCAAGGAACGCTACGCCACGCTCGGCTTCAACCAGGGCGCAAAGCTCGACGACGGCACCTTCTGGCCGACCTCGTGGGCGGTCACCAAGATCGACGCCGCAGTCGAAAAGCAGATCATCGCGCTCGTGAAGAAGGCTGCCGGCTGACGGCTGCTGTTGCGGCTTGGCGAGACGGCCACACTGTGCTTTCTCACGCCTCCCGATAAGCCGAGGTGTCGAAACCTCAGAGCATCGGACGACATTGGGTTGAGCGGGAGACGCGGTGAATGGCTGAGGCAGACGGCAAGTACGGCTCGATCAAGATCCGCGGCGCACGCGAGAACAATCTCAAGGAGGTCTCGGTCGATATCCCGAAGCGCAAGATCACGGTGTTCACCGGGGTCTCGGGCTCGGGCAAGTCGTCGCTCGTATTCGGCACCATCGCGGCGGAATCGCAGCGGCTGATCAACGAGACGTACCCGGCCTTCGTCCAGCAGTTCATGCCGCACTACGGCCAGCCCGATGCCGACGAGCTCGAGAACATCTCGTGCGCCATCATCGTCGACCAGCAGCGGCTCGGCGGCAACTCGCGCTCGACTGTCGCGACCGTCACCGACGCAGCCCAGATGCTGCGTGTGATCTTCTCTCGTGCCGCGGAACCGAAGCTCCCCTCACCGGGCCTCTATTCCTACAACGATCCGCGCGGCATGTGCCCCGAATGCGAGGGCATCGGCCAGGTCGCCGCGATGGACATGAGTGCGGTGATCGACGAGAGCAAATCGCTCAAGGACGGCGCGCTGCTCCCCAAGGACTTCGCGGTCGATAGCTGGTGGTGGGAGATCTACGCCAACTCCGGCCTCTTCGACATCAACAAGCCGATCAAGAAATACACCAAGGAAGAGCGCGAAAACCTCCTCCATCTCGACGACGGCCGCAAGATCAAGGTCGGCAAGATTGGGCTGACCTACGAGGGCGTGGTCGCGAAACTCAAGAAGGGTCTGGGCTCGAAAGACCCCGAGTCGCTGCAGCCCCACGTCCGCCGCGAGTACGACCTGATCTTCACGCGAAAACTCTGCCCCAAGTGCCACGGCACGCGCCTAAACGAAGCCGCGCTCAACTCAAAGCTCAAGGGCAAGAACATTGCCGAGCTCTCGGGTATGCAGATCTCCGACCTCGCGCCGTTCATCCGCTCGGTGAAGAGCAAGGAAGTGCAGCCGATGCTTGAGGCGCTGGCGGCGCGTCTCGACAACCTCGTGACCATCGGCCTCGGCTATCTGAGCCTCGATCGCGAGTCGTCGTCGCTCTCGGGCGGCGAGAGCCAGCGCGTGAAGATGGTGCGCCACCTCGGCTCATCGCTCACCGACATCACCTACGTGTTCGACGAGCCCTCGGTCGGTCTCCATCCGCACGACGTCGGGCGTCTTGCGGGCCTCATGACCCAGCTTCGCGACAAGGGGAACACCGTGCTCGTCGTCGAGCACAAGCCGCAGATGATGGAGATCGCCGACCACGTCGTCGACATGGGCCCGCTCGCAGGTCGCAAGGGCGGCGAGGTCGTCTACGAGGGCGACTATCCTGGGTTGCTCAAGTCAGGAACGCTGACCGGCAACCACATCAAGAAGCACCAGCCGATCAAGGACGCGCCGCGCAAGCCCGACGGCCAGCTCGAGATCAAGCACGCCAAGATCAACAACCTCAAGGATGTCTCGGTCTCGATCCCGCGCGGCGTCCTGACCGCGATCACCGGTGTTGCGGGCAGCGGGAAGTCGTCGCTGATCCAGGGTTCGCTGCCGGCCGCCTACCCAGACACCATCATCATCGACCAGACCCTCGCGCGCGGTTCGCGGCGGTCGAACACCGCGACCTACACCGGCATTCTCGACAATGTTCGCAAGGCCTTCGCCAAGGCCACCAAGACCGATGCGGCGCTCTTCTCCGCCAACAGTAAGGGCGCCTGCCCCGATTGCAACGGGCTCGGCGTCATCTACACCGATCTCGCCCACCTCGACCCGATGATCACCGAGTGCGAGACCTGCCGCGGCAAGCGCTTCACCGACGAGGTGCTGAAGCACAAGCTCCGCGGCAAATCGATCTCCGATGTTTATGAGATGTCGGTCGCGGATGCCGCCGGCTTCTTCGAGGAAGCGGCAATTGCCAAGACCCTCCAAGGCCTAGTCGATGTCGGCCTCGGCTACCTAACCCTCGGCCAACCGCTCTCGACCTTGTCGGGCGGCGAGCGCCAGCGGCTGAAGCTCGCCGCCGAGCTCGGCAAGGCCGGCAACATCTACGTCCTCGACGAGCCGACCACCGGCCTTCACATGAATGACGTCGACACGCTGATCGGGCTGTTCGACCGGCTGGTCGACGCTGGATCGACCGTCATCGTCATCGAGCACAACCTCGATGTCGTGAGTCGTGCCGACTGGGTCATCGATCTCGGGCCCGGCGCAGGGCGTGAAGGTGGCGCAGTGGTGTTCGAGGGCTATCCGGCGGCCCTCGCGAAGGCCAAAGGTTCGGTGACCGGAGAATTCCTGAGGAAGCGCGGCGGCTAGGCCGTCTCCAGCATTTCCCGGGCCCGCTGCAGGTCGCGCTCCATCCGCTGCTTCCCGCGCTCCTTGGCCTTTTCGGCTTCTGTCTCGCGGTCACGCGGCGGCGCGTTCGTCTCGAGCGAGGTCAGAAGCTTCCGGGCGGCTTTCTCCACCTCGTCCACGGCGTGGTCGAAGGCGGCGCGGTTGGTCTGCGAGGGGTGGGTGAACCCCGAGAGTTTCCGCACGAACTGGACCGCCGATGCCCGGATTTCGTCCTTGGTCGCCGGGGGCTCGAAATTGAACAGGGTCTTGATATTGCGGCACATTGTCATCACTCCGTCGCTAACCGGCAGATAGTCGTCAACCTTGACGATAGTAAGCCCCTTGGGCCCATATTCAAATCTGCGGTGACCCGGTAAAAGAGGTCTTCACCATGGGGTCTCGCAAGATGAAGAAGCTTTTCGCCGCCGCGGTCGCCACCGCCTTCCTCGCCGCGCCGGTTGTCGCCCAAGACATGCCGACCTTCACTGAGGAGCAGATTGCCGCAGCCCAGGCCGCGATCGAAGAGCTCGCTCTTGGCGACGAGGCCTACCGCGACCTTTGGTGCGGCGCGGCGTTCGTTGCCTTCAGCAAGTACCTCGAGCAGCAGGGCGATACGGCGGGCGCCAGCTCCGCCACAGAAATGAGCAACACCCTCTTCGCGCGGGTCGAGACCGGTCTCGCGTCGCACAACTACACTCAGGAGCAGCTCCAGACGATCGGCGCCAACGCCAGCATCGTCGTTATCTCCGAGCTCGGCGCCGGGACCGATGTCACCTACTCGCAGGAAGAATGCACCGCCGCCGGGCAGGCAAAGTAGCGTCCAACAACTGAGCGGGCGGCCCGCGCCCGCCCATCACGGGAAACTGCCTATGAACAAACTGATCATAGCCGCCGTCGTTGCGGCGTCCTTCGCCACCCCCGCGCTGGCGCAGGAGCTTGAGAGCTACACCGAGCAGCAGGTTGCTGACGCGCAGGCCGCCGTAGAGGCCGCTGCGCTGACCGACACCGCCTACCAGAACTTTTGGTGCGGCGCGGCCTTCGTGATCATCAACCAGCTTGCGACCAACAAGGGTATGACCGCCGAAGCCGACCAAGCGAAGGCCGCGGCCGATGTGCTCTACGGCAAGGCGGCGACAGAAATGATCGCGGCCGGAATGCCCGAGGCGGACTTCACCGCGCTGTCGCAGAATTTCCGCATCGTCGCCATCTCGCAGACCGGTCCTGGCGCCGAGGCTGACTACACACAGGACGAGTGCGTCGCCGCCGCGCAGCCGCAGTAGCTCCGGCATGAGACTCGGCGCGCTCGTGTTGCTCGCCGCGCTGGCCTCACCGGCGCTGGCGCAGGACGAATCCGAGATTACGCCTGAAGAGACGGCGGCGGCTATCGCCGCGGTCGAAGCCGCCAACTTGAGCGATGCGGTCTACCGGAACCTCTGGTGCGCCGGCCTCTACTCGCAGAAATATTCGGCCGAAACCGCAGCCGCCGAGCCGGGCACTGCTCAGACATCGGCCACAGCGCGCGATGACCTCTATCGCAAGGCCGCGGTCGACCTGCTCGCGGCCGGGATGACCGAGCCAGAGTTCACTGCCGTCGCCGAAAACACCTACCGGGTCGTGCTTTCGCAGACCAAGGTCGGCGCCACCGCCCGCGACTTCACCGACGAGCAATGCGCTGAAGCGGCCGGCTGAGGGACGAAATCAGTCCTTGGCGCGCTCGACGTAGGAGCCGTCTTCGGTCATCACCACGACGCGGGTGCCGACGCCGATATGGGGCGGCACCATTGTCTTGACGCCGTTGCTAAGGACCGCCGTCTTGAACGACGAACTCGCGGTCTGGCCCTTCACCACCGGCTCGGTCTCGGTGATCTCGAGCGTCACGCGCGCCGGGAGCTCGATCGCGATCGCGGCGCCGTTGAAGGTCTTGAGGTAAACCTCCATGCCGTCGGCGAGGAACGCCTTCTGGTCGCCGACCACATCATCGCCCACGGCGATCTGCTCATAGGTCGTGGGCTCCATGAAGTGGTGCCCTTCGCCATCGCTGTAAAGGTAGGAATAGGCGCGCTCATCGACGTCGGCCTTCTCGACCATTTCGACCGTCCGCCAGCGTCCGATGACCTTCACGCCATCAGAAATGCGCCGCATGTTCACGTTGGTCACCGAGTTGCCCTTGCCGGGGTGGATGTTCTCCGCAGTCAGGACGACGTGAAGCTTGCCATCCTGCTCGACGACGTTCCCCTTGCGCAGCGATGACGCGATGACCTTGACCATGTTTCTTCCTTGTTGGAGCGCCGCTTGCGGGCTAGGGCAGGGCGCCAGAGTTCGAATTGGGTGCCGCCCGATACATGAAATCCGCCGAAACTGCCAGTCCTGACAGCGGATTCCGCGTTTCATGACCGATGACGCGCCATCCCCGTGGTGGTCGCCCAGCCGGCACGCCGACCGGCGGCCCATCCTGATCGCCCGGAACGGTATCGATCTCGCCGCGCGGGCCTATTTCCGGGACCACGATTTCGTCCTCGTCGACCCGCCGGGCCTGCAGCACTCACCCGGCAATGAGACCCATCTCCACGCCTTCGCCACCACCGCAATCGGCAACGACGGGGTGGGGGAGACGCGCTATCTCCACACCTCACCCGAATTCACGATGAAGAAGCTGCTGGCGGCGGGCGAGGCGCGGATCGCATCGATCGGTCACGTCTGGCGTAACCGCGAGCGGAGCGCATTGCACCACCCCGAGTTCACCATGGCCGAGTGGTACCGGGCCGGAGAGCCTTATGACGCCGTGATTGGCGACTGCCTCAATCTGCTTCGGATTGCTGCTGATGTCGTCCGGACCCATGCATTCGTCTTCCGCGACCGCACCTGCGATCCACGGGTGGAAGCGGAGCGGCTGGACGTGAGCGACGCGTTCGCTCGCTACGCCGGGATTGATCTCCTTGCGACCATTGACGCCGCAGGCAACACCGACGCCGCCGCCCTCGCAGCCCAGATGCGGAGCCGAGAGATCGTGGTTCCGACAGACGCGACGTGGTCCCACCTTTTCAGCCGAATCCTCGTCGAGAAGGTCGAGCCCAATCTTGGTTTGGGCCGACCCACGGTGCTCGATCACTACCCTGCGGCCGAGGCGGCGCTGGCCCGGCGGGTGCCGGGAGACGCGCGCATTTCCGAGCGTTTCGAGCTCTATGCGTGCGGCGTCGAGCTCGCCAATGGGTTCGGCGAGCTGACCGATGCCGATGAGCAGCGCCGGCGGTTCACGGCGGAAATGGACGAGAAACAGCGGCTCTACGGCGAGCGCTATCCGATCGACGAGGACTTCCTTGCGGCGCTCGCCACGATGCGGCCCGCCTCGGGGGTCGCACTCGGCTTTGACCGGCTGGTGATGCTCGCGACCCACGCACCCCACATCGAGCAAGTTCTCTGGGCGCCGGTGGCCTGACAATTCGCCGCTTCGGGGAAACCTTGTTTTCAGGTGGCCCTAATCGCTATAAGCTGCACCAAATAGTCGCCTTTCGAGGCAATAAGGACTTATGGTCGACTTCCGCCTACAGGCTCTGCGCCCACCGCCGTCCCGCCGTCCCTGTCTCACCGCTGTGCTGCGGATGGCCGGGCTGCGTCCCACGCGCCAGCGCGTCGCGCTCGCGGAGCTCCTCCTCGGGGGGCCGCACCGCCACGTGAGCGCCGAGCAGTTGCATCTCGAGGCGCAGGGCGCGCGGGTCAACGTCTCGCTCGCGACGGTCTACAACACGCTCCACCAGTTCCAGGAAGCCGGGCTCCTGCGCGAAGTCGCGGTGGACGCGTCGCGGTCGTATTTCGACACCGACACGTCGGACCATCACCACTTCTATCTCGAGGATGAGCAACGGGTGATCGACATCCCGGCCAACTCGATCGTCCTGCAGGGCCTGCCTGAGGCCCCGCGCGGCATGATGGTGACGCACGTCGACGTCATCGTGCGGGTCAAAAAGACCCCGCAGATCTAGGCTCAATCAAACTCTTCGTCTTGGTAGACGCCCCAGAGCTCGGTTTGGGGAACGTAGCCTTCGTACGTGTGCGATGCGCCGCCTTCGGGGTGGTCGGTAGCGCTGACGTTGCACCAGGACTTGTCGCATTCCTTGATCGAGACGAGGAATCCGGCCGGCAGATAGGCGCTCACTCCGCCGCTCTCGGATTTTCCTGAGAACAGCGGCATCTGTTCGCCGGTTTTCCAGGGCGCGACGAGGCCGGCGCGGTTGCCCGAGAGCAGGTTCTGGTGAATCCAGCCCTCGGACCCGTCGAAGTCACGGATCTTCCGCCAGGTGTCGAACTCTTGGATGATTTCGACCGGCGTTCCGGGCTTCACGTAGACCCAGGCGACATCGTAGCGCGTGCCGGGCCCGACGCGCACGTTGATCGGGCTCGAGCGGGTCGTCGCGAAACGGGGTAAAGGCAACCCGGAGGGATTGGCGGCCTGCGCAAGGGCGGCGGTGTCGGCAAACGCCGTGGCGAAAAGGGCGAAAGCGGCAAATACGATGCGCAAAAGCATGACGGGCGGCAACCTAACCAACGATCCTCAACCTTGCCTTAAGAACCGCGCCGATCCTGTGACGAGGCTTTGCGCCAAGCCCAGTTTTTCCCTATCGTTCGGATAGCCAGGGGTGGCGGGGATAGTATGACGGCAAACCGGCCAAAGGTCGCGGTAACGCGACGCCTGCCCGAACAGATCGAAGCGCGGATGGCGACGCTGTTCGACGCCTTTTTCAATGCGACCGATGTGCCGCTGACCTCCGACGAGCTGGTCACCCGCTGCGACCAATGCAACGTCCTCGTGTCCTCGATCACCGACCGGCTCGATGCGGAGCTGATCGCACGGCTGCCGGAAACCGTGAAGCTGATCGCCCAGTTCGGCAACGGCGTCGACAACGTCGATGTCGAGGCCGCGTATGCGCGCGGGATCACCGTCACCAACACGCCGAGCGTCTTGACCGAAGACACCGCCGATATGGCGATGATGCTGATGCTGGCGTTGCCACGGCGGCTGGTCGAGGGCGCCGAGGTGCTGCCGGTGCGGGGAACGTGGCCCGGCTGGTCGCCAACCTGGATGCTCGGCCGTCGGCTCCGCGGCAAAGCGCTCGGCATCCTCGGCATGGGCCGCATCGGCACGGCGGTCGCGACGCGGGCCAAAGCGTTTGGCCTCCAGATCCACTACTTCTCCCGCAACCGGCGACCGCCGCTGATCGAGGAGCGGCTCGAGGCAAAGTACTGGGAGACCCTCGACGAAATGCTCGGGGCGGTGGACATCGTGAGCCTCCATACACCCCATACGCGCGACACGTTCCATGTCCTCAATGCCGCGCGGATGGACCGGATGCGGGACCGGGCCTTTGTAGTCAATGTCTCCCGGCCTGAGTTGATCGATGAGAGTGCCCTCGTTGAACGCATAGAGAGCGGGAAGCTCAGTGGTGCTGCCCTCGATGTGATCGAATACCGCGAGGGGATCAATCCGGATCTTCTCGACCTTGCGCGGCAGCACAAGGTGGTGCTCACGGCGCACATGGCGTCCGCGACGCTCGAGGCGCGAGTCGAGATGGGCGAGATCGTGATCGTCAATATCCGCGCTTTTGCCGACAGCAATTCACCGCCGCATCGCGTGCTGCCCGAGCAGGCCGGCCGGCTTCGTGCTGAGGGCGCGTAGCTACTGCAGGTCGGGGTGGCGGAAGACCAGCGTTGCGTTGGTACCGCCGAAGCCGAAGCTGTTGGAGAGTGCAACGCCGACCTTGGCGTTGTCCTTGCGGGCGCGAAGGATAGGCATGTCGTCGAACGCGGGGTCGAGGTTCTCGATGTTGGCGCTTTCGCAAAGGAAACCGTGCTGCATCATCAGGATGCAGTAGATCGACTCCTGGACGCCGGTCGCGCCGAGCGAATGTCCGGTGAGCGACTTCGTCGCCGAGATCGGCGGTGCGTTGCTGCCCGTGCCGAAGACGGCGCGGATGGCGTCCATCTCCTTTGCGTCCCCGATCGGGGTCGAGGTCGCGTGCGGGTTGATGTAGTCGATCGGCTCTTTCACGGTCTCGAGCGCGAGCCGCATGCAGCGCTGCGCGCCTTCGCCCGAGGGGGCCACCATGTCGTAGCCGTCAGAGGTCGCGCCGTAGCCGATGAGCTCGGCATAGATCTTCGCGCCGCGCGCCTTTGCGTGCTCAAGATCCTCGAGGACGAGGACACCGGCGCCGCCCGCGATGACAAAGCCGTCGCGGTCCCGGTCATAGGCGCGCGACGCGCGGCTCGGCGTGTCGTTGAAGTCCGACGACATCGCGCCCATCGCATCGAAGAGGTTCGACATCGTCCAGTCGAGGTCCTCGTGTCCGCCGGCAAAGACGATGTCTTGCTTCCCCATCTGGATCTGCTCGTAGCCGTTGCCGATGCAATGCTTGCTGGTCGCGCAGGCCGACGAGATGGAATAGTTGATGCCCTGGATGCCGAAGGGCGTGGCGAGCGTCGCCGACGCCGTCGAGCTCATCGCCTTGGGGACGGCGAGGGGACCGACGCGGCGCGGCCCCTTCTCACGGGTGACTTCCGCCGCCTCGACGATGGTGCGGGTCGAGGGGCCGCCTGAGCCCATGACGATACCGGTCCGCGGATTCTTGACGTCGCTCTCTTCGAGCCCCGCGTCGGCGATCGCCTGCTGCATGGCGATGTAGTTCCAGGCCGCGCCTTTGCCCATGAAGCGGGTGGTGCGGCGGTCGAGGACCTCGAAGGGATCGAGGGTCGGGGCGCCGTGAACCTGGCACTTGAAGCCGAGCTGGGCGTATTCGGGAGCGAAGACGATGCCGGGCTTGGCCTCGCGAAGGCTGACCAGCACCTCGTCGACGTTGTTGCCGATCGAGGACACGATGCCCATCCCGGTTACGACGACTCGCCTCATGGACTCCCCTCGTTCATCGGGCGTGCCGCTCGATGCTAGAATCAGATGGTGAAGAGGCCGACCCTGAGGTCTTTCGCCTCATAGATCACCTTGCCGTCGGCCTTGACCCAGCCGTCGGCGATGCCGAGCGCAAGGCGCGACCGCATCACGCGCTTGATGTCGATGCCGTACTCGACGAGCTTCACGTCGTTGGTCACCTGGCCGGTAAATCTGATGTCGCCGCCACCCAACGCGCGGCCGCGGCCGGGCGATCCGCCCCAGCCGAGGAAGAATCCCGTCATCTGCCAGAGTGCGTCGAGGCCAAGGCAGCCGGGCATTACCGGGTCGCCTTCGAAATGGCATTTGAAGAACCAGAGGTCCGGATTGATGTCGAGCTCGGACCGCACCGAACCGCGATTGTGCGGCCCATCGGCATCGTCGATGTGCGTGATGCGGTTGAACATGAGCATCGGCGGGAGAGGCAACTGTGCGTTGCCCGGCCCGAAGAGCTCGCCCCGTCCGCAGGACAGCAACGCATCGTAGTCGTAGGAGTGCGGGCGATCCGCCATGCAGCGCTTTGCCTCAAGTGGCCGTCCTCCCGTGTCTACGGGCGGGGGAGATAGGGGTCAAGACGCACAACGTAGGGATGGGAGGGCCGGATTGCCATGGGGCGCGGCGGCAGAGGACGCGCGGTCGTGAATTGACCGGACTGGCCCGCTCGTCTATTCTTAAGTGCATGCTTAACCAAGCCCCGTCGCTCGATCTCATGTTCCAGGCACTCGCGGATCCCACCCGCCGCCAGATCGTCGACCGGCTGAGCAAGGGTTCAGCGTCGGTCAGCGAGCTGGCCCAGCCGTTCGCGATGTCGCTGCCCGCCGTCGTCCAGCACCTCCAGGTCCTCGAGCAGAGCGGGCTCGTCACCAGCAAGAAGGTCGGCCGCGTCCGCACCTGCACGATCGACACCGACGCCCTGAGCCAGGCCGAGAAGTGGCTCAACGATCGCCGGCTGGCCTGGAACCGAAGGCTCGACCGGCTCGACGCGCTCTTTGCGAGCGGCGGAGACGAGCAGAGCTGAGGACGAGCGGACGCGCCCGGCGACAGTGCTGTCCCTGGTTTTTCTGGAAGTCACGGGCCCCGAGACGCATACGTCCCGATGGGTATTGGTATGAGACGCATGCGTCTCGGGAACGCCGGGTTTTCTGTCGCGGATGGAGCAGGCCATTGGTATCCCTACCGGCGGTCTCCACCCGGGCCCAGGTCCTGAGGCGACCCCCTAACCCTCCCAGCTTTCCCCCCGCTGCCGTTCGTCGCGACACCGTGCCAGTCGCGGGGGAATGAGGGGAAGATTACCACAGGTGGGGAGGGGGTTGCGTAAGTTGGAATTGGGTAGTTCTTCCAATACTTTAAAGATGAACGAGCCCAAAACCTCCCACACCGCCGGTGTCACCCCTGCGAAGGCAGGGGTCCATTCCTCGGCCCGCGTTGGTTGATGAATGGGTCCCGGCCTTCGCCGGGATGACAGCTGGTGGGTGGGGAGGGCAATCGTGGGCTCTGCGCGGGGCTGCGTGTTGGGCGAACCTCTCCCGCAACGCGGGGGAGGGGGACCGTCCGGAGGACGGGGGAGGGGGCGGCCACGGGCACTGAGTATGCCGCCGCCCCCTCCACTACGCGTCGCGTGGTCCCCCTCCCCCGCGTTGCGGGAGAGGATCGCCCCTTACCGCGCTCCGGGTCAGTTAAGCTCATACTTTACCATTGACACTTGCATGTTGCCTCAATAGTTAAGTGTATGCTTAACTTACAAGACAGGATCGCGGGGTGGGAGCGGCGGCTGGATAAGCTGCGGGTTCTGCTGGAGATTTCTGAGGAGGCTTCGATGGTGGAACGGTCGATTGCGCATGGCAGCTTTACGGTGACGCGGAGTTATCCGGTGCCGCCGGCGCGGGTGTTTGCGGCGTTTGCGGACGAAAAGACCAAGGGCAAGTGGTACGGCGATCCCGAGAAGGAGAGCGTCGCGGAGGTCTTCGAGTTTCGCGTCGGCGGGCGCGAGGTGCGGCAGGGCACGATCTCGGACGGCACCCGCTATGCCTTCGAGATGCGGTACTACGACATCGTCCCGGATCAGCGGATCGTCCACGCCTACGACGTCAGGATCAACGGCACGCGCAACTCGGTTTCGATCGCCGTCATCACGCTGGAGCCTTCGGGTAGCGGAACGCTCCTCAGCATCACCGAGCATGGCGCCTTCCTCGACGGGCACGAGAACCCGCCGGACCGCCAGGGCGGCACGGAATTCATTCTCGACCGGCTGGGCGTGCTGCTCGCCGGCGGTAACCCGATCACCTGAGGAGTTTGAGATGACCGAGCGATCGATCGCCCACGGCAGCTTCACCATCGAACGCGACTACGACGTACCGCCGGCGCGCGTGTTCAAGGCGTGGGCCGACCCCGCGATCAAGGCAAAATGGTTCGGCGCCGGGGCGGCGCAGATCTTCGAGTTTCGCGAAGGCGGCCGCGAATTTGCGGGAAGTAAGCCCGGCGACGCGATGAACTTTACCTTCGATGTCCGCTACTACGACATCGTACCCGACAACCGGATCGTCTACGCCTACGACATGACGATGGACGGAGCCCGGCTCTCGGTGTCGGTGGCGACGGTCGAGTTTCGGGCCGCCGGGACGGGGACCAAGATGGTCATCCGCGAAGACGGCGCGTTCCTCGACGGGCACGACACGGTCGATGCGCGGAGGAAGGGGACGGAGATGATGATCGAGGGATTGAAGGCAGCGCTCTGAGGGCACCGTGGTCCTCCCCCGTGAAAACGGGGGAGGGGGACCATGCGAAGCATGGTGGAGGGGGCTGCTACAAGCACTGAGTATGCCGCCGCCCCCTCCACCGGCTTCGCCGGTCCCCCTCCCCCGCAGGCGGGGGAGGATCCGCAAGAGCAGCTACTTGCTCTTCAAGATCTCCATCGTCTTTTCGACGCGGCGGGCCTTGGTCTCTTCGGCCTTGGCGGCCGCGATCGGTTCGGCGTGCTGGCGCTGGTGGCTATAGCTGAGCTTGTCCCAGGCGGCTTTTGCGGCCTTATCCTTCGCGAGGGCTTTCGCGAGTTCAGGCGGCACCACCACTTCGCGCTTTTCGGTGTCGAGCTCGAGGGTGACGTCGACGGTGCCGCCGTTCTCGACCTTCGCGGGTTTGCGGTGCTCGTTGGCGACCCCGATCATGTATTGGCCACCCATCACAGCGACCGTGTTGCGGTAGGTGTAGCCGTTGATCGTGACCTTGACCGGCGGGCGCTTGCCCTTCCCGAGCGCGTCGACGATCTCGGGCGGGACGACCATGCCCATGGTGGTGCCGTCGCCGCGGACGAGCGTGGTGCGGAACGTCGGCATCGTCAGGCCTCCTTGAAGAAGTCGCGGATCATCGGGGCTTGCGCGTCGGCCTTGACCATGTGCGTCTGCCCCTCGAGGGTGCGGTACTCCGCTCCGAGATTTTTCGCCAGAGCCTGCTGTCCGTTGCGCATCCAGGTGGGGCTCTTGCCCCCGTCGGCGACGAGCGCCGGCGCCTTGATGTCGCGCCACTCGCCGGCGGGGAGGGGCTTCCCCTTCTGGTACGGCCCGACGATCTGGTAGTCGTAGGGGAGGGTATGCGCGATGCCCTTGAGCTTGTTCCAGACCCCGCGCATCAGCTGCATCATCACGATGCCGAAGCCCGGGACGCCGACGAAGCGCATGAACTGCTTGACCGCCGCGCCGCGCTTGCCCTCGGCGATGAACTGGCGGGCCCGGCGCTGGTCGTCGTCGGTCAGCGGCGTGCGGCTGCCGTCGACGATGAACGGCGCCTCATAGACGATGAGCTTTCGCACTCCATCAAACGTGTTGGCGGCTTCCATCGCGAGCGCACCGCCCGACGACGCGCCATAGACATAGGCCGAGCCGCCGACCGCATCGAGCAGCGCGCCGATGTCGTCGACTTCCTTCGACACCTCGTAGGGCTGGGTGTCGCCTGATTCGCCGCGGCCACGCCGGTCGTAGATGAGGACGGTGAAGCGGTCCTTGAGCGCTTCGGCGAGCGGCCGCATCGGACCCGAGCCGCGGTAGCACATCGCGCCGTCGACGAGGATCAGCGGCGGGCCTGAACCCATCGTCTCATAGGCGATCTGGGTTCCGTCTTTGCTGGTGACAGTGGACATCGGAATCTCCTTAGGCCTGAGCGGTGTCGAGGGTCTTGAGGTATTCGCCAAGGCGCTCGTTGCCCTGGATGACCATGCCGGCAAAGCCGCGCTTCACCGCGTCGTCGCGCTCGGCGATGCCACGGAAGCGGATGGTGACGGCGAGCCCGGTCTTGCCGCCCTCGTCGGCGAACGCGAGGGTCGAGTGGATCTGCCACGGCGGCAGGTCGCCTGTACCGGTCCAGCCGTCGGGGGCATCGCGGTAGACGATGCGCTCGGGCGGCGCGATCTCGAGATAGACGCTGGTGTAGCCGTATTCGTTCCCGGTCCCGAACCGCATCACCGTGCGCCAGATGCCGCCCGGACGGAGGTCGATGTCGCAGACCGGGGTGGTCGAACCGTGCGGACCCCAGAAATGTACCATGTGCTTGGGCTCGGTGTAGCAGCGCCAGACCAGCGCGCGGGGCGCGTCGAGGGTGCGGGTGATGAGGATCACCGGCTCGGCGTCGGGCGCCTCGACGGTGGCGCGGCCATCGTGGGGCGGCAGCATGTTGGGGGTGATCTGCATGTGATATCCTTAGCGCACGATGTCGAAGAAGAGATGGGTGACCCCGCCGGGGCCTTCGGTGACACGCTTGCGGTTGAGCGTGATGTGGCTACCGCCGAGATTGTCGAAGAGGCGGATGCCCTGGCCGAGGAGAACCGGGATCAGGACGATGATCAGCTCATCGACAAGGCCGGCGTTGAGTCCCTGCTGGATGATCTGGCCGCCCATCAGCTCGACGACACCGCTCTTGCTTCTTGCCTCCGCCTGCCGCACGGCACTCTCGATGCCGTCGGTGACGAAGGTGAAGTGCTTCGAGATGTCGTTGGCGGGCGGCGGGTTGTGGGTCATCACGAGGTACGATCCCTTGCCCGGCGGCGTGCCGCCCCAGCCGTTGGTGATGTCGTAGGTGCGGCGGCCGACGACCGTCGCGCCGTCGATCCCCATCAGCGAGTCGAGGAGATCCTTGTTGGCGCCAACCGGGCCGAAGAACCGCTCGGGCTTGCCTTCGGCCTTCTCCCAGGCGTTGTCGTTCTTGCTCCGGGGCCTGGTGGCGAACAGCCAATCGTGCAGCGGATCGATCTCGTCGTTCGGGCCGGCGATGAAGCCATCGAGCGACATCGACTTGAAGCAGGTGACCTTGCGCATCTTGTCCTCCTGTGGGGAGGTGGCCGGGCGGACCCGGCCACCGGTGTGCCTAGAGCGCGGACGGGACCGGCTGGGGGTAGCCGTCGATGAAGGGGATCGCGACGTCGGTCACGGCGCTCGAAAAGAAGATGTCGTAGTGGCTGGCATTGGGGATCACCGCGAAGCGGTTCTGGCCCATGCCGGAGCGGTCCCAGTTGGCGTCCTGGGCGCCGCCGCCGAGCATCTCGAAGAATTTCGTCGCGGCCGAGATGCGGACGGCATCCCAGTCGCCGTAGACGAGGAGCGTCGGCGCCTTGATCTTGGGGACGTCGGCGGACCAGTCGTAGTCGTTGCCGACGAGCGAGGCGACTTCGGCGACGGCCGGCGCCCACTTGGCTTCGCCGTCCGGCATGATCGCGAGGTACTGCTGGTACATCGGCGACATCTTGAGGCCTTCGGCGGTGCCGGCGGGATCGGCCGCGACCTGCTCCATGCCCTGCTGGTTGTAGTCGTGCCAGTTGCTGAAGGCGAAGGCGGTCGAGACGAGGACCAGGCGGTCGACGACCTCGGGGTGGTCGATGGCGAGGCGGAGCGCGGTGGCGCCGCCGAGCGAGTAGCCCATCACGTCGGCCTTGTCGTAGCCGAGCGATTTGATGAGCTCGGCAATGTCGGTCGCCATGTTCTCGAAGGTCATCGGCCGGCCGAGCGCACCGGTGCGGCCGTGGCCCTGGAGGTCGACGCCGATCACCCTGTGGCCCGCCGCGAGCGCGGCGATGTTGGGGCCGAACATTTCGATCGAGCCGAAGCCGCCGTGGAGGAGGACGAGGGGGTCGCCCTCGCCGTAGGTCTGGTACCAGATCTTGACGCCGTTGACGTTGGCGTAACCGGACTCGGTCGGGGTGGGCAGTGCGGGCATGGTGGCCTCCTGGGCGATGGCGGTGAGGGGCGCCGCGATCGCGATGGTCGCTGCGGCGATGAGGGAAAGGAAGGTGCGTTTGAGCATTTGGATCTCGGTGTTTGGGTTGAGTTGGGCCGTGGCTCGGAACGAGCGCTGACGGCGGTGGGGAATTGGGGCCGGCTAGACGGGGCGGAAGGATCCGGTCATCGCGCCTCCTCTAGAAGCGCCGCGAGCCGGGTGAAGCTCTGGAGCGTGCCGTCGACGAAGCCGCGCTTCATGATGCGCTCGCGGTCGGCGGCGGCATCGAACTCGGCGCGCATCGTGAGGGTGGTCCGGCCATCCTCTTCGGTGAAGGTGATGGTGCGGACGAACGAGGGCGGCGGGTTGTCGCCCCAGACTTCGCCGACTGCAGCGGCGTTGCGGTAGACGATGCGCTCGGGTTCGACGATCTCGGAGAAGATGACGTCGACCGGATACTCGGTGCCTTCGGGCGAGCACATGACATTGTGCCAGCGCCCGCCGACGCGGAAGTCGAGCTCGCAGACGGGGTTGGTGTAGTCCTTGAGACCCCACCAGCGGCTGAGATGGACCGGATCGGAAAACATCCGCCAGACCAGCGCGCGCGGCGCCTCGAGGACGCGGGTGATGACGAGCACCCGGTCGTTGTCTTGGGGAAGATAGAAGCTGCCGTCCATGATCCGGTCCTTAAGGTTGGGCCCGCGGCTTACGCCGTGACCTTCCACTCCTCGAGCATGTCATCGAGACGCTCAAAACCTTCGACGACGCCGGTCTCCATGCCGGAGGCGATCATCGCGTCGCGCGACTCGGCGTCGGGGAGGGTCGAGACGCAGGTGTAGACCGTGCGGCCGTCCTTTTCGGTGAGGGTCACCGCATCGACGCTGTGCGCGCCGGGCGGCAGCTGGTCGAAGGAGAAGGTCTGCGTGACCTTCGAAGGCTTTTCGATCTCGAGGTAGTCGCCGAAGAAGACGATCTTCGAGCCGTCGCCGATGATCGACTCGATGCTCCATTTGCCGCCGACCCGCCAGTCCCAGGTGAGGACGCGGTTCTTGTGGCCGTTGGGGCCCCACCAGCGGACGGCGTGCTCGGGCTCCGAGAGCGCCTTCCAGACGAGCGCGCGGGGGGCGTCGAAGCTGCGGGTCATGGTCATGAAGGGCTTGCCCGGAGGGGCGTCGATCTTGAGGTCGTGCATCTTGGTCTCCTTTTGCATGATGGTCAGGTAGTCGCTGAGGCGGTTGAGGGAGGCGTTCCAGAAGAGGCGGAGGGCGTGCTTCCAGCTCTCTCCGGAGCGCGGGCGGAACGGGATGATGTTGGCCATCGCCGGCTCCTGTCAGTTCTTGGGGGCATCGGGATCCCCTTTCTGGAGTTCGGCGAGGTAGTCCTCGAGGCGGTCGAGGCTCTGCTCCCAGAACTGGCGGTAGTTCTCGATGAAGCCGGCGACGTCCTTCATCGGGCCGGCCTCGAGCTTGCAGGGGCGCCACTGGGCTTCCTTGCCGCGCGAGATGAGGCCGGCGGTCTCGAGGACCTTGAGGTGCTTCGAAACGGCCGCGAGGCTCATGTCGTAGGGCTCGGCCAGCTCCTTGACCGACGCGGCGCCGGTCGCGAGGCGCGCGAGGATGCCGCGCCGGGTGGGATCGGCGAGAGCGGAGAGGGTCAGGGAGAGCGTGTCTGTCGCGGCCATCTGTATTCAACCAATCGGTTGTAAACTGAATGGTTGAATACGGCGAAAGGTTCCGGGTGTCAACAGGCGGTCTGAAGATTCTTTTGGGGCGTTGACGGGGCCCAGGCTGCCGCTAGGGTCGCACCCCATGCGCATCCTCGATACTCACCTCCACCTCATCTATCCCGACCGCTTCTCCTACGACTGGACCAAGGGCACCCCGCTCGACCGGGCCTGGACCATCGAGGATTACTGGAAGGAAGCGGAGCCGCTCGGCATCGAGTCGATGCTGCACATGGAGGTCGACGTTCCGCCGGCCGAGATCGAGGGCGAGACCGAGTTCGTGCTTGGCGTCCATCCGCGGGTGATCGGCGCGATCGCCAATGCGCGGCCGGAACGGAACGATTTCCCTGCGCAGCTCGAACGGCTCAAGGCGCTCGGCAATGTGCGCGGCATCCGACGGTTGCTGCAGGGCCAGCCGCCGGAGCTCGCCGAAGACGAGATGTTCCTCGAGAACCTCCAGCTCCTGCCCGATCACGGGCTGACCTTCGACATCTGCGTGAAGAGCCACGAGCTTGCGGTGGCGGAAAAGCTGATCCCCGCGTGCCCGGACGTGTCGTTCATCCTCGACCACTGCGGCAATCCGAAAATCGGCGCGGGCGAATGGGAGCCCTGGGCGGGTCACATCACGCGCATCGCGAAATTTCCGAACGTCGTCTGCAAGGTCTCGGGCATCCTCGCCAACGTGAAGGACGACTGGACCGTGGCGCAGCTAAAACCCTACGTCGAGCACGTGATCACGAGCTTCGGCTGGGACCGCGTGGTCTGGGGATCGGATCATCCGGTCGTAACGCTGTTCGCGGACCTGACGCGCTGGGTCAACGCGACGCGCGAGATCATCAAGGGCGCGAGCGCGGACGAGCAGGCAAAGCTGCTCCATCGCAACGCCGAGCGAGTCTACGGAGTGGGTAAATGAAACGATACGGACGCGTGCTGGGGCTGAAGCCCGAGGCGATCGCGGAATATAAGCGCATCCACGCGGCGGTGTGGCCCGACGTGTTGGCGCAGATCGCGAGGAGCGGGATCAAGAACTACACGATCTTCCTGCGCGAGCCGGAGAACCTCTTGTTCTCGTACTACGAGTACCACGGCGCCGACCACGACGGCGACATAGCCAAGATGGCCGAGGACAAGCGGACCCAGGAGTGGTGGGACATCTGCATGCCGATGCAGGCGCCGCTCCCCACGAAGACTCAAGACGAGTGGTGGGCCGGTACCGAAGAGGTCTTCCACGTCGACTGAAAGTCAGGCGACCGCGCGGACCCAGTCGACGACGAGCTCGACCGCCTCGCCGAGCGTCAGCCCCATGTCGTGGACCAGCACGCGCCAGGTGTCGTAGCTCTGGACCACGTTGAGGGTCGCAAGGGTCCATTGTGGATCGCTGACGCGGCCGGCGGCGAGGATCTCGGCGCCTTCGCGGATGTGGACACGGAGCAGGGAATAGACCGCGGTGAACGAGGGCATCGCGGCGCCCTCGCGCAGCACGTTGCCGGTCATCGGCTCGGTGTCGGCGTACCAGAGATAGAGTTCGCGGAGGGCAACGCGTAGGCGCGCGTCGGGATCGAGGATCATCGCCCACTGGCCCGCGTCAGGTGGGGGATGCTGGGCCAACCACTGCGACTGCGACGCCATCACCAGCGCGGCGTCGTCGGGGAAGTGCTTGTAGACCGTAACGCGGCCGACGCCGGCCTGCCGGGCGATCTCGGCGACGGTGGTCTGGCGCGGTCCGAGCGTGCGGTGCAGCTCGATCGTCGCATCGATGATGCGACGGCGCGTTTCCGCGGCCGTTTCGGCTCTTTTGGCCTGTTTGTATGCCCGTGCCATGGCCAATCTGTTAGGCCAGCCACAGGCTTAAGCACAATCGCTATTTCAACAAACGGCGCGTATGGCTAACGCGCCAAAGACGGGCTGTCATACGGGCGCCGCCTAGCCGTATTCGACCTCGGTAAACCGAGCGCCGCGGCCGTCATAAATGAGGAGCCGGCCGATCAGGGGCTCGCCGGTGCTGGTGACGAGCTTGATGGCCTCCATGGCCATCAGGGTGCCGATGACGCCCGTTACGGCCCCCAGAACCCCTACGGCTTCGCACGAGGGCAGGTCCTCGGCGTCGGGGGTTTCGGGGTAGAGGTCGGTGAACTGGGGGCCGTTGGGCGCAAAGACCGTCACCTGCCCATCGAACATCGAGACCGCGCCCGAAACGAGGATCTTGCCTGCCGCGCGGACCGCATCGGCGGTTACGGCGCGGGTCGGGAAATTGTCGGTGCCGTCGATGACGATGTCGTATCCAGCGATCAGCTCGGGCGCATTGGCGGCGTCGAGCCGCGTAATGTGCGGGACGACGGCGACATGGGGGTTGAGGGCACCGACGAAATCGCCGGCGCTCTCGGCCTTGGCGCGGCCGACGTCGGCGGTGCGGTGGATCATCTGGCGCTGGAGGTTGCTGACGCCCACGGTGTCGTTGTCGACGACCCCGATGGTGCCGATGCCGGCCGCGGCGAGATAGGCGATCACCGGACTGCCGAGTCCGCCGGCGCCGACCACCAGCACCTTTGCGGCCTTGAGCTTCTGCTGTCCCGGACCGCCGATGCCGCGCAGCACGAGGTGCCGTGCGTAGCGGCGGGTTTCGTCGAGCGAGAACGGCTCAGGGGTTTGGGGCAATAGGGATGACCATGAAGCGGCGATCGTATCCCTCGAAGCCTACGGTGTAGACCGACAGCACCGCAACCAGCGATGCGACGTCTCCACCATTGTAGGGCCGCACGACGCCGTAGAGCCGGACGTCCCGCAGGCAGCTCTCGACGCCCGCGCCCGCGCCCTGGGTGTGAAGATCGCGACTCGGACTGTCCGCCGTGAACACCAGGCGAAACCCGATCGCCATCCCTCCGTCGTTGGCGCTGCATCGGTCCGCGACCAGCGCCGAGAGCCTCGCGAGATCGAGGGTCATGTCGGGCCCGATCGCATCGGGATCGGAGCCTTGCGGCAATCCGAACGTGAGCTGCTGGTGATCGTCGCGAACCCCGTCGCCGATCAGCGCGAGGAAGTCGCCGGGGTCGCTGATGCCGGCGGTGCCGAGGGCCGCGGTCGCGAGGTCGATGGCCTTGAGCCGGAGCGCCGTCACGGTGTCGGCGGCGTCCTCGGTGCCGCCCGCGGTCCACGGCGAGCCAGCGACGGCGGCGCTGGTCGTCAGGTCGATGAGGCCGATGGTGGCGAACGGCGCGGTCGCCTCGTCGCCGATCGAGAATTCTTCGTACGCAAAGTAGTGGCGGTCCTCGGAGTAGCCGAGCGGCGCGAAGGTCGCGTGGTCGCCGGCGCGCGCGAAAGCGCAGCCGAGGACGACGAGCCAGAGGACAACGAGAGCGATGAGCGCGCGCATCAGTAGTTCATCGGCACCGCGAGGAAGCGCCGGTCCGGCCCCTCGAAGCCCACCGGGTAGGTCGAGATGATGGCGACGCCGGAGCGGGCGTCGGCGTACTGCTGGGTCACCACCGCAAAGATCCGGTACGCCGTGATGCAGCCGCGCGATTTCGGCAGCATGCCCTCGTCGCGGTGGAGCTCGTGGGCGCCGTCCTTGTCGCTGATGGTCAGTGCAAAACCCTGGCCCGGATCGATGGTGTAGGCGGTGCAGTCCTCGGGCGTCTTGGCGTCGAACACCTCGAGCTTGAGGGTGTAGGGATCGAAGGTCTCGCCGGGGAAGTAGCCGGGCTGGGCGAAGGGGAGGGTGAGACCGTCGCTGACTTCGCCGTCGCCGATGAGGGCGATCGTATCGGCCGGTTCGGTGATGCCGAGCTCGGCGATCTTGCCGGCCGCCATCGCGGCGGCTTCGTTGCGGGCCTTTGCCAGCGTCTCGACTTCATCCTCCGCCTGGTAGCGGTAGGGGGAGCCCGCCACCCACGAATCCTGGTTGAGGTCGATCACGTAGATCGTCGAGTAGGCAAAGCCCGAGCCGTCCTGGACGCCGTATTCCTCGAACGCGAAGTAGCGGCCGCTCTCGTCGAAACCGATGAAGTCGGCGAGGGCGCGGTCGCCCGCGATGGCAGGTGCCGCCATCAGCAGCGCGAGGGCCGCGCTAGCGCCTGCCCGTAGAACCGTGCCCGCCGTGCCCGCGTTCCGTTTCATCGAGAGCCTCCACTTCGTTGAGCGTGATCGAAACGACCGGTGCGACGACGAGCTGGGCGATGCGATCGCCGCGGCTCACCGTGAACGGCTCGGTGCCGTGGTTGACGAGGATCACCTTGATCTCACCGCGGTAGTCCGCATCGATCGTGCCCGGCGCATTGAGCACCGTCACGCCATAGTGGAGAGCCAGACCTGAACGGGGCCTGACCTGAGCTTCGTAGTTGTCGGGGAGGGCGATGGCGATGCCGGTGGGGATCGCGGCGCGTTCGCCGGGCCGGAGGATCATGTCCCCGGATGAAGGAAGCGCGGCGAGGAGATCAACTCCTGCCGCGCCTTTGGTTTGCTGTGCCGGGGGTGCGAGCCCCCGGCCGTGATCGAGCCAGACGAAGCTGACGCTGATCCGCTCCGTCATCAGTTGGTGTCGACGACCGCGTAGTACTCGTCGGGCATATCGGCCTTGCCTTCGATGAGATCCATGAAGGGGATTTTCACCTCGGCACTGGTGCCGTCGGCCGCGAGCGTCATGTTGGTGTCGGTCACTTTCTTGCCGCCGACCTTCATCGTGATGAAGTGGCCCTCGAAGAACGCCTTCAGCATCTGCTTGGTCTCTTCGTCCTGGGCGCCGGCGTCCTTATTGACTTCGCCCGACATGTCCTTGGTCGAGAAAGCGACACGCACGACGCCCGGCGAAACGACGGTGAAGGTCGGCCCGCTGCCATCGCCCTCGCCGATTTCGGCGAACGTGCCTTCCTTGATCTGGACGCACTGCGCGCTGCCATCGGCGTTCTCGGTGAGGGTGCCTTCGCCTTCCTTGCAGAAGTCGTTCTCACCGCCGCCTTCGGTGCTCGACTTGACCATGGCGTAGAAGTCCTTGCCCATGACCGAGGTCATGGTGGCCTTGCCGGTGGTGTCGTTCTGGATCTGGAGATCCATCGTCACGTCGATACAGCCCGTGAGCGCAACCGTCAGCGCCACGGCGCCGGCGATTTTCGCGAGAACGTTGAAATTCATGGGGTTTGCCTCCGCTATCCCGCGGGGCAGGGGGTGCCCCGGTGTGTGGTGCCGCAATCTATGGGGAAGCCCCCAAAGGCCGCAAGCGCGAGGCCCCGGTTAGCGGGGGATTGCTGAATGCGGCGTGAATGCTGGCCGGCGGAGTTAGCCGAGGAGCCGCCAGAGCAGCACCGCGCAGGTGATGAGCGCGAGCCAGAAGGCGACCATGATCGCGGCCGGCCGGCGGGCTTTGCGCTCGGCCTCATAGTCGGCGAGGACGCCTTCGGCGCGGGCAAGGATGTTGGGGAGCCGCGCCACGGCCTCGGCACCGGAGCGAAGCCCGTCCGCGAGATCCTCGAGCTTGCCGATGGGACCGGCCTCGCGCCGTACCCAGTCACCGACGACCGGCTCGGCGATGGTCCAGACATCGAGCTCGGGATCGAGCGCGCGGGCGACGCCTTCGACAAGCACCATCGATTTCTGGAGGAGGACGAGCTCGGGGCGCGTCTCCATGTCGAAGAGCTCGGTGGTGGTGAAGAGCTGGCCGAAGACCACGGCCATCGAGATGCCACTGGCGGTGCGGCCGTGAAGCGGCTCGCCGATGGCACGGAGCGCGAGCGCGAAGTCATCGACCGACTGGTTCTTGGGCACATAGCCCATGTCGAAGTGGAGCTGCGCCATGGCGCGGTAATTGCGCGTGATGAAGCCGTAGACGATCTCGGCAAGGAAGCGCCGTTCGCGCCGGGTGATGCGGCCCATGATACCGAAATCGACGGCGATGATGTTGCCGGTTCGGGGATCGGCGAAAAGATTGCCGGGGTGGAGGTCGGCGTGGAAATAGCCGTCGCGGATCGACTGGCGGAGGAAGTTCTGGAGGAGGTGCTTTGCGAGCGTCTTGCGGTCGAGCCCGGCCGCATCGAGAGCGGCGTTGTCGCGGATGGGAATGCCGTCCATCCAGCTCGTCGTGAGCACGGTCTCGGCGGTCTGGTCCCAGATCACGTCGGGGACGATGAAGCCTTCGTCCTTCTCGATGTTGCCGCGGAACTCAGAGATCGCCGCGCCCTCGAGACGAAGGTCGAGCTCGAGGAGTGCCGAGCGCTCGAGAGTGGCAACGACATCGATCGGACGGAGCCGGCGCATCTTGGGCGCGACGCGCTCAAGGAAGCGTGCGGCGGCGTAGTAGCTCTCGAGGTCATCGAGGAAGCGCTGGCGGATGCCGGGGCGGAGAATCTTGACCGCCACCGTCTGTCGCGAGCCGTCGGGCGCGATCTTCACCGCCTTGTGGACCTGCGCGATCGAGGCCGCTGCAATCGGCGGTGAAAGCTCGGTGAGCTCGGCGGCTTTTGGGCCGAGCGCGTCACTCAGGAGCTTTGGCACCTGCGCGGGATCGAACGGCTCCATCTTGTCCTGGAGGACCGCGAGATCGCGGGCCACCTCGGCGCCGACGATGTCGGGGCGGGTCGCAAGGGTCTGGCCGAACTTCACATAGGTCGGACCGAGCCGGTTGAGCGCGCGGGTCAGCCGCTCGACGCGGCCGGTGCGCTTGACGTCGCCGCGCTCGAAGATGCGGCCGAGCGCAACCGCCGCGCGCAGCGACGGCGGCAGCGCCACCGGATCGGGGATCGAGAAGGCACCCTCGCGCGACAGCACGAAGCCTGCGCGGATCAGCCGGAAGTAGGCGGACAATCCCACGCGCTAGATCTTCCAGGCGCCGTGGAGCGCCGCGATGTTGCCGCTCATCGCGGTGTGGTCGACGCGCTTGAAGCCGGCGCGCGCGATCATCGCGGAGAACTCGGCGGGCGGGGGGAACTTGCGGATCGACTCGACGAGGTACTGGTAGGGCTGCCCATCGCCGGTAACGGCGCGGCCCAGCGGGGGAATCACGCGGTCGGAATAGAGCCGGTAGATCTCCTCGAGCCCCGGCAGGTCGGCCTTCGAGAACTCGAGGCAGAGAAAACGGCCGCCGCGCCGCAGCACGCGGTGGGCTTCCTTGAGGGCGATATCGATGCGCGGCACGTTCCGGATGCCGAAGGCGATCGTGTAGGCGTCAAAGGTCTCGTCTTCGAACGGCAGCTGTTCGGCATTGGTCTCGACGAATTTGACCTGGCCGGGGAAGCGCCATTTCTTGGCGCGTTCCTCGCCGACCCGCAGCATTTCGGCATTGATGTCGGCGACCGTCACCTCGACGTAGCCGACCGAAGCATTGACGATGCGCTCGGCGATGTCGCCGGTGCCGCCCGCGACATCGAGCACCCGATAGGGCCGGGCGCCACGCCGCGGTGGGGCGAGACGGGCGACCATCGCGTCCTTCCAGAGCCGGTGGACGCCACCGCTCATCAGGTCGTTCATCAGGTCGTAGCGGTCGGCGACGCCGGTGAAGACCTCGTTGACGAGGCCCTGTTTCTCCTCGAGCGGAACCGTGCGCTCGCCGAAATGGGTGGTTGTGGTTGTCATGGCGCCAACCTTACCCGAACCGGTCCTTACATTCTATTGGCGCGGGGCGGGATGGTTGAGGGAATGGCGGCTTTGCGGCGGAACGCCATATGATAGAGACGAGCCATCCGCGGAGGCCGCCTTGCCCGAACTGCCCGAAGTCGAAACCGTCCGCCGATCGCTCGCGCCCTATGTCGAGGGTGCGCTGATCGAGAGCGTGAAGCTCAACCGCAAGGATCTCCGCACACCGTTTCCGCGCGGCTTTGCGAAGGCGCTCGAAGGCAAGACCATCGAGCGGATTGAGCGGCGGGCAAAATACCTGCTCTTCCGGCTCTCGAGCGGCAAAACCTGGATCGCGCACCTCGGGATGACCGGGAGCTTTCGGTTCAAGGACATCACCCTCGACAAGCAGAGCCGCTATTTCGAGCCGGTGACCGACGAAAAGCATGACCACGTGGTGGTGGGGCTCAAGCACCCCAAGCGCGGCCGGCTGACGATGATCTTTGCCGATGCCCGCCGCTTCGGGACGATGAACCTCATCGAGACCGACGAGGCGAGTGCCGAGATCGGCGACCTCGGTCCCGAGCCGCTCTCCAACCAGTTCAATGCCGCCGAGATGGCGGACCGGTTCAAGAACAAGGCGACCCCGGTCAAGGCGGCGCTGCTCGACCAGCGGGTCGTCGCGGGGCTCGGCAATATCTATGTGTCGGAAGCCCTCCACCGCGCCCGTATCCGGCCGACGGTCGAGGCCAAGAAGCTGGTGCTGAAGTCGGGGGCGCCATCGCGGCGCCTCGAGGATCTCGCGGCCGCGATACCGACGGTTTTGACCGAGGCGATCGAGTTCGGAGGCTCGACGCTGCGCGATTTCCGCTCGGGGGACGGCGCCGAGGGCAGCTTCCAGCACCGCTTCGCGGTCTACGACCGGGAGGGCAAACCCTGTCCGACGCCCGGATGCACCGGAACGATCAAGCGGATTGTCCAGTCCGGCCGCTCGACCTACTATTGTCCCGTCTGCCAGAAGCCCTAGACCGGAATCCGCCTTGACCGCCCGGGCATCTGGCACTATAGCCACGCCCAACTTGGCGGCCCCGATTGCCGCCGATTTCATTTCAAACTCCGGCCGTTCGCTCGCCTGATGCGAGAAAGGCCCGGCCGCCAGAGGATTGTATGGCCAATACCAGCTCGGCCAAGAAGGCCACCCGCAAGATCGCGGCTCGTACCGAAGTCAACAAATCGCGCCGCTCGCGCATGCGGACCTATATCCGCAAGGTCGAGGAAGCGATCACCGCCGGCGACCACGCCAAGGCGATGGAAGCCCTCAAGGCCGCCGAGCCCGAGATCGTGCGTTCGGCCCAGAAGGGCATCGTCCATGCCAATCTTGCCGCCCGCAAGGTGTCGCGCCTCAACGGCCGGGTGAAGGCGCTCAAGGCCTGACACCGGCAAGTTGCCGCTGCGTAGTCGAAGGGTCCCTTGCGGGGCCCTTTTTGTTTGGCCAAACGGTCGTGCCGCCCTCGCGTTGTGCCCCATGTGTGACGTTACGGCCACACTTTTGCGACACTCAGAATATGTTGTGATTTCATTGCGTTAGTGTCGCAGTGGAGGTCGTGCGGCGGCGCCTGCCACACCTGGGGCTAGAATGAGAAGAGCCCTTTTTGCCGGGTCGGGGGGAATAGATTTTTCACTCCCGGCATCGTGGGAAACACGTGAATCTGTGAGGGTCTGCGGGAGGTTGCGTGTCTGCGGAAGGCCCTCCGTTCAGGATACTTTTTTCGGCCTCTTTGACGGAATCCCTGTCAACATGCTGACGGCGATTTCTTAGCCGTCCCGGCGCTTGCCTTGTCCCTCTCAGCCTGCCTAAGATGCCTTCGTCAGCCTAAGCAACGCGGCACCGAGACTGTGGGCGAAGGAAGATTAAGGGGAAGCGGCAGGACTATCATGCACCGATCGATCGAAGCCACTCGATCCCGATGCAGAAAAAGCCATCCCCCCATTTTGAGTATGTAGTTTGCGGTTCCGAGTGATCCTTGCGTACGCGTAAGCGATTAACTTAAGGGCTCTGAGGGGGCCGGATCAGAACCAGAGTTGTGTAGGTGTAGACTGCAGCTTTACTGCAGTCTGGCTGGATTATTCACCCGCGTATCCTGGGTGTGTCCGGCAACGGCGGAACTATACACGCGCTTCTGGGGCGGAGCGCAGCGAGAGGCAGTCAATGAGAGCAGGCATAGCCGGTGATACCGGCTGGACGAACGGCATCGGGCGTAAGGTCATCAGTGAAAGGAGTGTGGGGCGCACAGGGGGATCAACGGATATGGCGAAAGACGGCGGCACCGGCGGCTCGGGCACGGACCTTTTTGCTCGGGTGAGGGCCAGGCTCAAGACATCGGTGGGCGAGGATGTGTTCAATTCCTGGTTCGCCCGCATGGAGCTTGAGGAGACGATCGACGATCTCGCGCACCTCTCGGTTCCGACCCGGTTCCTGTCCGCGTGGATCCAGTCCAACTACGCCGACCGCATCCTCGAGGCCTTCAGGGCCGAGACCAAGGATATCAAGCGCCTCCATTTCACCATCCGCGTGAACGGTGCCCCGCGCCCGCGCCTGTCGACCGGCACCGAGCCGGCTGAGGCCGCCGCGGAACAGCCGGTTCCGGCTTCGGTCCGCTCGATCCGGGAAACCTCGTCGCCGCGCGGCGATGCGCTTTCGGGGTCGGCAATCGATCCGCGCATGACCTTCGAGACCTTCGTTGCGGGCGTTCCCAACGAGATGGCGTTGGGGGTGGCCAAGCAAGTCGCGCACGCCGCGCTCAACAACGCGGTGACCTTCAACCCGGTCTATATCCATTCGACGGTGGGGCTCGGAAAGTCGCACCTTCTCAATGCGATCGCCTGGGCAGCCGGTGCCGCGGACTCGAGCCGCAACATCGTCTATCTGACCGCCGACCACTTCATGTACCATTTCATCCAGGCAGTGCAGCGCCAGTCGGCGCTCGCCTTCAAGGACTGGCTCCGCCGCGTCGACCTTCTCCTCATCGACGACATGCAGTTCCTCCAGGGCAAGTCCGCAACCGAGTTCGGCCATACGCTCGGTACGCTCCTGACCGGTGCCAAGCAGGTGGTGGTTGCCGCCGACAGCCCGCCGCGCGATCTCGAAATGCTCGACGAGCGGGTGAAGTCGCGGCTCTCGGGTGGACTGGTCGTTCCGATCAACGGGTTCGATGTCGACCTGCGCCATGACATCGTCCACAAGCGCGCCGAGCAGGCCACCAACCGGTTCGGTGTTCACTTCCCGGCGGCGGTGATCGACTACATCGCCCATGTCGTCGTGAGCCACGGGCGCGACCTCGACGGTGCCGTCAACCGGCTCGTTGCCGCCAACCAGCTGACCGGCGAGCCGATCACCGTGCCGCTGGCCGAGCGGACCCTTGCGGACCTCGTCCGCTCGCGGGAAGCCAAGCGCGTCCGGATCGAGGACATCCTTCGCATCGTGTCGCGCCATTTCAAGGTGCCCCGCAACGACTTGCTGTCCTCGCGCCGCTCCCGCGACGTCGTCCGTCCGCGCCAGATCGCGATGTATCTCGCGAAATCCCTGACCTCGCGGTCGCTTCCCGAGATCGGCCGGAGATTTGGCGGCCGGGATCACACGACCGTCCTCCACAGCGTGCGTAAGGTCGAGCAGATGATGAAGGACGACGGCGACCTCTGCCAGGAGATCGAACTCCTCAAACGAATGCTCGAGGACTAGGAATCCGGGGAATTCCCCTCCCGTCCGGCACCCTTCCGCTTGCGTTGACGGCGTCAAATTGCAAATGTGCAAAAACCCCGGTTCGCCGGGGTTTTTCGGCTGTCTGATCAGCCCCGTCGGGGAAAGTCGCGTAGAATGAAAGTCACGCTCGAGCGCAACCACCTGCTCAAGTCTTTGGGCCACGTCCATCGCGTCGTCGAGCGGCGCAACACCTATCCGATCCTTGCCAACGTTCTCCTGAAAGCCGGGGACGGCAAGCTGGACCTCCGTGCAACCGATCTCGACATCGAGGTGACCGAGAGCATTCCGGCGATGGTCGGAACCGCCGGGATCACCACCGTGCCGGCGCACACGCTCTACGAGATCGTCAGGAAGCTCGCTGACGGCGCCGAAGTGCGGCTCGAAACCCAGGGCGGGGAGCAGATGCTGCTCTCGTCCGGGCGCTCGCGGTTCAACCTCGCCTGTCTCTCGCCCGATAGTTTCCCGGATTTGAAGTCGGGTGCGTTCGGGCACCAGTTCGCGCTGCCGGCGGGTACCCTCCGCGAGCTCATCGAGCGGACGCAGTTCGCGATCAGCAACGAAGAGACCCGCTACTACCTCAACGGGATCTATCTCCACACCCTCGAGTCGGGCGACGAGCCGATCCTCCGCGCTGTTGCGACCGACGGCCACCGCATGGCGCGCGCTGAGACTGCAGCACCTCCGGGCGCCAAGGGCATGCCGGGGATCATCATTCCCAAGAAGACCGTCGGCGAGGTCCAGAAGCTGCTCGATGGCGACGACGGCGAGATCGGCATCGAGGTATCAGACACCAAGATCCGCTTCACGCTCGGCGGCGTGGTGCTGCTCTCGAAGCTGATCGAGGGCACGTTCCCCGACTATGACCGGGTGACGCCCAAGAACAACGACAAGGCGATGAACGTCGACCGCGCGAGCTTTGCGACCGCCGTCGACCGCGTCTCAACGATCGCCTCGGAGCGCGGCGGCAAGGCCGTGAAGCTCTCGGTCAAGGACGGCCAGCTCGAGCTTTCGGTCACCAACCCGGATCATGGCACGGCGAGCGAAGAGCTGCCGGTCGAGTTCGAGACGGAGACGTTCGAGATCGGCTTCAATGCGCGCTATCTCCTCGACATCATTGGCCAGATCCGGTCGGACAACGCGGTGTTCCTGTTCAATGACGCGGGCTCGCCGACGCTGGTCAAAGAGGACGGCGACGCCAAGGCGCTTTATGTGCTGATGCCGATGCGCGTCTAGCGCTACCTCGCCCCGAATCCCGCGCCGTGCTAACCGGCAACGATGCCGGCCCGCCACATCTCCCGTCTCCGCCTGACCCATTTCCGCAACTACGCGGCGGCGGCGCTCAACCTCGATGAGCGCCATCTTGTGCTCGTCGGGCCGAACGGGGCCGGGAAGACCAATCTGCTCGAGGCGGTGTCGCTGCTCTCGCCGGGGCGCGGGCTGAGACGTGCGGCGTTCGAGGAGGTCGCGGCGCATGGGTCCGACGACGGCTGGGCGGTGGCGGCCACGGTCGACACACCGGACGGGCCGGCCGATATCGGCACCGGGGCCGGGGCCGGCGAAGCCGGCCGGCGGGTGCGGATCAACGGCGCGACTGCACGCGCCATCGAGGAGATGAGCGCCTATCTGCGGGTTCTATGGCTGACGCCGGCGATGGATGGGCTGTTCACGGGGCCGGCGAGCGACCGGAGGCGCTTCCTCGACCGGCTCGTTACGACGCTAATCCCGGGGCATTCGGCGTCGGTGGCGGACTACGAGACCGCGCTGCGGCAGCGCAACAAGCTCCTCGCCGAGAACGCTGAGCCACGCTGGCTCTCGGCGCTCGAGGCCCAGCTTTCGATCCATGCTTCCGCCGTGCACTTTGCGCGCACCGATAGTCTCCAGCATCTTCAGGACCTGATCCGGGCGAGCGTCGACGATGGCAGCTTTCCGTCGGCGCGTCTGGCGCTGACGGCGCTGTTCGAGGACGGCTCGGAAGAACCGTCGTCGGCGGCGCTAGAGGCGACCCTCCGCGAGCGCTGGGCGGCCTCGCGGGGGCAGGATCGGGCGGCGGGGCGGACGCTCGTTGGGCCACACAGGGTCGATTTCGAGGTCTTTCACGCTCAAAAGCAGATGCCAGCGGCGCTGGGATCGACCGGGGAACAGAAGGCGCTGCTGGTGGGGCTAATCCTCGCCCAGGCGCGGCTGGTGGCGCGGATGACGGGGATCGCGCCATTCCTCCTCCTCGACGAGATCGCCGCCCACCTCGATCCCGACCGGCGGGCGGCGCTGTTCACGGCCCTCGATGGTCTTGGAACCCAGTGTTTCATGACCGGCACCGACCCGATGTTGTTCGAGGCACTGGCGGACCGTGCCCAGCGGGTCGAGGTGAAGGACGGGCGCCTCACGCCGGCCTAAAAGACCGCTGGTCTTGTCGGGTCAAAACTGGGCCGTCTTGGACCCGTCGCAAACCGCGCCAAATGCCTTGAAAATCGGCCATAAAATGCCCATTTCAGGTGCAGAAAATCCCCCGATCCGCTAGACCTGTTGCGGTCCCCCAAGAGACTGATTCGGAGCGCTTTTGAGCAAGCCCCAGCCCATCGATGAAACCACGGCGATTCCGGCCGAGTACGGTGCCGATTCCATCAAGGTTCTGAAGGGCCTCGACGCGGTCCGCAAGCGCCCCGGAATGTACATCGGCGACACCGATGACGGCTCGGGCCTCCACCACATGGTCTACGAGGTCGTCGACAACGCGATCGACGAGGCGCTGGCGGGTCACGCCGACCTCGTGACGGTCACCCTGAACCCCGACGGCTCGGTCTCGGTGAACGACAACGGCCGCGGCATCCCGACCGACATCCACAAGGAAGAGGGCGTGTCGGCCGCCGAGGTCATCATGACCCAGCTCCATGCCGGCGGAAAGTTCGACCAGAACTCCTACAAGGTGTCCGGTGGCCTCCACGGCGTTGGCGTCTCGGTGGTCAACGCGCTGTCGGTGTCGCTGAAGCTCAACGTCCGCCGCGACGGCAAGATCTTCGAGATGAGCTTCACGCATGGCGACGCCGATGCGCCGCTCAAGCAGGTCGGCACCTACGTGCCCAAGATGGCGCCGCAGACTTACGACGGCCGCAGCGGCACCGAGGTGACCTTCACCCCGTCGGCCGAGACCTTCACGATGGTCGAGTTCGACTTCAAGACGCTGGAGCATCGCCTGCGCGAGCTCGCGTTCCTCAACTCGGGTGTCCGCATCTGGCTACGCGACCGCCGGCACCCCGAGCCGGTCGATGTCGAGCTCTTCTATGAGGGCGGGCTCGAGGCGTTCGTGCGCTATCTCGACAAGGCGAAGACGCCGCTGATCACTTCGCCGATCATGCTGAGCGCGGAGAAGGACGGCATCACCGTCGAGGTCGCGATGTGGTGGAACGACAGCTACCACGAGAACGTCCTCTGCTTCACCAACAACATCCCCCAGCGGGACGGCGGCACCCACCTCGCGGGCTTCCGTGGCGCGCTGACCCGGCAGGTCACGGGGTATGCCGAGGTGAGCGGCATCCTCAAGAAGGAGAAGATCCAGCTCACCGGCGACGACACGCGCGAGGGGCTGACCACCGTCCTTTCGGTGAAGGTGCCGGACCCAAAATTCTCGTCGCAGACCAAGGACAAGCTGGTCTCGTCCGAAGTGCGGCCGGTCGTCGAGAACGTCGTCAACGACAAGCTGCAGCAGTGGTTCGAGGAGCATCCCGCCGAGGCCCGCCAGGTCGTCGGCAAGGTCGCCGAAGCCGCGATGGCGCGCGAAGCCGCCCGCAAGGCGCGCGAGCTGACGCGGCGCAAGTCGGCGCTCGACGTCAACTACCTCGCCGGCAAGCTCAAGGATTGCTCCGAGAAGGACCCGGCGAAATCCGAGCTCTTCCTCGTCGAGGGTGACTCAGCGGGCGGTTCGGCGACGCAGGGTCGCGACCGCGGCAACCAGGCGGTGCTGCCGCTGCGCGGAAAGATCCTCAACGTCGAGCGCGCGCGCTTCGACCGCATGCTGGGTTCCGAGCAGATCGGCAACCTGGTGATGGCACTTGGCACGTCGATCGGCCGCGAAGAGTTCAACATCGAAAAACTTCGCTACCACAAGATCATCATCATGACGGACGCGGACGTCGACGGCGCGCATATCCGCACGCTGCTTTTGACGTTCTTCTACCGCCAGATGCGCGAGTTGATCGACCGCGGGCACATCTACATCGCCCAGCCGCCGCTCTTCAAAGTGAAGCGCGGCTCGTCCGAGCAGTACCTCAAGGACGAGCGGTCGCTCGAGGACTACCTGCTCGAGACCGGAACCGACGATGCGGTGCTGACGACGCAGTCGGGTACGGCTCACGCCGGGCCCGATCTCCTCGATCTCGCCCAGAAGGCCCGCGATATCGTTCACGCCCTTGAAGGCCTCAACACCCGATACAATCGCAAGCTCATCGAGCAGGCGGCGATCGTCGGAGGCCTCGATGCCGAGGCGCTGAGTGACGACGCGCGGACGGCCGAAATCCTGACCCGCGTGTCCCGCCGGCTCGACCGCATTTCCGACGAGGTCGAACGCGGCTGGACAGCCGAGACCGATGGGGACGGTGGCCTCAACGTCGCCCGCACCGTTCGCGGCGTCACGGAACGCCACACCATCGATGCGAGCCTCCTCGCGAGCGCCGACGCCCGAAAACTCCGCCAGATGTTCGAGCGCGTCGCCGATATCTACACCGGCACCGCCAAGCTCAGCCGCAAGGACCAGACCACCGAGATCTTCGGGCCGGCCTCGCTGTTCGAAGCGGTCACCTCATTCGGCAAGAAGGGTGTGTCGCTCCAGCGCTACAAGGGCCTCGGCGAGATGAACCCCAGCCAACTCTGGGAAACGACGCTCGACCCCAACGTGCGCACGCTGCTCAAGGTCCAGGTGGACGAGGATGACTCCGAAGTCGGCATCCTGTTCTCGGAGCTGATGGGCGACGTGGTCGAGCCGCGGCGCATCTTCATCCAGGACAACGCGCTGAGCGTCGCTAACCTCGACGTTTAGCTGTCATTGAAAACGGCGTCGCTGCTGCCTAGTCTAGGGGCATGTCGCCCGACGGTCCGTTGCCCTCGACCATCGTCAAGCATCGCCGCTCGTTCGACGAGCTTGCGGTGCTGCTCGAGCGCATCCAGCTGACGTATCGGCCTCAGGACGTCCTGCTGTTCGGCAGCCGCGCCAAAGGCGTCGCCGAGCCCGCGAGCGACTGGGACATCATGGTGATCCTTCCGGATGGCGCGGACGAGTCGCTGCTCGACCCGATGCTCGGCTGGGAGACGCAAGCCGGTTCGGGCGTCCACGCCGACATCCTTGCTGCCTATCGGAGCGAGTTCATTGCCGACCTTGGTGTGGTGAATTCGAGAGCCCGAGAGGTGGCGAGCAATGCCATCGGCCTCATCCCCAACTGACCTTCACATTGCCAACAATCTTCGTCTCGCCGCGGGCGATCTCGGCGACGCGCGCGTCCTGCGAAGCAATCAGAGTCGCAATGCTGCGTACCTCGCCCAGCAGGCCGTCGAAAAGTTGCTCCTCGCGCTTCTGGTGAGCGAGGGGCTTGAGCGAACGCGAGCGGAAAGCCACCGCCTCGACGTTCTGGTTGAGAAGCTTCCCCTGGACAACAGACTACGGGGGCGCCTGTCGGAACTCACTTACCTTACGGTCTTCGCAACGACGTTCCGATATCCCAAGGACGGCGGCCGGTTACCCGCGGAGCCGGACTGGGGTCGTCTTGACCGCTCGATCGCATTGGCGGCCCAACTCATCGACGAGGCATCTCGCCATTTTGGCGTCGATCTTATGGGTTCGGACCGTGTTCCGGCCGGCAGAATCGATCCCATTCGATAGGCTGCAACCTCTCAACCTCTCTGCGAATTGAGTCCTTGCGGTTGCCCTTGCCGTGGGGGTGGGTCTAGACTCGCCTTGCCCGGCTTCCCATGTCGGAACAAGGGCGGCCGGACGCGACAAGAACAACAGTAGAGGGACTCCATGACCTTACGTGTCTCAGGCAAGAACATGGACGTTGGCGACGCACTCCGCGGCAAGGCGGAAAGCCATATCGATGCGGTGGTGAAGAAGTACTTCGACGGCGGCTACGACGGTCATCTCACCCTCGAGCCCGAAGGCATTGGTTTCAACGCCGTGTGCGCTATTCACCTCGACACCGGCGTCGTCCTCCAGTCCTCCGCCTATGGCGGAGATGCGGTGTCTGCCTATGAGATCATGTCCGACACCGTCGAGAAGCGGCTGCGGCGCTACAAGCAGAAGCTCAAGTCGCATCGCGGGCGCAGCAACGGCGCTACCTCGGACGGCGCCGATGCCGACGAAGAGGCGCGCTACACGGTGCTCGGTTCGCCCCAGGGCGAGGACGAAGTGCCGGACGATTTTTCGCCGCCGGTGATCGCCGAGTCGACGTCGAATCTGAGGACCATGAGCGTCGGTGAAGCGGTGATGCTTTTGGACCTCCAGGAGTCCGGAGTCGTCATGTTCCGCCATGCTGGACACGGTGGGCTGAATGTGGTCTACCGCCGCGCCGACGGCAACATCGGCTGGATCGATCCCGATCTGCGGACCAATTGAAGGCACCCGCAAACCGGCACTCTCCACAAATTGGCGGAACAGGTTTCCTGATGGAACTTTCAGACATCCTCGCTGAGGAGTCGGTCTTCTATTTTACGGGCATTAAGACCAAGGACGAGCTGATTGAGCGTCTCTCGGCCGAGGCCGGACGCCTGCTCGCGCGCGATCCCGCTGCGATCCGCGACACGCTGGCTGCACGCGAAGCTCTGGGCTCGACGGGGCTCGGCAGCGGCATCGCGATTCCGCATGGCAAGCTGCCGGGGCTCACCCGCGTGTCAGCACTCTTCGCGCGGCTCGAAACGCCGATCGAGTTCGATGCGGTCGACGACCAGCCGGTCGATCTCGTGATGGTTTTGCTGGCGCCGCTCGGCGCCGGTGCGGAGCACCTCAAGGCGCTGTCACGCGTGGCGCGGCTGCTTCGTGGCGAGGCTTGTGTCGATGAGCTTCGCCGGGCGGAGGATCCGGCAAAGTTCTACGAGATTCTTACTGCGCGGACCGAGACCACCAAGGCCGCCTGAGGCTCGACAAATCCCTGAAATGCGAGAGGGCCGCCGGTTTCCCGGCGGCCCTTCGCTTTCGGCGATCAGGCGCAGGCTTAGTGCAGCGCCACGATGCCGAAATTCTTGTCGCTCAGCCACTCGACCACAGCGTCCTCGCTGTCGGCGATGAGGAGGGCTTCGCCGTCGGCTGAGACGACGAGCTGGAACTCGTCCTCGCCGTCGAACTCGGTGTTTCCGGTCATCTTGCCGATGGCGGCGCCGGTCATCGGCTTGACGTAGATGACGGCCTTGCCGCCGAGCGCCATGAATTCGGCCGGAGTGAGGGCCTTGAGCGGGTGAACCGCACCCTCGCCCGGGAGATCATTACTCTTGTCGTACATCGCATGTTCCCCTTTCTTAGGCAGAACGGATTTCGATACGGCGGGCCACCTTTTCCGCCTTGGGACGGATGACGGAGACCGTCAGCATCCCGTTGGTAAGAACAGCGTCTTTCACGATAACGCCGTCGGCCAGCAGAAAGCTCCGCTGGAACTGTCGTGCGGCAATGCCCCGGTGCAGGTACTGCCGGCTTGGGTCGTCCTTCTGCCGGCCGCGGACAAAGAGCGTATTGTCCTCGGCCATGAGCTCAAGCTCGTTTTGGGCAAAGCCCGCAACCGCGATCGAGATGAAGAAGGTTTCGCTGCCGTCGTCCTCCTGGACGCGCTCGATGTTGTAGGGCGGATAACCATCCGCCGCCTTGGCCATGCGGTCGACGCGCTCTTCGAGCGCCTCGAAACCGAGGAGGAAGGGGGCCGAAAACAACGAGACTCGCGACATCACAACCGTCCTTCAATGAAGCAACGTGAGGTTCCGGCCCGAGTTTCGTGGCGCCGGTTCCCTGCGCAGGATATGGGAAAAGCCCGTACCCTCTTCAAGTGCCGAAGAGGGCGCCTAAACCAGCGCTAAATGTTTCCCAGAATGGCCCATCCGATCACCGTCTTCATGCCCGCGTACCGCGCAGAGCCCACAATCGCGGCGGCGGTACAAAGTGTCGTGAACCAGACGTTCACCGACTGGCGGCTTGTGATCGTCGCCGACGACGACGCCGACTACGAGGCGGTGCTGGGGCGAGCCGGACTGCGGGACAGCCGGTTCACCTTCCTGAGCTCGGGGAAGGTCAAGGGCGGCTCATCGCGGGCTCGGAACATTGGGCTCGATGCGGTGGACTCGGCATACGGCGCGATCCTCGATGCTGATGACCGGATGAAACCGGAAAAGCTCGCGGCGGCATCGCGCGCGCTGGACAAGTACCCGATCGTTTCGTGCGCGCTCGATGTGATGGACGAGGAGTTCCGGCATCTGCGGTTCGTCGGCACCGGTGACGATCGCGCAATGAGTGCGGCGGACCACAAGTGGACGTCGTTCTCGATGGACTCGATGCTCTGCTGGGACCGGCGGAAGACCGACGCGCGCTATGATCCGGCGCTGCCGAACATGACGGATCTCGATTTCCTGCTGAAGCTCTGGGCGAAGGTGGCGGGCGGGTATCATCTCGGGACGCCGCTCCACGACTATGTGAAGATCCCGACCTCGATGAGCAACGCGCCGGGGTTCACGGAGAGGATGATCCACTCGAAACAGCTGATCCTCTCGCGGTTGGCGGAGGGACATTATCCGATGGCGGATGAGCGGGCGCGGGAGAGCGTCGAGCGATTCTTGCGGATGTCGCTCGAGGCGGAGGCGGCGTATCCGGCGGCGCTCGCGAAGAACCCAGATGCGCTGTTCGAGGATACGATCGAGCCGCTGCTGACGCGCTAGGCAGCGTCGACCTCTTTCGCCCATGGCACGGCGGGCTGTGCGCCCGGTTTGAGGCACGCGAGGCTGGCGGCTTTTGCGGCGCGGGTCATCGAGGCTTCGAGGGACAGGCCCGCGTCGAGGCCGGCGGCGAGGTAGCCGACGAAGGTGTCGCCGGCGCCGACCGTATCGACCGGAGTGATGCGGAGCGCGGGAACCGAGATCGCCTGGCCATCGGTGGTGACGGCTTTAGCGCCGTCGGGACCGAGGGTCACGATGATCGTCTGTTTGTGCTCTGCGGCCCAGTCCCTCATCAGTCCGTCGAGCGGCTCGGTCTTGCCGTCGCAAAGCAGGGCGAACTCGGTTTCGTTGGCGACGACGATGCTGGCGAGGGACGCGACCTCGGCAGTGGTAGGAAGGAAGGGGGCGGTGTTGAGGATCGAGCGGAGGCCGCGGACCTTCGCGATCTCCAGCGCGCGGCGCGTCGCGGCTTGCGGGACCTCCTGCTGGAGGACGAGCACGGCACCCGAGGGAAGAGCGCTGAGCGCAGCATCGGCGTCGGTCGCCGATACCGTGCCGTTGGCTCCCGGCAGGATCGCGATGACGTTCTCGCCCTTGGGATCGACGAAGATCATCGCAACGCCGGTGGGGCCCTCGCGGCGCGCGAGGGCCGAGAGGTCGACACCATCTTTCTGGAGAAGGCCGATAGCCTCGCCAGCGAAGGCATCCGTGCCCACGGCGCCGACATGACGCACCTCGGCGCCGGCGCGGCGGGCGGCGAGGGCCTGGTTGGCGCCTTTGCCGCCGGCGGCGGACGAGAACATGTCGCCGGGCACGGTCTCGCCAGGTTTCGGGATGCGGCTCACGGTGCCGATGAGATCGAGGTTGGCGGAGCCGAAAACCGTGATCATAGCGCTGCCGCCTTCTCGATCGTGTTCCAGTTGCGCATCGTCACGAGGTGCGCCTTCTCGATGGGCTTCAGCGCGTCGGCGAGCTTGCTGCGGCCGAGGTAGGTGCCGTCGGGTTTCTTGTAGGCGATGAAGAAGATGGCGTCGTCGTCGATCCGCGCCGCCTCGTAGTCATCCTTCACAGGGGCGATCGCCGGCTTCGATGTCATCGGCTCGGCAAAGAGCAGCACGTGATAGGTCGCGTCGGTTTTCGGGTCGGCCTTGGCGAAGGGTTTTGTCGCGATCATCGCCTTGAGGTCATCGAGCGAGCGGAGGATGACGCCGATCTTGAAACCGAAATGCTCTTCGAGCGCGGTCTCGATTTTGACCTTGAGGCTTTTCGAGGCGCCCGTCTCGAACAGCACGTTGCCGCTGGTGATCAGGGTCTTCACGCCGTCAAAGCCGAGCGACTCGAACACCGCTTTGAGGTCAGCGCTTTTGGTCTGGCGCTTGCCGAGATTGACGCCGCGGAGGAAGGCGAGATAGCGGGTCATTCGGCCGCCTTGGCCTTCTGCGGATAGATCGTCTCGCCGCGCTTCAGCATCTCGACGAACTCCCTGATCTTCTTCTCGCGGCCGGCGACGGTCTTGAGGTTGTGGACGCGGAAGGTCAGCGCGAAGCGGTTCTGGGCGGTCAGCGTCTTGTACATCGCGCGCGCCTTGGGTTCGGCTTCGATCGCGGCTGTCAGCTCGGGGACCTCGGTCGTCTTCATGCCGTAGGCCTTGGCCCAGCGGCCGTCGGCTTTTGCTGCATCGACCTGGGCGATGCCATGCTTGGTCATCCGGCCTTCGGTGATCAGGCGCGCGACGTTCTTCTGGTTGACCTCGCTCCAGACGCTCTTCTTGCCGCGCGGCACGTAGCGCTGGATGAAGCTCTTGTCGTCGACCCCTTTGCGGATGCCGTCGATCCAGCCCCAGCAGAGGATGACGTCGATCGCTTCGAGCGCGGTGATCGAGGGGAGGCCCGAGCCCTTCTTGTGGATCTTGATCCAGACCTCTTCGGCCTTGTCGTGATTGGCCTTGAGCCACTTATAGAAGGCGTCCGGCGTCTTGAACTCGCGGACATTGTCCGGATTGACGATGAAGGGCGCCATCACGCCGCTCCGAGCAGCGGCAGCTCGCGATCGACGAGAGTCTGGAGCACGGGGTCGAGCTTGTCGGCAGGCGGTAGCGCGATCCCGAACGTGCCGCTCAGGGTCTCCTTGAGCTCCTGCACCGAGCGAAGAAGGATCGTCTCGGTGTCGCCGCCGATGGTGTAGGTCTTCGCCGTGAGGTTTCGCAGCGTGTGCCGCTTACCCTTCACCGCCCGTCCAGCAAGCAGGAAATCACGGAAGTCGACCGACACACGGTCGTTCATTTCGATGAGCGCGTCTGCGTCGACCGCCGCGGTGTTGAACACCGTGACGTGCCGCCACTCCTCTCCGACCTTGGCCTCCAGGAGCCAGTCCGGATCGCCGCCGGTTAGCCGGTATGTCTCGTGCGGGGTCTCCTGCTCGACGCCGCCGCGCAACCTGAGAGGCGCCGTGACCGTGACGCCGCCCAGCCCGACATCGGCGATGTAGGTGTTGGCACCGATCGGTACTGAGATGAGGATGTGCGTGGGCGGCCCTTCGCGAGCGACGTTACCAAGCAGCACGTTTGCGGCGTAGATCTCCATCCCCTCATAGCCCAGCGTCTCCAGCGCCCAGTGGAGGAGAAGGTTCTGCTCGAGGCAGTAGCCGCCACGCTTTTCGTAGATCAGCTTCTGCTGGATATTGAGCCGCTCGATCCGCACCGGTTCGCGCATCATCGGGGTCAGATTCTCGAACGGAATCGCCGCCGCGTGCAGCTCGACGAGCGCCGACAGCGTCTCAAGGTTGGGCGCGATCGAGCCGGAGAATCCGATTCGCTCGAAATAGCCCGTCAGGTCGATGTCGTCACTCATACTCCGCCCGCCGCAGAGAGTCGGACGCGCATATTGGTCAACCCGGGTGGCTTGGTCAAACCGGCCCAGAGGTCTAGGTTCTCGGAAGAGGCGGCGGAGGCAGAAATGGGCATCCTCGATTTCCTGACTGGCACGAAGGCCGCGCCCACGGGCGTCGTCCGCAAGAGCGCCGCTGATCTTCGAGCGGCGCTTCTGGCGCTCAACCGTGAGTCGTCGCCCTGGCAGGTTCGCGATGGCGCGGCCGAGGGCGTTGATCTCGTCGCCGAATGGCGGATTGTCGATGCGCGCTGGTACGAGATCTTCGCCAAGGCGAGCCTCACCAAGGTCTTCAAGGTGTTGATGAAGTTCGATGCCGAGAAGGGCGAGGTGCGGTCCGTCGACCAGGAATGGACGGTCGAATGGCGGGCCGGCGTGCCCAGCCTTACGCTGAGCGCCGAAGCGTTTCGTGGCCAGAAGGTCGAAATGAGCTTCGGGACGGCCTTCGCCTTCAAGGAGACCCTCGAGTTCGGCAAGGTCTACGAGTACCGGTTCAAGACCGCCGAGATCAAAACCCCGCTCCAGGAAACAGCCGCGGCGAACGGCTGGGGCTGGCGCGGGGTCGCCTTCGGCAAGCTCTAGAGCGGCGGGGTCAGCACCGGGAAGACCGGCTGTTCGACCCGCGGCGGCCGCTGCCAGCGCGTGAGGAGCAGCGAAAACGCCTCGAGGAGCGCGAGATTGCCCCGCGCGCGCTCGCGGATTTCATACCGGGCGAAATGGTCGGGAAAGTCCTGCCGCATCGCCGCATGGACCGAGGCCGCTGCGAGAATGTCCATCATTTTTGCCTCCGTCATTTCTTTGACGTGGCGACTCTATCCGCAGTACCCTGACACCCGATGTCAGTCTTTTCCGGCTAGAAGAAAAAGATGCGTGCGAGCCGACTGCTCACCATCCTGATGCTGCTCCAGAGCCGCGGCCGGATGACCGCCGAGACGCTGGCCGAAGAGCTCGAGATTTCGGTCCGGACCGTCTATCGCGACATCGACCAGCTGAGCGCGTCGGGGGTGCCGGTTTATGCCGATGTCGGCCGCAACGGCGGCTTTGCGCTTCTCGAGGGCTGGCGGACCCGGCTGACCGGCCTGACCCCGCCCGAGGCGAAGGCGCTGTTCCTTGCGGGACTGCCCGGGCCGGCGGCTGAGCTCGGGCTTGGCGATGCCATGGCGGACGCGGAACTGAAACTGCTCGCGGCGCTGCCGGCGGACTGGCAGGACGAGGCGCGGCGCGTGAGCTCGCGGTTCCACCTCGATCCGCGCGGCTGGTTCCAGCCCACCGAGACGGTCGAGGCGCTGCGCCAGATCGCGGACGCGGTATGGTCGGAGCGGCAGATCGCGGTGACTTACCAGAGCTGGACCAAGATCGCCGAGCGCGTTCTGGAGCCGCTCGGCTTGGTGCTCAAATCGGGGCTCTGGTACATGGTCGCGCTGTCGGACGGGCAGCTGCGGACCTACCGGCTCGATGCGATTCGGGCGCTCTCGATCACCGAGACGACGTTCGTGCGGCCGACCGACTTCGACCTCGCGTCGTATTGGGCAGAGTCGACCGCGCGGTTCGAGAACGACGTCTACGTGGGGAAGGCCGAGATTCGCGCGAGCGAGCGCGGCGTGCGACGGCTCAAGGAGCTGAACGCGATCTACCGGAATGCGATCGACGCATTGAGTGCGGCGCCGGGAGCGGACGGCTGGACCAAGGTGACGCTGCCGATCGAGGAGACAAGCTGGACCGCGAGCCTCTTTACCCGCATCGGCGCCGACATCGAGGTGCTGTCGCCGCCCGAGCTGCGTGAGGCGATGGCCGATATCGCAAAGAGGATGGCGGCGCTCTACGCCTGATGCGCGGCCGCAATGGTGCGGCGGACGAAGTCGATGTCGGTGATCGAGAGCTCGAACTCGCGCTCGATGGCGGTGCCGCCCATCCCGACATTCGGGTTGCGGTACGTCATGCTGCTGGGGATGACCTTCCCCGCCGCAAAGTGCGCTTCCGGTGCGCCCGAGCGCGTCAGCACTTCGGCGATGTTGGTATCGTCGAGTGCACCGCAGGCCATCACCACCAGCCGGCCGTTGGCGGCGGCGACCGTGCGACGGAGATTGTCGGCGCCTTCGAGGCCCGTGTCGCGCTGGCCGGAGGTCAGCACGCGATCGATGCCGCAGCGCACCAGCGCCTCGACGGCTTCATCGATATCGCGGGTCATGTCGAAGGCGCGGTGGCAGGTGACCGACATCGGGCCCGCAGCTTCGACCAGCGACGTCATGCGCGTCTCGTCGATCCGTCCGTCCGCCGTGAGGCAGCCGATCACGACACCGGCGATGTTGAGCTCGCGGAGGGCGCGGATGTCGTCGAGCATCGTTGCGAACTCGAGCGCGGAGTAGAGGAAGTCGCCGCCGCGCGGGCGGACGATGACATGGAACGGGATGGTCGCGACCTTGAGCGACTCGCGGACGACGCCGAGGCTCGGGGTGAGACCGCCTTCGACGAGGCTCGCGCAGAGCTCGACGCGGTCGGCCCCGGCTTCCTGCGCTGCGACCAGGCCGTCGATGCCTTCGACACAGATTTCGATTTTCATGGCGCGGGGCATTAGCATGGCGATCCGCGGTCTGCCCAGCCCGGTTGTATGATCTTAAGGATAGGTCAGTCTTGCCACCGCCGCACCCTGCCGCTAACCAGCCCGGAGGGAGGATTGCCATGCCGCATCTCGACGCCGACCGTCTCTTTGACGCCGAGCCGAAAGCCCGGGACATCGCGCGGGCGCTCTATGCCGGGGTCAAGGACCTGCCGCTGGTTTCGCCGCACGGGCACACCGAGCCGCGCTGGTATGCCGAGAACGAAAAGTTCCCCGATCCCGCGCAGCTGCTGATCGTTCCCGATCACTACGTCTTCCGCATGCTTTATTCGCAGGGCATCCGGCTCGAGGACCTCGGGGTGCCGGCGACTAACGGCTCGAAGGTCGAGACGGACGGGCGGAAGATCTGGCGGCTGTTCGCCGAGAACTATTTCCTGTTCCGGGGCACGCCGACGCGGATGTGGCTCGACCACACCTTCGCGACGCTGTTCGGGCTCGATGAGCTGCTGACAGCAAAGAACGCGGACCGGTTCTACGACACGATCAGCGAGAAGCTGCAGCAGGACGACTATCGGCCGCGCGCGCTGTTCGAGCGGTTCAACCTCGAGGTCATCTCGACGACCGACAGCGCGATCGATCTGCTGCCCTGGCACAAGATGATCCGGGACTCGAACTGGAAGGGCCGGGTGGTTCCGGCCTATCGGCCCGACGCAGTGGTCGATCCGGATTTCGATGGCTTCTCGGACAACCTCGATCGGCTTGGCGAGATATCTGGCGAGAACACCGGCACATGGTCGGGCTATCTCGCGGCGCACCGCAACCGCCGTGCGCACTTCATCTCGTTCGGTGCGACCTCGTCGGACCACGGCCACCCGACAGCCGAGACCGCGAACCTGAACTTCGACGAGGCCGATGCGCTGTTCGGCAAGGTCCGCCGGGGCAAGGCCGATGCGGCGGAGCGGCGGATGTTCCGGGCGCAGATGCTGACCGAGATGGCGAAGATGAGCCTCGACGACGGGCTCACGCTGCAGATCCACCCGGGCGCATGGCGCGGACACTCGCCGCAGGTCCTCAAGAGATTCGGCCGCGATAAGGGTTTCGATATTCCGACCCGCACCGACTATGTCGGCGCCATCAAGCCGCTGCTCGATGCGGTGGGGAACGAACCCAATCTTACGGTGGTGCTCTTCACGCTCGACGAGACGAGCTATGCGCGCGAGCTTGCCCCACTCGCCGGTGTCTATCCGGCGCTGCGGCTTGGTCCGCCGTGGTGGTTCCACGACAGTCCTGAGGGCATGCGGCGGTTCCGCGAGATGGCGACGGAGACGGCGGGGTTCTACAACACTGTCGGGTTCAACGACGACACGCGCGCGTTCCCCTCGATCCCGGCGCGGCACGACGTGGCGCGGCGCGTCGATTGCGCCTTCCTCGCGCGGCTGGTCACCGAGGGCCGGTTGCTCGAGGACGAGGCGCACGACGTGGCCAAGGACCTCGCCTACAACCTCGTCAAGAAGGCGTACAAGCTATGACCAGAGTGTTTGCGAAAGCCGGTGAGGGGACTGTTACGCAGCTCGATGGATCGACGCGGCGCGTCGTTCTCGAACTGCCCGAGTTGATGCTCGTCGAGTTCGTGTTCGAGGCGGGCGCGATCGGGGCGCTGCATTCGCATCCGCATGTGCAGACGAGCTATGTCGCCGAGGGGACGTTCGACGTGACCATCGACGGCGTGACCGAGAGGATCGCACAGGGCGGCGGGTACATCGTGCCCTCGGGGCTGGTGCACGGCGTGAAGGCGATCACCGCGGGGCGGCTGATTGATACGTTCACCCCGCGGCGCGACGATTTCCTCTGAGCGCTACTCCAGCGGCACCGTGATCTCGGTGCGCTCGCCGGCCTTGACCGTGGCCGGGACCTCCTTCTGTCCGGCATCGCTCGGCAGGTGTGCGACGACGGTGTACTCGCCGGGGGGCAGGGTGGCCTGTTTCGTACCGCCGTAGCTGTAGCCAAAGCTCTTGCTGTTGCCGGCGATGTCCTTCTTGCCGAGGATTTCTATGAAGTCGTAGCCGGGCGCGTCGACGGCGAGGACGCCGGCGTTGAGGATGGCATCGAGCGTGACGCCTTCACCGGAGGCGATGGTGAAGGGCACTTCGGTGACGGCCTGGTCCATCGTCGCGACCAGCACGTATTCGCCGGGCGGGATATCGTGGCCGCTGTCGGGGCCATAGGCGTAGGAGAAGCTCTTGCGCGTACCGTCGATCGCCTTCTTGGCCGAAACGATTTCGACGAACAGCGAGCCGTCCTCGACGCGCATGCCGTCGACGTAGAACGCGTTGACGGTGACGTGGCCGACGCCGATCACGAAATCCTTCTGGATGATTTCGCCAGCGGCGAGATTGAAGGTCTCCTCGGCTTTCGCCGCGCCGAGCTCGACCGTGAGGTGCTGCTCGCCGGCGGGCAGGTAGAAGGTCTGCGGCCCATAGTTCGTCGTGGTGCTGCCGTCGGGGAGTGAGAAGGTCACCGCGGCGTTCGCGTCAGGCTCCGCGCCTTCGGCAGGCCGCGGACGGACGACCACGGTGCCCGCGTTGAGGACGAACAGCGGCTGGACCGCCTCACCGTCGGTGATGGTCAGGGGCTGGCTGGTCGATGCCTGGCCGATGCGGGCCGTGATGATGTAGCTGCCGGGATCGAGGTCGATCTTGATCCGGCCGCCGTATTCGGTACGCACCCATTCACCCGCATTGCCGGCACTGTCCGCGAGATTGACGTCCCAGACGACGTCGGAGTCCGACGGCATCGGATCGTCGCCTTCGGCCATCACCACGGTGGGCATGAAGTTGAACTCGGGCGCCGCTGGTTCAGGTGGCGGCGGTGCGGGCTCGATGACGGGCGAGGGCTGGTCGACCTGCGCCACCGTGGTGCTGAGGGCGCTCGCGAGGGAACCCGCATCGCTGGCCGAGAGATATTTGCCGCCGGTGTTCTCGGCGAGGCAGGCGACCGCCTGGCCTTCTGCATCCGAGAGGCCGAAGCCGATGACGTGGGCAGTGAAGTCGACGCCCTGCTTTTCGAGGTCGGCGCCGAGCTGGCAGGGATCGGCATCGCAGGTCTCGATGCCGTCGGTGATGAGGATGACCGTCGCTTTGGCTTCGGTGTAGCCGAGGGCCTCGGCGGCTTCCTTCACCGCCTGGCTGATCGGCGTCTTGCCCTTGGGGCTGATCGAGTCGGCGGCGTCGATGATCTGCTGTGAGGTGCCGGCGGCCGGCGGCACCATCAGCTCGATGTCGGAGCAGTTGCCCTTCTCGCGATGGCCGTAGCTCATGAAGCCGAGCTCGAGGTTCTCGGGCAAGCCGCTCAGCACCTCCTTGAGGGTGTCGCGCGCGATCTCGATCCGCGCCTTGCCATCGATCTGCGCCCACATCGAGCCGGAGCCGTCGAGAATGACGATGGCGCGGTCGGGTACCGTGGCAGTGGTGACGGCGAGGACGGCAAAGAGGAGCGGAATGAGCGGCATCGGTCGGGCACTCGGTGTTGACGAGTCGCGACCCTAGCAGGCTGCCGGATGAATCGGCAGCCGCCCTCCACGCAACGTGAATCGAGTGTTGCGGTTACTCGGCGGGGATCGGCATCGCGGCGGCGTGCGCGTCGCGGGGCTTGGCCGCAAGGAGCACGATTGCCGTGAGGACCGCGAGGATCACGAAGGCGACCCAGTAGGGCAGCGGGTGCGCGCCGTTGTAGATCGCGGTGCCGGCGGTCGGACCGATCACGAGGCCGACGCCCATCGCGAGCGCGTTGATGCCCGCGACCTTACCTTGCGCCTTGGCGCCGGTCGCAAGGCTCATCGCGGCGAGGTTGCCGGGGAGAAGGAGGCCGATCGAGCCGCCCACAAGGATCATAGCCACAAGAAGGAGCCAGTAGTCGGTGGTCAGGGCGAGAACGAGGGTCGCGGCGAGGCCCGCGATGCCGCCGACGAGCAGCAGCCGATGCGGCGGCCAGCCGAGCCGAACCGCGAGCACGGACTGCGAGAACAGCATCGCCGCGGCGGTGCCGGTGAGCATGGCGCCGGCCTGGCCGATGGCGACCGCATTGGCGAGGCCGAACTGATCCATCAGGCGGAGGCCGAGGATCGGCTGGAGCATGCCGTAGGCGGTCATCCCGAGCATGGTGATGACGAAGAACGGCCAGACCGTCGCGAACGGGATCTTCCCCGCGTTGGGGTCGATCGACTGCGCCTTGGGCGGTTCAGGCAGGCGCGAGATGGCAAAGAGGAGCGTCGCCCCCGCGAGGGCGGCGAGGGCGGCAAAGCCGTAGACCGTGCCGAAACCGGCGACCATCCAGACGAGGGCGGCACCGACGACCGAGCCGAGGCTGATCGAGCCGCTCATCATGCCCATGCCGGCGGTGCGCTTGTCGGCGGTGGTGACGTCGGCGAAGTAGGCCTGTGCGGTGGGGATCAGCCCGGCGCCGAACCCGGCCTGGAAGCCGCGGGCGGCGAGAAGGAGAAGGAAGGTTCCGAGGAGCGGCAGCACCGCGGCAAGACCGCCGAGCGCGATCGCCCAGCAGAGGGGGCTCAGGGCAACGCCGACCATCGTCGCGAGCAGCACCGGCCGGCGACCGAAACGCTCAGAGGCAAAGCCCCAGGCCGGGGCCGCGAACATCCCGAGGATGGCACCGAGACCGAGAACGGCCCCCGCCATCCAGTCGGCGAGCCCGATGCTGCGCCCGACCGTCGGCAGCACGGCGAAGAGGAACGCCTGTCCCGAGGTGTTGATCACGAGTGCAGCGGCAACGATCCAGCGTCCGCCTGCGGCATCCAGCTTCGCCACGGAGCCCTCCCAAAGTACGGAATTCTACTGGGGTCAGCATGCGCCCCGTTCCTTAGAAGACCGTTGAGATTGCCCCGCCATTGAGAACGAAACCCCAGAGTTTCCGGGCGTTTCGGCCAACCGCCGCGCTGTGGATAAAGCTGTGCACAAACCGGCACTTAGCCGGTCAGGCGAGGCTGCCGTGGTGCCTGAGGACGAGGCCGACGGCTCCCATGCAGGAGTCGTTATCGGTGAATTTCCCGATCGTAAATTCCGTACGGGCCGCCTGCGGGACCTCGTCGCGCTTCACCAGCGTGTGCTTTTCGTAGCTCCGCTTGAGCGGATCGAGGACGATATCGCCCGCGAGTGCAAGACGCCCGGCGAGGACGATCAGGGGCGGGTTGAGGATGGTGCCGATCATCCCAAGGCCGCGCCCCGCGATCTCGGCGGTATCGGCGATCAGCCGGCGGCAGCCGGCGTGGCCGCGGCTTGCCTCGAGGATGATGTCGTCGGTGGTCATCGGGCGGCCGAAGAGCTGGCTTGCGTGGGCGATGGGCTTTCGCATCGAGGCGTAGAGCTCGAGGCAGCCGCGGTTGCCGCAGCGGCAGAGCTCGCCGTTGGGGTCGATGACGATGTGTCCGAATTCACCGCCGCCGCCCGCGATGCCGGTGACCACGCGCCCGCCCGAGACGATGGCGCCGCCGACGCCGCGGTCGATCTTGAAGAGGACGAAGTCGTTGTAGCCGACGGCCGCACCCCACATCATTTCGGCGAGGGCGGCGCAGTTGCTTTCGTTGTCGGCAAAGACCGGACGCTCGAGCACGGGCTCGAACACCTTCTTGATCTCGGTGCCGGCCCAGGTGGGCACGACGCTCGCGCGCTGCACCCGGCTGTCGATCGGATTGACCGGGCCGGAGACCGCGACACCGACGCCGAGGAGGCCCGCCATCGACATCGAGTTTTCGTCGTAGGCCTCGCGCATCAGCTTCTGGACGACCTCGACGGCGACCTCCGGAGAATAGTCCGGGTCGTCCATCGGCATTGCCTTGTCCGCGATGATCGCGTGCGACACGTCGGCGACGATGACCTGAATGTAGCCGAGCCCAATGGCGACGCCGACGCACGTCCCGGCAAGCGGATTGAGCGTCAGCGAGGTCGCCGGGCGCCCAACGCCGGTCCTGCCGTTTTCGCCCGGCGGGCTTTCGACCACCATGCCGGACTTACGCAGCTCGCTGAGGGTCGTCGAGACCGTGGATTTGGCGAGGCCGGTAATCGAAACGAGCTGGGTTGCGCTGAGCGTTCCGCGCTCGCTCAATGCGCGCACGATGCGCGCCGACGGCGTGGCCACGCCCCGGTCGGTGAGCAGCGACTTAAGTTCGAGCCGGTTCATTTGAAGACCCTGCTCCCCTCGTTGACAGGGTAATAAGTTCAACCTAGAACAAATTAGATGGTGGAGGAGGAAAGACCACCGTCGAGCCTAAAACACAAGTGCCCGGTGTTACGCGGGCACACAGGGAGAGTCACATCATGAAACTTCGTACGAAGGCCCTCGCGGGCCTCGCAGCGGCGTCGCTTGCGCTGCTGTCCACCACCGCATTCGCGGCCCCCAAGGTGCTGATGCTGCACCAGTGGGCGAGCGGCAACGACGCCGCCTCGATCGCCAAGCTCGGCGAGATGTTCACCGCGGCCGGTGGCCAGTGGGAGCAGACCGCGATCGCCGGTCACACCGCCAATACCCTCGCCAAGCTTCGCGCTGACGTCGTTGCCGGCAATGCGCCGGCCGCCGTCCAGCTCAAGGGCCCGGAAATCGCCGAGTGGAACGCCACCGGCGGCACCGCCAACATGGACGAACTCGCCGCAACCGAAGGCTGGGACAAAGTCGTGGCGCCCGAGCTGCTTCCGGTGATGAAGCCCGATGGGCATTGGGTTGCAGCCCCGATGAACATCCACCGCATCAACTGGATCTGGGGCAACAAGGCCGCCATGGAATCGGTCGGCGTAACCGAGCTCCCCAAGACCTGGGACGATTTCAACGCAGACTGTGAAAAGGCGATCGCGGGCGGCAAGGTTTGCCTCGCGCACCTCTCCGCCGACTGGTCCGACGCCACCGTGTTCGAGGACATCGTCTACGGCCAGGACATCGACCTCTTCCGCAAGGCCTTCGTTGAAGGCGACGTCGACGCCCTCCGCTCGGAAGGCATGATCAAGGCCTTCGACCAGATGCGCCTGATGGTTACCAAGTACATGGACCCGGCGATCGCCGGCCGTGACTACGAAGTCGCATCCAACATGGTCAACAACGGCGATGCGCTGTTCTTCATCATGGGTGACTGGGAGCTCGGCAACATCATCGCCAAGGGCAACACCCCGGGCGACAACATCCTCTGCGGCCAGTCCCCGACCAACTGGGACGGCGCAGGCTTCGTCCTCAACTCGGACTCGGTTGTCTTCTTCAAGCAGTCCGATCCCGACTACATCGAAGGCCAGAAGCTCCTCGCTCACCTCATCCTGAGCCCTGATTTCCAGAAGGTCTTCAACATCACCAAGGGCTCGATCCCCGCCCGCCTCGATATCGATCTGACGGACGGCTTCAACGCCTGCCAGCAGAAGTCGCAGGCCGACCTCGAGGCCTCGATCGCCGGAGGCACCCTGGTTCGTTCTATGGCGCACAACATGACCGTGCTCCAGAAGTACCGCGGCGCCATGATGGACACGATCACCGAGTTCGTGAACACGCCCGAAATGACTTCGGAGGAAGCAGCCAACCTTATGGCTGACGCCGTCGAAGCCCAGATGTAATCTACCTCCCGGGATAGCCGGTCGCGGGGTTCGCTCCGCGGCCGGCACCTTGGTCTCGTTGGGAGGGGGAGCCCTTGAGTACCGCCGGCTATTCTATTGCAACTGGCACGAGCACGTGGGACCGGGTCAAAAAGTGGACCCCATTCTTCGTCATCATACCGTCGATCATCGGCTCGTTCGTCTACGTCTTCGTGTTCTCGGGATGGACGCTCTACATCTCGCTCAGCGACTCGACGCTGCTGCCGAGCTACGGCTTCAAGGGATTTGACAACTTCATCTCCCTCTGGAGCAACCGGCGCTGGGGCGTCGCCTACACCAACCTCTTCTATTTCTCCGCCTTCTACGTCACCTGCGCGATGGCCTTTGGGCTGCTGCTGGCGATCCTGATCGACCAGAAAGTCCGCGCGGAATCGTTTTGGCGCACGATTTTCCTCTACCCGCTGGCCGTCAGCTTCGTTGCGACCGGTACCGTGTGGCAGTGGCTCTACAACCCCGGCACCGGCATCCAGATGCTGGTCAACTCGCTGGGCTGGACCGACTTCACCTTCGCTCTCACCACCGACCGCAAGAACGCGATCTGGGCGATCATCATCACCGGCATCTGGGGATCGGCGGGCTTCTCGATGGCGCTGTTCCTCGCCGGCCTTCGCTCGGTCGACCAGGACATCATCAAGGCCGCGCAGATCGATGGCGCGAGCTGGTGGCGCATCTACACGCGGGTGATCCTTCCGGCGATCGGGCCGATCTTCATCGCTGTCGCGGTGGTGCTGCTGCAGTTCGCGATCAAGACCTTCGACCTCGCGGTGGCGCTGACCAACTCAGGGCCGGGTATCTCGACGACCTTCCCCGCGACTTACGTCTACGACTTCATGTTCCAGCGCGGCGAAATCGGCGAGGGCGCGGCGGCGGCGATCATGGTGCTCGCGGCGCTCGCCGTGGTGCTGGTGCCCTATTCGCTCTATCTCGCGTGGCGGCAGCGGAGGGAGGCGGGCCGTGGCTGAAGCTGTTCTCACCGCTGGAGCCGAGGACGTCGAGGCAGCTGCCGCGGGACGGCGGCGGATCGCTGCCCGGATCGTGATTTACGGGCTCCTGGGGCTGATTTCGATCGTCTACATCGTGCCGCTCTGCGTGGTGTTCTTCAACGCCTTCCGCTCCAACGCCGAGATGGCCGCCAACGGCCTCATCTCGTTCCCGACGAGCTTCAACATCAAAGCCTGGCCGGAGGCCTGGAGCTCGTTCTGCATCGGTGGGCAGTGCGATGGCGTCGCGCGCTACTTCTGGAACTCGGTCGCGATGACCGTGCCCGCGACCCTGATCTCGACGATGCTCGGCGCAATCAACGGCTATGTCCTCAGCAAGTGGAAGTTCCGCGGCTCTGAGATCATTTTCGGCTGCATGCTGCTCGGGGTGTTCATGCCGGGCCAGATCGCGCTCCTGCCTTGGGCCTTCATCCTCGGCAAGATCGGTCTCGCCAACTCGGTCTATGGGCTGATCCTCGTCCACTGCATCCAGGGGATCAGCTTCACGACGCTGTTCTTCCGCAACTACTACGTCGGCATCCCCGATGACCTGATCAAAGCCGCGCGCATCGACGGTGCCGGGTTCTGGCGGATTTTCTGGCGGATCATTCTGCCGCTCTCGCCGCCGATCTTCATCGTGACGGTGATCTGGCAGTTCACCGGTATCTGGAACGACTACCTCTATGGCGTGGTGCTCAACTCGGGCGCCAACCAGCCGATCACCGCTGCGCTCGTGGCGCTCGCGATGGGCGGCACCACCGTGAAAACCTACGACGTGATGAGCGCGGCGGTCCTGATCGGGGCACTACCGCCTCTCCTCGTCTACTTCTTTGGCGGAAAGTATTTCGTCCGCGGCCTCACCCAGGGAGCAATCAAGTAAATGGCGTCGTTGACCGTCAGAAACCTCAGGAAAAACTTCGGCATCGTCGAAGTCCTGAAGGGTGTCGATCTCGAGGCCAAGACCGGCGAGTTCATTGCGCTGGTCGGTCCTTCCGGGTGCGGCAAGTCCACTTTGCTCGCGATGATCGCGGGTCTTGAGAGCGTCACCTCGGGCGAGATCTTCATCGGCGACCGGCTGGTGAATTCGGTCGCGCCCAAGGACCGCGACATTGCGATGGTGTTCCAAAGCTACGCGCTCTATCCGACGATGACCGTGCGTCAGAACATGGCGTTCGGCATGGAGAGTCGCGGCATACCGAAAGACCAGCAGAAGGCGACGATCGATCGCGTCGCGGCGCTCCTCAAGCTCGACCAGCTGCTCCATAGGAAGCCCGGCCAGCTCTCGGGCGGCCAGCGGCAGCGCGTCGCGATGGGCCGCGCGCTGGTGCGCGACCCGCTGCTGTTCCTCTTCGACGAGCCGCTCTCGAACCTCGACGCAAAGCTTCGCGTCGACATGCGGACCGAGATCAAGAAGCTCCACAACACTGTGGGCAAGACCACCGTCTACGTGACCCACGACCAGGTCGAGGCGATGACGCTCGCCTCGCGCATCGCGGTGATGCACCTCGGCGAGGTGCAGCAGTTCGATGTGCCCGAGGTGGTCTACAACCGCCCGGCCAACATCTTTGTTGCGGGCTTCATGGGCTCGCCCTCGATGAACTTCATCAGCGCCGAGATGGGCAGCGTCGACAGCAAGACGTCGGTCACCTTCCCGCTCGCGGGCGGCGGCACCGCATCGCTGCCGCTCCACAACGGGGCCGCGCAGCGCGCACCCGGTGACGGCCGCGTCGTTCTCGGCATCCGGCCGGAGCATTTCTCGCGCTACAACCAGGACGTCCACAACAAGCCGGGGATTGCGACCTTCACGGCGCCCGTAGAAGTGGTGGAGCCGACCGGCGCCGAGACCATGGCGGTGCTGAGGATCGCCGATCGCGAAGTCGTCGGCCGCTTCTCGCCTGACGAAGCACCGAAGATGGGCGAGCAGATGAAGCTTGCCGTCGACATGACCCGGGCCTGCCTCTTCGACCCGACCACGCAGCGCCTGATCTAGGGGATCAAGATTCCGAAGTATGCCACGTACCCCAGCCTCGCGGGCCGGGTTGTCTTTGTGACCGGCGGGGCGTCGGGCATCGGCGCCGATATCGTCCGCGCCTTCGCCCAGAACGGCGCGCAGGTCGCCTTCATCGACATCCAGGAGGACGCGGGCAACGCCCTCGCCGAGGAAGCCGGCGCGCTGTTCTTGAAGTGCGACATCACCGACATCGAGGCGCTGCGCGGCTCGATCGCCAAGGTGAAGGAGGTGCTGGGACCGATCGGCATTCTCGTCAACAACGCCGCCAATGACGACCGGCACAAGATCGACGACGTCACGGTCGAGTACTGGGACAAGGCGCTCGACGTGAACCTGAAGCACCAGTTCTTCGCGGCGCAGGCGGTGCGCCCGCATATGAAGGAACTAGGCGGCGGCGCGATCATCAATTTCTCCTCGATCGCCTGGAAGGGCGGCGAGGTGTTCCCGGCCTACGCGGCATCGAAGGCCGGCGTCCTCGGCCTGACGCGCGCGCTGAGCCGCGCCTTCGGGCCCGACAACATCCGCGTCAACGCGATCGAGCCGGGTGCCGTGATCACCGACCGCCAGCTCAGGCTTTGGTACGGCGGGCAGCAGGACGTCGACAACGTCGTGTCGCGGCAGGCCATTCAGCGGAAGATCGTGGGCGCCGATATTGCCCGCGTCGTTTTGTTCCTTGCCTCGGACGACAGCGAGATGATCGATCGTCAGGCGATTATTGTCGACGGCGGACTGACCTAAGGATTTTCGATGAAACTGCGGACCGGCCTCAACCCGTACGGCCTCACCTATTACCTCGGCTTCCAGGGGCGGGGCACGCCACGAGCCAACCCGACCGGTGGCGTGGGGCTCGAGGGTTTTATCAAGCTGACCGAGGAGGTTGGCGGCCGCGTCATCGAGCTTGCTGATGGCTGGCTCAAAGAGCTGGACGACGCGGGGCTGAAGGCACTGCGCGCGCGGCTCGAGAAGGCCGATATTACGCCGGTGGTCTCGTCGGGCCTCCAGCATGGCGACGTCGATGCCTGCATCGGCTACGCCAAGGCGCTCGGGGCGACCTACATGCGCTTTGCGCTCACCCCGATCCTTCGCGGCGAGCGCGCGGCGGCGGGGCAGCAGTGGCACGATCTTGTCAAATCGACACACGAGAAGCTCGCGGCATCGGCCCCGAAGGCGGCCGCAGCCGGGCTCACGATCCTCATCGAGAACCACCAGGACTTTACGTCGCGCGAGCTCGTCGCCTTCTGCGAGCAGTATGGGCCGTCGGTCCGCATCGTCTACGACACCGCAAACTCGTTCCCGGTGGCCGAAGCGCCGCTCGATTTCACCCGCGTGGTCGCGCCCTATGTGCGCTACTGCCACGCCAAGGACTACTGGGTGCAGTTCACCGACGAGGGCTATCGGCTGATCCGCTGTCCGACGGGTGACGGCGCGGTTCCCTTCAAGGAACTGTTCGAGATCCTCGGCCAGCACAACGAGACGATGCTGGCGGCGATCGAGATCGGCGCCCTCGAGGCGCGGCATGTGAAGCTCTTCACCCCCGAGTGGTGGCAAGGCTATGCGCCCAAGCAGGCCTCCGAGCTGGCCGCGTGCCTCCTCGCCGCGCAGCGCAACAAGCTCGCCGAAGATGCCGAGTGGCGCACGCCCTGGGAGCGCAACGCCGACCATGAGCTCATCGACTACGAGCTCGGCCAGATGCGCAAATCGATCGCGAACATGAAGTCATTGGGTTTGATGTAGGGAGGCCGACATGGCTGGAGATCTCGCGGGCAAGACCGCATTCGTTACCGGCTCGGGGCGCGGCCTCGGCTTCGTCTTCGCCCAGAAGCTCGCGGCGATGGGCGCGAACATCGTGATGCACGACCTCAAGTGGGAGGCGAGCCAGCAGTACAACGAGGGCGCCAACCTCGGCGAGGCAGCCAAGAAGATCGAGGCGCTGGGCGTCAAGACCGCGACCGTCACCGGCAACATCGGCGACCGCGCGGCGGTCGAGAAGATGCGCGAGGATATCGAGAAGTCGTTCGGCCAGGTCGACGTGCTGGTCAACTGTGCGGGCGGCGACATCGGCGCCTCGGGCAACAAGCCCGATCCCAACAACATCCTCGGGATTACCTACGAGGACCTAATCACGCTGACCAACAACAACCTCATCGGGACGATGCTGGTGACCCAGGCCTTCGTGCCGCAGATGGTCAAGCGGAAGTCCGGCATCGTCGTCAACATCGGCTCGACCGCGGCCCATCTCGGGCTCTCGCACGGCGGCATCTATGCGACCCTCAAGGCCGGCGTCGTCGCCTACACCCGCTGCCTTGCGGCCGAAGTCCGCGAAGACGGTGTCCGCGTCAACGCGGTGAGCCCGGGACCGAGCAAGACTGCGCGCTTCCAGGCGACGCGCACGGTCGATCCGGTGAAGATGGATTCTTCGGGCCCGAGCTTCGACCGCTACGCCGAGCCCGCCGAGATCGCCGACACTGTGGCGTTCCTCTGCAGCAATGCGGCGCGGTTCGTCCACGGCCAGGTCATCCGCGTCGACGGCGGCCTCACGCTCTATCCGTAGGCGCGGCTCGCACTCAACAATCTGGCCAATGGCGGAACTCCGGGCCGCGCGCTAATAGGCGCGCGACCGCGTGAGGAGGATTTTGCCATGGCGACGCATCTCAAGACCGCTGAGGCCGCGGCCTCGCGCGCCGACGCGGCCACCAAGGTCCGGGCGACCGTCGAGGGAATCCTCTCCGACATCGAGGCGCGGGGCGATACGGCGGTCCGCGAGCTGTCGCAGAAGTTCGACAATTGGGCACCGCTGAGCTTTCGGCTGAGCGAGGCGGAGATCGAGGTGGCGATGGCGAAGGTCGCGCCGCGCGATCTCGAGGACATCAGGTTCGCACAGGCCAATGTGCGGCGCTTCGCCGAGGCGCAGAAGGCCGCGCTGCGCGACGTCGAGATCGAGGCGATGCCGGGCGTCATCCTCGGCCACAAGAACATCCCGGTCGACGCGGTGGGCTGCTATGTCCCCGGCGGTAAATACCCGATGGTGGCGTCGGCACACATGAGCGTGCTGACCGCGAAAGTCGCGGGCGTGAAACGCGTCGTCGCGGCCGCGCCGCCGTTCAAGGGCAGCGCGCACCCGGCGATCGTCGCGGCGATGCATCTTGCGGGTGCCGACGAGATTCTCGTGCTCGGTGGCGTGCAGGCGATCGGCGCGATGGCGCTCGGCACCGAGACGACTGCGCCGGTCGATATGCTGGTCGGGCCGGGCAATGCGTTCGTCGCGGAGGCCAAACGCCAGCTCTACGGACGGGTGGGCATCGATCTCTTCGCGGGACCGACCGAGACCTTGGTGATCGCCGACGACAGCGTCGATGCCGAGATCTGCGCGACCGACCTCCTCGGCCAGGCCGAGCATGGCCCGACTTCACCGGCGATCCTGCTGACGACCTCCGAGAAGCTCGCGCGTAACACGATCACCGAAGTCGAGCGGCTGCTCGCGATCCTGCCGACCGCCGACATCGCGAAGGTCTCGTGGCGCGACTACGGCGAGGTCATCGTCTGCGCAGACGACGCCGAGATGCTCAAGGTCGCGAACGACCTTGCGTTCGAGCATGTGCAGGTGATGACCCGCGATCCCGACTACTTCCTCGCCAACATGATCAACTACGGCGCTCTGTTCCTCGGCCCGCGCACCAATGTCGCCTTCGGCGACAAGGTCATCGGCACCAACCACACGCTGCCGACGCGGCGCGCCGGCCGCTACACCGGCGGTCTCTGGGTCGGAAAATTCCTCAAGACCTGTACCTACCAGCGGGTGCTGACCGACGAGGCGAGCGCAACGATCGGCGCCTATGGCTCACGGCTCTCGATGCTCGAGGGATTTGCTGGCCATGCCGAGCAGGCCAATGTCCGCGTCCGCCGCTACGGCCGCCGCAACGTCGGCTACGCGACCGCGGCGGAGTAGGGTGCGCTAGCCTTTTTACGTTACGGCCTCCCCTAGAGCAGGAAGTCTGTTCCCTGGATCTGTGCGACGGTAGTGTTGAGGAGCAGGATCTGCATCTCGGCAGCGGAGTCGGCATCAAGGTTAACCGAAACCACGATATGGGCGCCGGCAGCCGAGAAGATCACCTGGTTGGTAGCCGTGAACGCCGCCAGGTTGCCCCCGAAGCTGAGCTTGGTGGTTGCCGGATCGCCGGGCAAGATGTCGCGAAGGTCAATGAGGTCGACGTCACCAAAATCCTGGAAGTCGGTGATGGTGTCGCGGGCGGCTACCGTCGAGTCTGACGCAAGGTTGAAGTCGAAGTAGTCGACCCCGTCGCCACCGCTCAGAGTGTCGTTGAGCCCGCCCCCTGTGAGGATATTGGTGTAGGCATTGCCGCTGATGGCGTTGGCGAGCCCGTTGCCACGACCGTTCTGGGCAGTGAACGAGGTCAGCGTGAGGTTCTCGACGTTGGTTGGCAAGGTGTAGTTGGCCGCGGTGAACACCGTGTCGGTGCCACTGGAGCCGGCAAACGTCTCGTCGACGATATCGCCGGCTTTGATGATGTACTTGTCGTTGCCACCGAGGCCGTAGAGGGTATCGGCTCCTGCGCCGCCAGCCGTATTGAGGGTGTTGGCTGCGCCGTTGCCGACGAGGATGTTGACGTTGCCGTTACCAGCACCATCGATCGCCGCGTTCCCCTGCAGCGTGAGGCGTTCGATCTCAGAGTAATCGGCAAAGCTAAGGTTGCGGGAAATTCTGGACGTGATCGTGTCGATGCCGTTGGTCTCGATGATCTGATCGACGCCGCTGGCTTCGCTCCCGAGAGCGTAGGTGTCGTTATCGATGCCCCCGTTGAGCTTGTCACTGCCACCACCGCCGTCGAGGGTATCATTGTTGCTGCCGCCGACGAGAGTGTCGTCGGTTATGCCGCCCGTCAGCGTATCGTCGCCGGAGCCACCCTCGACGCGCCCGATCGTGGTTCCGTTCGTTCCGTCGTAGGTGTCATTGCCACCGTAGAGGAAGACGGCGCCGTCTTCGCCTTGGACCACGCCGTTGTTCATGATGTAGTCGACCGCGTTGGGTCCCATGTCGATGGCGTGCTTTGCGCCAACGATCCAACCAGTGTTGGTGATCTGGGATCCGCCGGTATTGGTGAGCGCCGAGATCGCATCGTCGAGAACACTCTCGACAACGCCCGAATTGAACATGACCAATTTGGGGGCGCCGGCGTTGATCGCGTTGGTTAGGTCGGCAGTCGCGCGCATCGTTCCATAGTTGGTTACCTGGTTCTCGGTGCTGAACGATCCGCCGGCTGCGAACTCCAGTGCAGCCGCCGCCTTGCCGAGGATCGTACCTTCGTTGGTGATGATGTTTGCGCCCCCCTTCATGGAGACGCCGTTGAGAAGCCCAGCGTTCTCCAGCCCGTTGTTGCCGTTCTGGACATAGAGGCCGTAGTTCGCTGACTGGACGACGCTCGAGTCGAGGAATTTGAAGACGTTTCCCCCGCCGGTGACGCTGATGGCAACGTTGCCCGTGCTCTGGATCGTCCCATCGCTTGTGACATGGTTCTGGCCGGTCGCGCTGGAGAACCAGAGACCGGCGGTCGTCCCCGAGAGATAGCCGGTCTTGGTGACGGAGACCTGGTTGCCTACACCGGTAAAAGTCGCCCCGAAGGAATTCATGGCGTAGGCGGCCACGGTCCCTTCGATCTGAAGATTGCCCTGGCTGGTGCCGTTGACTCCATTGCCGGTCGTGGTGATGACGCTGCCGAGCCGGGCGATTAAAAGCGTATCGCCCTGACTCATCGTGGTGGTCGTCTTCACGGGCGTTGAAATCGGATCCATTGTTTGTCCTCTACGGTTCGCGCAATGCACGCGCGGAAATATCGTGGCGGCGCCAATAGCGACTGGAGGATGAACCGGGACTGACTGCGGGCCGGGGGAAAACTACAGCCTATAATGTTCGGCGTGGCGCCGCCTCGTCGCTGCGCTGCCCCCTGGCGCCCGTCACACGCTGGAGGCAGCTGACCCACGCGCAGGGGAAGACCAAGTCATGCCCTTTCGCCGGAGGTCGAGACGGGCTTTCCTCGCAGGAAGCACCCGGAGGTGCTTGGGAGATGCGCCTCCGCGCCGGCTACTCCGGTCTGCTTCCAGAGGACGCGGAAGGAATGAAGTTAGGCGCCGATGTCAACCAAGGGCCCCTAGAGCAGGAAGTCTGTTCCCTGGATCTGTGCGACGGTAGTGTTGAGGAGCAGGATCTGCATCTCGGCAGCGGAGTCGGCATCAAGGTTAACCGAAACCACGATATGGGCGCCGGCAGCCGAGAAGATCACCTGGTTGGTAGCCGTGAACGCCGCCAGGTTGCCCCCGAAGCTGAGCTTGGTGGTTGCCGGATCGCCGGGCAAGATGTCGCGAAGGTCAATGAGGTCGACGTCACCAAAATCCTGGAAGTCGGTGATGGTGTCGCGGGCGGCTACCGTCGAGTCTGACGCAAGGTTGAAGTCGAAGTAGTCGACCCCGTCGCCACCGCTCAGAGTGTCGTTGAGCCCGCCCCCTGTGAGGATATTGGTGTAGGCATTGCCGCTGATGGCGTTGGCGAGCCCGTTGCCACGACCGTTCTGGGCAGTGAACGAGGTCAGCGTGAGGTTCTCGACGTTGGTTGGCAAGGTGTAGTTGGCCGCGGTGAACACCGTGTCGGTGCCACTGGAGCCGGCAAACGTCTCGTCGACGATATCGCCGGCTTTGATGATGTACTTGTCGTTGCCACCGAGGCCGTAGAGGGTATCGGCTCCTGCGCCGCCAGCCGTATTGAGGGTGTTGGCTGCGCCGTTGCCGACGAGGATGTTGACGTTGCCGTTGCCAGCACCGTCGATCGCCGCGTTCCCCTGCAGCGTGAGGCGTTCGATCTCGGAGTAATCGGCAAAGCTAAGGTTGCGGCTGATCGTCGAGAGGATGGTGTCGATGCCAGAGCTATCCGTCACCGTGTCGACACCCTGAGCCTCCGAGCCCAAGACGTACGTGTCGTTTTCCGAACCACCATCGAGCGTGTCGGCGCCGCCGCCCCCTTCGAGGGTGTCGTTGCCAGTGCCACCCGAAAGCGTGTCCGTCCCCGCGTTTCCGTAAAGGAGGTCCGTGATGCTCGTGCCGGTAATCGTCTCCGCGTCACCATCCCCCCTGACGACCACCTTGTCATCGGACCCAAACGCGGGGTCCATGAACAGTCTCGACAGGTCCAGGCTCGTGACCGAACCCATAGTGACATCCACGGTTGCCGCGAAATTTACTAATGAGGTTGGGCTTAAAGAAGCTGCAAGGGCCAAGCCAGAACCGAACTGGGACCCATTCAACAGAACCGTCCCGCTAGTATTCACCGTGACTGAGAAATAAAGGACCTCCAGCGAGCCTAAGCCGTCATCCCTTAGATCGATTGTGTAGTTTTGGGGGAGCAGCGCAGTAAGTGTAAGAGTATCAGTGCCGAGGCCGCCGTCGTAGACTTCACCTGCCGTGTCTTCGCCAGCGACGACAGTGATCACGTCGGCTCCTCGGCCGGCATGGATCGTATCGCGACCCGCGCCGCCATCGATATTGTCGACGGCAGAAGAGCCAACGATCGTGTCGTCGCCCCCTTGGCCGTCGAGGATGAGGGTGGTGACATCGGAAAAGAACACTTCGCCGAAATTGTTCAAAGAGTAGGTACCAGCGTTTACGCCCGATGACGTAGCGCTGATCGTATCGTTTCCTGCTGTGCCGTTGACCTGGGCAACCTGCGAGGCGGTGGTGATGCTGAGCACCCAGGAGGCCAGAGTGCCAGTATCGCCGCCGGAGTCGTCGGCCAGATAATAGGCCCAGGTGCCATTACCGTTCATGCCGTTGAAGATGGACGCGAAGCTGGCGCCGCCATTGGTTGTAGCGTGGTTGATGCTGCCCACTGCCGAGCCGAAGCTCGCGTCGGTTTCAACCTCCCCGTAGTCGACCGGCTTGTAGGCTCCCTCCTGAGGGGTACTACCGGAGCTCCCGTCGGTAAGTTGGAATGCGCCGTTATCCAAACTCTGGTAGGCGCCAACGAGGTTGTCCTGTCCATTTGCATCCGACCAGAACTCCAGGTTGCGGTTGCTGCCAGGCCCGACCAGCAGCATGTCCAGGTCTGCAGCGAAGGTGTGATCCAGGCCCCGGAGAAGGACTGCTACGCTAGTGACCGGGCTAGCAAGGCCGTAGACCTCGATCGTTTGCGACTGTTTGGAATAGTTGGTGATCGCAAAGCCCGTTTCGTTCAAGAATTGAAACGTCGCCATGCTGTCTCCTAATCGTGCTGGGTATCGTGCCAGATTGGCACAGGGCATCACTGTTGGCCATCAGGCACGCTCGCGCAGAAGCGAGCGCAACTCGACCGACGCCGGCGGTGCTGTAGCCGGGTATTTAGATGGTGACGACCTCGCTCGGCCGGGGCGGCCGTAGCGCGCAAGGTGCGGCGGTCGAGAACCTTGACGCCGATGTCGATCTCGTCGCCCTTGGTGAGGCTTCGCGCTCGGTCAACGGCGGGTCTCAGGTAGGTCTTTGGGGAGGGGGAACACGGGTACGCATTCCCCCGAATCTATGGACGAGCGGCCAAGAGTCGAGTCCGAAATGCATCAAGCTGTTACGATGCCCAGTCGTCCTCTTCCCCCGGATTTTGAGTTCCTAGACAGGCGCCGCCTCGAGAAGATCGATCCCCCTGGGGCCATCGATGCCAGGGATCACGGCGTCGAGATGGTCGTCATGTTTGAAGGTGCGCTCCGCCTCGTTGTAGGCCATGACGTACTTTCGCGCCCTGTTCGCCAAGCCGCTGACCTTGCATGTAGCAAGATCAACGGCTTAGCGGCTTATAGTGGTGGAGCCAAACGGAATCGAACCGTCGACCTCTTGAATGCCATTCAAGCGCTCTCCCAACTGAGCTATGGCCCCGAAATCCTTGGGAAGTCTCCGCCGGGAGTGGCCTGGCAGAAGCGGGCGCAACCTAGTGAAGGCGTACCCCGCGTGCAAGCGGCAATTTAGCGCTCGTCGCCGGCCCCCACGTCGAAGTCGAGGTTCTCTTCTTCTTCCTCTTCCTCCTCGAGGAACACGTCGGCGTCGTCTTCGCCGATGTCCTCGACTTCCTCTTCGCCCTCGACCTCGGGGATCACCTCGCCGTCGGCGGCCTCTTCGGCCTCGGCTTCATCGAGCGACACGATCTCGGGAGCATCGGGAGCGGCGGCCTCGACAACCTCGACGACTTCCTCTTCTTCCTCTTCCTCGGCGGCAGCGGCGCGGCTGCTGACCTTGGCTGGGCCCGTCTCGAAATAGGACCGGGGCCAGGACTTGCCCGTGTAGGGCGAAACGATCGGATCCTTGCCGAGGTCGTAGAACTTCTTGCCGGTATCGGGATCTTCCCGCTTGGTGCCGCGAGTGGTCGCCATGCCTTGCCTCTTCAGTCTTGGAAGCGAAGCGTCCGGTTAAGGAGAAAGCCCGGGCGTGTCAAACTCAAAATGCGTAAGGCAGGCTGCCGGTTTCAGCTCGGTTCTGGGGGTCCGGGCTGGCCGTTGCGCACAGCGCTGTGATAGACCCTCCGGCGCCACTCTGAGGTGCCCATGATCATCGCCGTCGACGGTCCCGCCGCCTCCGGAAAAGGCACGCTTGCCAAGGGTTTGGCGCGCCACTACGGGGTGCCGCACCTCGATACGGGCCTGCTCTACCGCGCCGTGGGCCGGGCCGTGCGGGAGTTCGAGGGTGGGCCGGATTTCGATGCCCGCGCCATCGCTGCGGCGCAGAGCCTCGATACCGACGATCTCGACCCGGTGATCCTCGCGGGGCCCGGCATGGGGCCGCTCGCGAGCAAGGTGTCGGTGATTTCGGGGGTCCGCGAGGCGCTTTACGAGTTCCAGCGCGAGTTTGCGACCCGGCCGGACGGCGCCGTGCTCGACGGGCGCGACATCGGGACGGTGATTGCGCCTGACGCCGACGTAAAGCTCTTCATTGTCGCCGATTCCCGCCGCCGCGCCGAGCGCCGGGGCCGCCAGTTCGAGCGGCGCGGGGAGCCGGCCGATCTCGACGCCATCCAGGCATCGATCGAGGACCGCGACCGGCGCGACCGGGAAAACCCGCACGGCGGCTTTTATCCCGCCGCAGACGCGCACTTGCTCGATACCACCGATTTGAGTATAGACGGCGCACTTCGCGCAGCCGTCGCGATCGTCGACGGGGTCATGGCACGGAAGGCAGGGCGAGAGCCCTAATCCAACCTTCCGGCTTGAGGATCCCCGGCGGTCTTCCCATATCCGGGCTTCAGCAGCGCACCCCGAAATCAACCCAAACGCCACCATTCCGTGTGCCGCGCAGCCTTTTGGCTCGCCGGCGGCACGGCCGTTTCAACTGGAGATGCCACTTGGCTCAGACGCAGACCGTACAGAAAGAAGACTTCGAAGCTCTCCTCATGGACAGCTTCATCGACAACGACGCCGTTGAGGGCGCCGTGGTCAAAGGCAAGGTCGTCGCCATCGAGAAGGACCTTGCCATCATCGACGTCGGTTTGAAGACCGAAGGCCGCATCGCGCTCAAGGAATTCGGCGCCGCCGGCCGTGACGGCACCATCAAGGTGGGCTCCGAGGTCGAGGTCTATGTCGACCGCGTCGAGAACGCGATGGGCGAGGCCGTCCTCAGCCGCGAGAAGGCCCGCCGCGAAGAGAGCTGGGTCAAGCTCGAAGAGATGTACAACAAGAACGAGCGCGTCGAAGGCGTGATCTTCAACCAGGTCAAGGGCGGCTTCACCGTCGACCTCGAAGGCGCCGTTGCGTTCCTCCCCCGCTCGCAGGTCGACATCCGTCCGATCCGCGATATCGGCCCGCTGATGAACGTCACGCAGCCGTTCCAGATCCTCAAGATGGACAAGCGCCGCGGCAACATCGTCGTCTCGCGCCGCGCCATCCTCGAGGAGAGCCGCGCCGAGCAGCGTTCGGAGATCGTCGAGCAGCTCAAGGAAGGCCAGGTCGTCGACGGCGTGGTCAAGAACATCACCGACTACGGTGCATTCGTCGACCTCGGCGGTATCGATGGCCTCTTGCACGTCACCGACATCGCATGGCGCCGGGTCAACCACCCGACCGAAGTGCTGTCGATCGGCGAGACCATTAAGGTCCAGATCATCCGCATCAACCACGAGAGCCACCGCATCAGCCTCGGCATGAAGCAGCTGCAGGCGGACCCGTGGGAAGGCATCGAGGCAAAATACCCGGTGGGTGCAAAGTTCTCGGGCCGCGTCACGAACATCACCGACTACGGTGCGTTCGTCGAGCTCGAGCCGGGCATCGAAGGCCTCATCCACGTCTCCGAAATGTCGTGGACCAAGAAGAACGTCCACCCGGGCAAGATCGTCTCCACCTCGCAGGAAGTGGAAGTCATGGTGCTCGAGGTCGATCCCGACAAGCGCCGCATCTCGCTGGGCCTGAAGCAGACTCTCGCCAATCCGTGGGAGACGTTTGCGGACAAGTACCCGGTCGGCTCGACCATTGAAGGCGAGGTCAAGAACAAGACCGAGTTCGGCCTGTTCGTCGGCCTCGACGGCGATGTGGACGGCATGGTCCACCTGAGCGACCTCGACTGGCAGAAGTCGGGCGAGGAAGCCCTCGAGGACTTCAACCGTGGCGACATGGTCAAGGCCAAGGTGCTCGACGTCGATGTCGAAAAGGAGCGTATCTCGCTCGGCATCAAGCAGCTCTCGACCGAGACTGCCGGTGGCGGTGACGCTGCCGCGGCCGGTGGCGAGATCAGGAAGGGTGCGGTCGTGACCGGCACCGTGACCGAAGTCACCGATGGTGGCATCGAGGTCCGGATCGCCGACACCGACAAGACCGCATTCATCCGCCGCGCCGATCTCTCGCGTGATCGCAATGACCAGCGCCCCGAGCGCTTTGCCAAGGGCGACAAGGTCGATGCGCGCGTGACCACGGCCGATCGCAAGACCGGCAAGATCGGTCTCTCGATCAAGGCGCTGGAGATCGCCGAAGAGAAGGAAGCCGTCGCTCAGTACGGCTCGTCCGACTCGGGCGCGTCGCTCGGCGACATCCTCGGCGCGGCCCTCAAGGACCGCGAGAAGAAGTAAGCCGTTGAGGCTTCAAGTATCGGGGCCCGCGCTTCCAGAAGGAGCGCGGGCCTTTTCATTGGCAAGAGGGTTGTGGTGGCGGTCCTCACCTGCGCGTAGCGCGGGGGAGGGGCACCATGCGAAGCATGGTGGAGGGGGCGGCCACGGACACCGAGTATGCCGCCGCCCCCTCCACCGGCTCCGCCGGTCCCCCTCCCCCGTAAACGGGGGAGGACCTGCGTGGGCACGATCGGAGCGACACGATGACCTTCCGCTGGCGACAGATGACTGCGGCGGACCTCGATGACGTCGAGCGCATCGCGGGGATCGTGCATCCCGGCTTCTTCGAGCGTCGCGAGGTGCTGGCGGAGAAGCAGCGGCTCTATCCGGCCGGCGCTTGGATCTGCGAGGAGGGCGGTGAGGCGCGGGGATACTTCCTCAGCCATCCGTGGCATTCCGACGCGATCCCGCCGCTGGACGGGATGCTGAGTGCGGTCCCGAGCGGCGGGACCTACTACTTCCATGACCTTGCGCTGTTGCCCGAGGCGCGGGGGACGGGGGCGGCCAGCGCCGCGGTCAGAATGGCGCTGGAGCATGCCGTGAAGGCGCGGTTCCGGACAGCGACGCTGGTTGCCGTCAACAACTCCATCGAGTTCTGGGCACGGCACGGCTTCGCCGTTGTGGATGTTCCCCACCTCACCGAAAAGCTCCGCGCTTATGAGCCCGCGGCGAGGCTGATGCGTCGCGCGCTCTAGGCGGGGCGCACGCGCTTTCGGAAGAAGAGCTCGGGGTCGCCGTCGTCGAGGCCTTCGACGGCGCCGCTCGCGATGAAGCCCTCCGCCGCGAGGAGCGCTCGCATCGGGGCGTTCGACTCGTTGGTCGAGGTCCAGAGCAGCTCGGTCGGGCTGATGTCCGCGAGGTATCGCAGCATTGCGGAGGCGATGCCACGGCGGCGGAACGCGGCGCCGACCATCAGGAGCTCGATGAAGGCGCGGTCGAAGAAATGCCGCGACATGACGGCGTAGCCGACGGGGCGATCATCTTCGAGGGCCAGGTGCGCAGAGCCTGCGACAACCCATTCGCGCACCGCTTCGGCCCGAGGCGATCCGTGCGGGTAGTTCCTGTCGAGGGCAAGCATGCCGTCGAAATCGGCGAGGGTTGCGGGGCGGATGGTGAGAGCCATGACGTGAGGGTGGCCGACCCGGTAGAGACGGTCAACCGGGCGATGTCTTGCTTTCGCCGTGTGCCGACGCTACGTCCCAACCACTCCGCGAGGCCATTTCCATGACTGTCGACAATTCGAACGATCCGGCGCTGCTCCTGCCGACGACCAGCCGGTTGAGGCGGTCGCGTCGGGTTTGGCGGATCATTGCGTTCCTCGCGCTCGCGGTGGCGGTGGTGGCGCTCGCGGCACGTTTTGCGCTGCCCAGCGGCGCGATCGGGGATCGCATCGCGCGGGTCGAGATCGACGGCACCATCGCAACCGATGCCGCGCGTCTCGAGGCGCTCACGGACATCGGCGACGAAGCGGCCGTGAAGGCGGTGATCGTTGCCATCAACTCGCCCGGTGGGACGACCGCGGGCGGCGAGGAGCTTTACGAAGCGCTCGGTGCGCTGCGGGCAAAGAAGCCGGTGGTGGCGGTGATCAAGGAGGTCGGCGCCTCGGCCGCCTACATGACCGCAATCGCGACCGACCGCATCTTTTCGCGGCGTCTGTCGATCGTTGCTTCGATCGGCGTCTTGTTCCAGACGATCGATGCCGGAAAGCTGATGCAGACGATCGGCGTCGATCTCGACAAGGTCGCGACCGGTCCGCTCAAGGCCGAGCCCGATCTCGACGAGCCGATGTCGCCCGAAGTGCGGGCGTCGCTGCAGTCGCTGGTCAACGATAGCTTCGACTGGTTCGTCGATATCGTCGCAGAGCGCCGCGGGCTCGATCGTGCAACCGTGCTCACCCTAGCGGATGGCCGGATTATCACTGGGCGGCAGGGCATCGAAGCAAAGCTGATCGATGCCATTGGCGGCGAAGCCGAGGCGATCGCCTGGCTTGAAAGCGACCGCGAGGTGCCGGCCGATCTGCCCGTCGTCACCTACTATCCGCTGCCCAAGCAGGGCTTCGGCAGCATCTGGGATATCATCCTCGGATCGGCGCGCGGCGCCATCGGGCTTCCCGAGCAGGGACCGATCATGCTTGACGGGCTGGTGTCGCTTTGGCAGGGTCAACCCTCTTTCTGACGCCGCAGGGATTTCAATGGGACGCCGGGGGGCGCGATGATCAAGTCTGAGCTGGTCCAAAAACTCGCCGACGAGAATCCGCATCTCTTCCAGCGCGACATCGAGAACATCGTGAACGCGATCCTCGATGAAGTGGGCGATGCGATGGCCCGTGGCGATCGCGTCGAACTGCGAGGCTTCGGCGCCTTCTCAGTGAAGAACCGTCCGGCCCGGGTCGGCCGCAATCCGCGGACCGGCGAACAGGTCGATGTGGGCGAGAAGTACGTCCCGCAGTTCAAGGCCGGTAAGGAAATCCGCGAGCGCCTCAACCGTTAGGGTTGGGGCCGCGCATGGGGTATTGGTAAGGCTTGAAGCCGCAACGCTGTAATATGTGCCCCATCCTCCAACGCCTGAGCCGGAGCCTGCTCCGATGACGCGACAGCTCATCGGCTGGTTCCTGCTGCTGCCGCTCAGCGTGCTGCTCATCGTCTTTGCCCTCGCCAACCGGCAGCTGGTGGTCGTCAACTTCAACCCGCTGACCCCGGTCGAGTCGCTCAATTCGCCCGGCTTCGGCATGCCGCTGTTTTTCGTGATCTATGCGGTGCTGCTGGTCGGCGTGCTGCTCGGCGGCATCGCGACCTGGTTCGCGCAGGGTCATCATCGGATAGAGAAGCGTCACTTCCGCCGCGAGAGCGAGCGGCTCCGCGTCGACCTCGATGCCATCCGGCGCTCGTCCGCCCCGATGCCCGACCGTCCCCTCAGCGCCGACGACCTGATGACCAACTGACCATGGCCGACGCCCTCACCATCAAGATCTGCGGCATCAAGACCGAAGCCATCCTCGAAGCGGCGATCGAGGCCGGCGCCGACATGGTCGGCTTCATGCATTTCGCCCGCTCGCCGCGCCATCTCGAGCTCGATCCGATCGGCGAGCTGATCTCGCTGGCGCGCGGGCGGGTCGAAACCTGCGTCGTGCTCTGCAATCCCGACAACACCGTCGTGGCCCAGGTTGCGGCGCTCGGTCCCGACTGGATCCAGCTCCATGGACCAGAGACGCCGCATCGCGTCGAGGCGATCCGCGACGAGGCGGGCATCGCGATCCTTAAGGCCTGCTCGATCGGCGGCGCCGAGGATGTGGCGGCGGTCGCGGGCTTTGCCGATTGCGCCGACCGCATCCTGATCGATGCCAAGGCGCCCAAGGGGGCGGAGCGGCCCGGCGGCAATGGCGTCGCGTTCGACTGGGCGCTCCTCAAGGCGCTTGACCCCGCGCTTCCCTTCATGCTTTCGGGAGGCCTCACGCCGGACACTGTCGCGGCCGCGGTGAAAAGCGTCCGCCCCATGGGGATCGATGCTTCATCGGGGCTCGAGACCGCGCCCGGCATCAAGAATGCCAAGCTCATCGCCGCATTCATCACCAACGCGCGGGCTGCCGCGACGGGCTGAGTCATGAGTACCCTCTCGGCGGACGCGGGCCGCAATTCCCTGCGCAACGGGCCCGACGACGAAGGCCGCTTCGGCATCTACGGCGGCCGCTATGTCGCCGAAACGCTGATGCCGCTGATCCTCGATCTCGAGGCGGCCTATCGGGCGGCGCAGAACGATCCGGTCTATGCGGCCGAGATCAAGGATCTCGCGACCCACTATGTCGGCCGGCCGTCGCCGCTCTATCACGCCAAGCGGATGAGCGAGCACCTCGGCGGGGCGCAGATCTGGTTCAAGCGCGAAGACCTCAACCACACCGGCTCGCACAAGATCAACAACTGCCTCGGCCAGATCCTGCTCGCGAAACGCATGGGGAAGACCCGCGTGATCGCCGAGACCGGCGCGGGGCAACACGGCGTCGCCGCGGCAACGGTCTGCGCGAAGTTCGGTTTCCCCTGCGTCGTCTTCATGGGCGCGACCGACGTCGCGCGGCAGGCGCCGAATGTCCTCAGGATGAAGATGCTGGGCGCGGAGGTTCGGCCGGTCACGGCGGGCGCCGGCACGCTCAAGGACGCCATGAACGAGGCCCTGCGCGACTGGGTCACTAATGTCGACACCACCTATTATCTCATCGGCACCGCGGCGGGCCCGCACCCCTACCCGGAGATGGTCCGTAACTTCCAGTCGGTGATCGGCGACGAGATCAAGGCGCAGTTCCAGGAGATGGAAGGGCGTCTGCCCGACGCCGTGGTCGCCTGCATCGGTGGCGGCTCCAATGCCATCGGCACGTTCCATCCGTTCCTTGATGATCCTTCGGTCGCGATTTATGGCGCTGAGGCCGGCGGGCACGGGATCGATGTGCCCAACGGGCATGCGGCCTCGATGACCGGGGGACGTCCCGGTGTGCTCCACGGCAACCGCACATATCTCCTGCAGGACGACGACGGACAGATCCTCGAGGGCCACTCGATCTCGGCGGGCCTCGACTATCCCGGCGTTGGACCGGAACACTCATGGCTCCGCGACTCCGGCCGCGTGACCTATGTGCCGGTGACGGACAAGCAGGCGCTCGAGGCGTTCCAGATCTGCACGCGGATGGAGGGCATCATCCCCGCGCTCGAGTCTGCCCACGGCCTCTGGCATGCGATGCAGCTCGCCCCGACGATGGGCAAGGACAAGGCGATTGTCCTCACTATGAGCGGTCGCGGTGACAAAGACATCGAGTCGGTGGGCAAGCACATCGGGATGGTGTTCTAGTGCCGACCCGTATCGACAGGCGTTTCGCCGAGTGCGCCGCCGAGAACCGGCCGGCGCTTGTGACGTACATCATGGCGGGCGACCCCGATCCGGAGACGGGGGCGAAGCTTCTTGCTGCGCTGCCGGGGGCGGGGGCCGATGTCATCGAGCTCGGCATGCCGTTTTCCGATCCGATGGCGGATGGGACGGTGATTCAGCTGGCAGGTCAGCGGGCGCTCAAGGCGGGGCAGACGCTGCGGAAGACGCTCGCGATGGTGCGCGAGTTCAGGAAGGCCGACGACGCGACGCCGATCGTGCTGATGGGCTACTACAACCCCGTTTACATCTACGGCGTCGACGCCTTCCTGCGTGAGGCGAACGAGGCGGGCATCGATGGGCTCATCATGGTCGACATGCCGCCCGAAGAAGACGACGAGCTCTGCGTGCCTGCGCTCAAAGCGGGTCTCAACTTCATCCGGCTGACGACGCCCACGACCGATGACCGGCGGCTGCCGGCGGTGCTGAAGAACACGTCTGGTTTTGTCTATTATGTCTCGATGACCGGCATCACCGGCGGTGCGATCAAGTCGCACGCCGCGGTTGGCGATGCGGTGAAGCGGATCAAGGGACACACCAACCTGCCGGTGGTGGTTGGTTTCGGCATCAAGACGGCCGATGACGCGGCGATCATGGGCCGCGATGCCGACGGCATGGCGGTTGGCACGGCGCTCTGCAAGGCGATCGGGGATAGCCTTGAGGAGGGTAGGGCAACCGCGCGGACAGTGCCTGCGTTAACGGAGTTGGTTGCGTCGCTGGCGGGCGGCGCGCGGCGGGCGAGGGCCTAGAATGCGTGCTCTGATCCTCGGTGCGATGATCGCACTTTCCAGCACATTGGGATCCTAAGCTTAGAATTCCACGTGGACAAGTTGTCG
>JADMIO011121645.1_pt1 | contig 75190 bp, 66 predicted proteins | sample 8958161 | NCBI WGS metagenome assembly JADMIO01 (sample SAMN16585339, study PRJNA669376) | soil metagenome | isolation source: Crop rotation soil | place: USA: Cullars Rotation, Alabama | collected 2011 | reverse complement strand
CCGCGACTTCAAGTCACGTGAATTCCAAGCTTCGGATCCCACTGTGCTGGAAAGTGTACCATGCTAGCAAGCTTTACTGGGGCACCTTTTGTAATTAGTAAAAAGAAAACAGTCTCTCGCATGATACAAATGGCCAATATTATGAAAGGAGAAAAGGCAGTCGATATAGGATCTGGGAACGGTGTTATTGTAGTGGAAATGGCAAAAAAAGGAGCCATTGCATATGGATATGAATTAAATCCATTTCTGGTACTTTTTGGCAAACTACGTCTTTGGAAAAATGGATTATCCAATGGAAAAATCGAGCAAAAAAATATATGGAATCAAACCTATACAGAATTTGATGTTATAACCTTATATGCCCTTCCTTGGGCAATGAAAAAGCTTGAAAAAAAACTACTGAGAGAAACAAAGAAAGGAACTCGTATTGTGTCTAATTCCTTTCCTTTTCCTAATTGGAAACCTACTGAAAAAAAAGATGGAGTGTATTTATATACAAAATAGTTCCTCTTTATTTTCTAGCTCAGCAGTTGCATACTGTATATATGCTGGCGAAAATTAATTCTTCTGCGGTTGTTGGACTAGACGCTGTACCAGTAGAGGTAGAAGTCGATATTGCGAGTCAAGGACTTCCTAGTTTTACCATTGTAGGACTTGGCGACAAGGCAGTTGAAGAAGCCCGCGAACGAGTACGAAGTGCCATAAAAAATTCTGGAGCAGACTTTCCTGCCAAAAGAATTACCGTTAATTTGGCCCCGGCAGATTTACCCAAAGAAGGACCTTCGTATGATTTGCCAATTGCAGTTGGTATTTTGATTGCTTCAGGACAAATCCAAGCAGATGTAACACAATCTCTTTTTATGGGAGAGCTCTCACTCGATGGAAGAGTTAGACATACCAATGGAGTCCTTCCCCAAGCAGTACTTGCCCAAAAAACAGGACTTAGAAATCTATTTGTACCAAAAGTCAACGCAAAAGAAGCAGCTATTATTGAATCGATAAACGTATATCCTGTTGAGACACTTACTTCTCTTTTTTATCACCTTTCAGGACAAAAAGACCTTGAACCCGAACCTCCTAGCGACATTACTTCCCATTTATCAAAAACTCCGTTTGAATTTGATATGCGGGATATAAAAGGACAAGAAAAAGCAAAACGAGCAATGGAAATTGCAGCTGCCGGTGCACATAACATTATTCTAAAAGGACCACCGGGAGCCGGTAAAACTCTGCTTGCCCGCACTATTCCTTCTATCCTTCCCTATTTAACTTTGGACGAAGCAATTGAAGTAACCAAAATATATAGCATATCTGGACTGCTTGGAGATACTGCACTTGTTACCAGAAGACCTTTTAGAAGTCCTCACCACACCACCTCCCATGTAGGGCTTATAGGTGGTGGCACGTACCCCAAACCAGGCGAAATATCTCTGGCACATCGGGGCGTGTTGTTTTTGGATGAATTTCCAGAATTTTCAAGACATGTACTAGAAACATTGCGCCAACCAGTGGAAGACCATATGGTCTCGATTTCCAGGTCTAATGGCAGGGTTAGCTTCCCTGCGCACGTAATGTTAGTTGCCGCACAAAACCCCTGCCCATGCGGGTATCTGGGAGACAACTCACGCGTTTGTAGTTGTTCGGCTTCACAAATACTTAACTACAAAAAGAAGATTTCAGGTCCTCTTTTGGACCGGATAGATATTCATTTGGATGTGCCTCCGGTAAAAGTGGACAAGCTAACAGACAGTAGGACTAAAGATGCAGAAAGCTCGGATACAGTACGCACCCGTGTACAAAAAGCCCGTGACTTACAAACAACACGATATAAAGGAACACACATTACCGCCAATTCAGAGTTAAGCACCAAAGACATAAAGCAATTTATACACTTATCTGACGACTGTCTAGAATTACTCAAAATGGCAGTAACAAAAATGAATCTTTCAGCCCGGTCATATAATAGGATTATAAAATTAGCCCGGACTATTGCAGATTTATCGGAAAGTGAACATATAGAGAAGATGCACATTGCCGAAGCACTTCAGTATAGGCCACGCGCTGAAAGTATATAATCTTATTTATCTATGGCTATCCAGAAATATATTATTTCTTTTCTACTGCTTCTGAGCATTTTTGTTGGATTCTTCCACCCAATTACTGCTATTACTCAGGATTTGGGCAGACATATATTGACGGGGGAAATTATTCTCCAGACACACAACGTCCCCAAAACGAATTTTTATTCATACACCTACCCTACCTTTCCTTTTATTAATACCCATTGGGGCTCGGAAGTCTTATTCTATATACTATCGCAAACAGTAGGAATAGCTGGACTTCTTTTGATCATGAGTATACTCGTAGTTGCTGCTTTCGCAGTAGAGCTGCAGTACGTCTTTAAAAAAGTAGATGCTATTGCACTTGGGGTTATTGGATTTTTATATCTGGGAGTTTTATTTGAACGAACAGATCTGCGTCCTGAATTATTTAGTTTTTTGCTCACGGCAATTTTTGTAACCATACTCTATAAATACCGAGAAAAATATACTTCATGGATTTTTTTGCTGATACCACTAGAACTACTGTGGACAAACTTGCATGTCTACTTTGCAATAGGTATTACAGTAATTGGATTATTTTTTATTGACATGCTCATTGGAGAAATTAGGAAAATTAGGGAGATTAGGAAAATATGGGAGGTAAGCAATAGGTTAAAAGCTCTCGGGATAGTGCTTGCTGCTTGTATTGTGGTAACAGTTATTAACCCCAATGGATTTGCTGGGACGCTTTATCCCCTGCGTGTTTTTGAAAACTATGGATATGCTATAGAAGAAAATCAAAATATATTTTTCTTGTGGAGCCTTTTCCAAAAACCAACAATAGTCTTTTATGGAATTTCTGTAGTAGTCCTTTTTGCGTCGCTTTTTTTAAATATAAAAAAGACCAAACCGATCGACTGGTTTTTGGCGCTCTTTTTTGCGCTGCTTGGTGCGAGTGCTGAGCGCAACTTCCCTCTTTTTGTCTTTGCGACAGGAATTCCGGCAACAGTATATCTTTCTGTGTTAGTTGACAAAATAAGTAAAAAAAGGTTTGCAATTATTCATACTTTTTTATTTTTTGTACTTTCTTTAGCTCTTTGTTGGCAAATCATGTCTGTGGCATCGGCGCGAGGTTTTGGAGCCGAAGTTCCAAAAGGCGCAAAAGGTGCTTTAGATTTTGTGAAACAACATGGAATAGCAGGTCCTATCTTTAATAACTTTGATATAGGCAGTTATATAGAATATCGCCTTTATCCGAAATATCGTATCTTTGTGGATGGGAGACCAGAAGCGTATCCAAAAGATTTTTTTCAAAAAACCTACATTCCCATGCAAGAAGATCCACAACTATTTGAGAGCATGGATCAAAAATATCATTTTAATACTATTATTTTTTCTCATACCGACCAAACACCATGGGCTGCAACCTTCATAAAAGACATAACTAAAAATCCAAAATGGAATGTTGTATATCTTGATGAAATGATGATAGTGCTTGTTAAAAATATCCCTTCCAATCAGCGACTAATCCAGCAATATACCATTTCAGATAACTCAAATACTCCCCTGGAAAATGGGGGTAAGCAATCACAAATACAATTAGCGCTTTTTTATCAGAATGCTTCTTGGGATAAACATCTAAAACAAAGTTATTTAAACCTCTTGGAGTTGGACCCCGGCTTTTGTTATGCGCTTTATAATCTAGCAGCGCTCCTTCAAAGCCAAAAAGATCCATCTTTTCAGTCATACGCACTAAGGTATCAAAACACGTGTCAATAATTCTTGCTACAATAGGAGTGTATGGAAAAAGGGCTGCCCGTATTTGAAGCCAAACAACGTTTGGCGAAATTTGGAAAAAACGAGATTGTAGAGACACGCTCACAAAGTGCTTTGTATCATTTTTTCTCACAATTTCGTTCTTTTATTAACCTCATTTTATTTATTGCTGCATTATTTTCGTTTTTTATTGGAAACACAGTAGATTTTGTATTTATTATCCTGGTATTACTCCTTAATGCAATAGTTGGCTTTATACAAGAATATAGGGCTGAGCAGTCTATAAAAAAACTCAAGGAATATATAAAGGCAACGGTTCGTGTTGTCAGAGACTCTCAAGAAATGGAAATTCCTTCGGAAGAACTGGTGCCTGGAGATATTGTGAAATTATATGAAGGAATTCGTATTCCAGCTGATGGAGTTTTATTGAAAAGCACTGGCTTGGAAGTAGATGAATCAATTTTGACAGGTGAATCTGTTGCTTTAGAGAAAATGGAAAAAAGCCAGATTTTCTTAGGAACGCTTGTGACTCGGGGTAATGGAATTTTTCATGTAGAAGCAACTGGAATGTTGACACGATTTGGCAAAATAGCAAGTACATTATCTGATTTAGAAGCAGATAAAACACCCCTTCAGAAAAAACTTGATACTTTAGGTAAGCTGCTTTCTTTGTTGGTACTTGGAATCTCTTTGCTATTGCTCCCTCTTGGCATATTACGCCATGAACCATTATTTCCTATTATTCTTTTAACTATTAGTGTTATTGTCGCAGCTATTCCACAGGGATTACCAGTAGTAGTAACTATTGCTCTGGCAATTGGTACCAACCGAATGGCTCTGAAAAAAGCAATTGCTAGAAAAATGCCAGCAATTGAGACATTGGGTGCAGTACAAGTAATTCTAACGGACAAAACAGGAACCCTGACACAAAACCTCATGACTGTTAAGACATATCACCTTTTTAGCAAAGATGAATTTCCTCTTTTGTTGAGAGCATGTACAGTTGGTAATACTGCTTCTTTTATACAACATGCTGATGGAGTGAGTTTTGAAGTTGTTGGAGATAAAACTGACGCCGCTTTATTGGAATTTGTCCAGGAAAACCTTCGACAAGAGCAAAATAACATAAAATCATTGGAAGAATTTAAGAAAGAAGGAACAATTATTGAAGAATTTCCTTTTGACCCAGAAACTAAAACAATTAGCAGTATTTGGGAAGATGAAAACACTACGCATATATTGGTTCGAGGAGCTCCTGAAATGATTCTTGAGCATTGTTTGATTTCGGAAGAAGAAAAACAAAAAATTTTAAAAATGATTCAAGAGTATGCGACCGCAGGACTGCGTGTCATTGGATTTGCTACCAAAACTCACAAAAAAGGAGATAGTCTAAAACGAAATCTAATTGAAGAGACATTGACGTTTTTAGGTGTTACCGCGTTATACGATCCTCCCCGTAAAGAAGCAAAAGCTTCGGTAAAAGAAGCCAGACGTGCAGGTATTCGTCCTATTATGGTAACTGGAGATAATGAATTAACTGCGCTCGCTATTGCCCAGGAAGTTGGTCTTGTTGAAGATAACGAAGATGTGCTAACAGGGACTGATATAGAAAAATTAACCGACGAAGAACTAGAAAAAGTAGTCATAAAAACCAGTGTATTCGCCAGGACGAGCCCAGAAGACAAATTACGACTTGTGGAGACATTTAAACGACTTGGGTATGTGGTTGGGGTAACAGGAGATGGGGTCAATGATAGCTTGGCATTAAAACGTGCTGATGTAGGGATTGCAATGGGAGGAAAAGGAACTGATGTTGCCAAAGAAGCCGCAGATATAATCCTAACCGATGATAATTTTTCTACACTGGTTAAAGCAGTAGAGGAAGGACGGACGATTTACAACAATATTCTAAAGGCAATTACCTACTTGCTTGCTGGAAATACCTCAGAACTAATGCTCATTATGTTGGCTGCTGTTTTTGGGCTGCCAACTCCCCTTTTGCCAACACAACTATTGTGGATTAATTTAGTAACCGATGGCCTCCCTGCTATGGCCTTGGCCAGCGATACAAAAGATCCTGAGATATTGACTCACAAACCGCGTAACCCTGCTTCTCCACTGCTTTCTTATAAACGAGTTCTTTTTATTGTCTGTGGTGGGGTGTATTTAGCTGTTATGTTTTTAATAACCTTTAAATTACTTTTGAATACTCACTCGGAGGCTTTTGCCAGGACTGTTGTATTTAATATGTTGGTTTGTTCGCATATGCTCTTGGCTTTTGTAGTAAGAGGGCAAACTTGGCTTAGAGCAAATCCCTTGCTTATTGGTACTGTTGTAGTGACCATAGCGCTTCAAATAATAATAACCTTTGTTCCCTTCTTCCAACCATTTTTCCATATAGGATTCTAAACTACTACTTACATTTAGAGGTTGGGTTAATTCCTTTTGCTTTGCTTCCAGCAGCGTTGCCACCTATATTTCCTGACATAATATTCTCGCATACTTTGCTTTGGGGTAGTACTTCAAATTTAATTCCTCCATTTTTATTGTTGGCAATCGTATTTTCATAAACTTGGTTATTTTTGCCGTAGATAATACCATTTACGGTATGTCCTCCTAGCCGTATCCCAGCACCTAGATTGCCTGTGCTTGTATTGTATCTAAAAATATTTGCGTCTCCTCTACTGTCGAATCCCCCTGACTCTGCGTCTAATTGCCCAGTACAGGTATTGTACTCAACAATATTTTCAGTTGCTCCTTCTTTGATGTCTACGCATTCATTACCTTGTGTATCAAAATTGTTATGGTGAATCCAATTGTGAGTAGAAATATCCGGATCCGCAGTTGGATTTTTTCCATCGCTCCACTGCTCGGATGATGTACCTAGATATATACCTTCTCCATTTTTGTTATCGCTTGGAAATTTAAAATCCGCGACACCACACGGACCAATGGTATTTTGGGAAATCTCGTTATTGTGGGCAAAATACCGAAGACGCACACATTCTCCAGCAGCATTTTTTAAAACCATATTCATAACCTTGAGTCCTGTTACTCCATTTTTGGGATTTTTTCCTTGTACATATACTAACTTATCTCTATATCCATCGGCACTTTTCCTGTCTCCAAACAGTCCATCTACCGTAAAGCCCTGCAGCGTTATATAGTTGTTGTTAATTTCTATTATGTGAGATCCCCCACTTCCTTTGACAATTGAGTCACGAGCCCCGCTAAGGGTTATTGGCCTATCTTTTGACCCATCACGTACACTTTTAATATCTTGTTTATATACTCCAGCCCCTAGAATAATGGTATCTCCTCCAACTGCTATATCAAGAGCGGTTTGAATAGTTTTAAAAGCCGTTGATGAAGTAGTTCCACTACTGCTATCACTTCCAGCCGGATCGACGTAATATATTTTCGCAGTTTGTGTAAATACTTGAGATAGCTGTTTGGTTGGAGTAATGGTAATACCATTACTGGATAAAAGCCTTTGGCCTTTTATAGCTGTCCGCAGACTAAAAATATCGTACAAGACAAAACCTATCAAAAGGAGTAATAACAAATTAGCTAAGATAAGGAGCTTTGTCGAGAATTTTTGAGGCATAGAAAAATCATTATATTCCTCGTGACAAAATGATGTCAAATAAATTATTCTGAGAAGGAAAGATTATTTTTTGTGGTATAGACTGCGGCAACTGTGTCGAATCTATTTCTCCAAAGGGTATTATTTCCTTTTATATTGTGCAATCCTTGATTAATTTTGCTGTAAATACCATAGTGATAGTTATATGACAAGGTATTATTAGCAACCAGATTATCTGAAGCACTTGCTAATAAGTAGATACCAGTTTTATTTTCTAAAATTTGATTCCTTGCGATCTGATTTTGGTTACTTCTTATATATACAGCAACGGTATTATTTTTGAGGACATTATCTTTTACGATATTTTGATTTGCGTTATCATAGAAATAGATCCCATTTTGCTTGTTAGTTATAATGGTGTTGTTGGCAATGAGATTGCCATCTGAAGCTGCATTGGCACGAATTCCCTGCTTATTGTTATATATTTTGTTATTTCTAACTAGGTTATTGCTTGAATGCCAAATAGCAATGCCATCGGTATTTCCATACAAGGTATTATGTTCGATAATATTGTTGTTGGATTTTTCATGAAGCATTATTCCATGCAGCTTATTGTCATAAGAGATATTATCTCTAAAAATATTATTCACACATCTTTTAGAAATAATAAAACCATGACTTCCATTGTTGTGGGCTATATTATGTTCTATGAGTGCTCCATTTGAATCATCGTGTGGGTCAAAACCATACCTGGTGTTGTTATAGAATTCATTTCCTTGCCAAAGCATTCCGGTTGCACCATATGTGTATACCCCAAAGTAATTATTGTGAAATTTAGAATTTTTTACTTCACCGGTGAGCAACATTGAAGCTCTATTTTGTGGAGGCATACGCCATGAAACACCATAGGGCGAAGTACCTAAATTGAGTGCTCTGGAAAATCCAAGATATGCAAGCTCTGAATTATAGATATCCATCCGAGAACCGCTTTTGACTAGAATATAACTTCGTTTGTCATTTTCGTTGGTGTCGTACGTATTCTTTTGATCATCCCATGACGTAATTTTGATTCCATCGATGAGTACTGTGGCATTGTATCCTTCGATTTTTACAAATTTATCTTTGTTGCTTTGGAGCTTGAGCCAGGTTATTTCATCTTTTGTTAAATTAAAGGTAACCCCTGATTTAATAGATAAATTTGCGCTAAGAAACCATTCTTTAGGTGCCACTTCCTTTAGATATTTGTCGCCTAATTGTTGTTGAATATCTTTTAACGTGACAGTGGTACCTCGCCCGGCCAAAATAATCTCGTTGGTAGTAGCATCGTAATATATTTGAGAATAATCTGGATACACACGATTATAATTAAACGTATAATGAGGAGTAAGCTTTACATCTTTTCCAGGAATATTCAAAACAAATCCTGGACCTACAGAATAGAGTTGTGTAATTCTATTTACATTTGCCATAAGCAATGTGTCGTAGGAAATTCCAAATTTTTCTGCAATACTTCCCATCCATTCTCCAGGCTGTATAGTATATTTTTGTACGCGTAAGCCGTCTGGAGATGAAAGCGTTAATCCAGCACTTGAAGAAGCAGATAACGGTGATTTTGAAGGAGCAGCAAAAACAGACGCAATAAGATGTTGTTGTTTTTCCATTGGAACGAAGTAACTATAATGCTTGAATAGAACGACTCCCAGAATAAGTAGGAGCATTGTTACGGCTGCAGCAATATAGGCAGGTGCTTGCTGCATAAACTGCAATTTTTTAAGCCGACTGGAATCCCATCTGGTAATCCATCCTTGAGTATTTAACGAGAAAAATGCATACAGCTTTACTGCTCCTGTTGTAAAGGAATACAAAATAAATGCAGGTAGCATAGTGATATCCTGTGGTCTACGATGAAGATGGGGATACATTTTGACCGTTCTACTAACACACCACCATACCAGTATGGTCGCAGCTGTTAACCACATGCCATTTATGAGAGCCACCAACATAAAGACTGGAGAAAGCAGAACCACCAATGCTTGAGCAACCTTATCTAACTGGAAAAATACCAACGCCTTATGTCTCCAAACCCATCGTTGTGATAGCGCACGCAAATCTGCGCGAAGCGCATTTCGAGACCAACGAAGTCGTTGCTTCATATAAGAAGCAAAATCGGGCATACCAGGGGTATAAACACGAGAGTTACTTTGAAACCGCAACTTCCAGCCTGCTTCCATTACCAAGTAGGTAAGCCTTTTGTCGTCTCCAGAAATAACCGGCTTTCCCATAAATGTTTCATGTACTAAATCAGGTAACATTGGAGTAACTATTTTTCTTCTATAAAACGCTGTACGACCAGACAAACAAATAAGAGCATCTCCTGCCGCTGCTAAAAATGGCATCTCATCGCAGTATCTTAAATCGAGTTGTGTATCGAATATCTTTTGGGCCAAGGTTTTAGGTTTTAAGACATTTTGGTATGTTCCTACTCCTCCAACTTTTGGATCTATAAATGGCATGATACCATTTTTAAGTACATCTTTTTCCCATAATGTATCACTGTCGACGAGTGCTACAATTTCGCTTCGGGCTTTTAAAATACCATCGGCCAATGCTGGTCTTTTGCCTGGTTTTTTGGTAATAATAAGCTTGGCGCCCTTAAAAGTTTTTGCAAATTTTTTGAATATTTCTATACAAGTTTTATCGGTATAATCGATAACCGCAATAATTTCTGTGGGATGGTTTGCTTTCCAAGACGAGAGCGCTTTGGTAAAAATAACAGGATTTTCATTGTAGACTGGGGTTACAATAGAAACTGAGGCTTTATAGTCGCTTATAATCGGTCTATACCACCGTGCTACGAATTCTTTGAAAGCCCATACACTCCACCTCCACAATCCAATTATCCCCAAAGGGAGAATAAGTGAATGAGCATCAAAATAGGCTTGGATGAAATAATGGATATCTTGTGGATTCATGGAGGGTATTATAGTGTATATTCGCTATTTTGTTCGGCTTCTCTTATAAGTTGTGCTGTGTTAAGTTTTTTTCCATTTCCATTTGATTTTAGATTTACTGGTAATTGAGTTTGTTTTATGGTGTCATTTACATTGATTACTGCTTCAAGCAAATTTGCTTGAAACCCATTTCTTTTGGCAAAATTCAAAAAGGACTTTGTGTCTTTGGGGAGACATGCTCCCGAGTATGGTCCCCGATCGCGAGTGCCGTATTTAGGATTCCAAATACCTTCACAAGAAATAACAGTATATTTAAATATTTTTTCCGCATCTACATTTATTTCTTTGGCAATGAGTCTCATTTCGTTAAAAAAAGTAATCTTTGCGGCATTGTATAAGTTATGAACATACTTTTGCATTTCTGCTTCGGCAAGAGCACAGTGATATAGGGGTGCATCAAAATTTTGGTATGCTGCTTCTAACAGCTCCCCTGACTTTTTGTCGTATTCCCCGATAAGAATTATCCATGGATTTATTGCGTCTTCATACGCAGATTCTTCCCTAAGGTACTCTGGATTCATGCAAGCACCAAAATCTTTTCCAACTTTTTTACCAGAGAATTCTTCAATTAGAGGAATAATAAGATTTTCTGTTGTCCCTGGAGGACAGGTACTCTTAACCACAACAACATGATACTCTTTGGTCTTTTTAAGTCTTCTCCCTAAGTCTATTGCTGCCAATTCCATGGCATCTAGATTTATTTTTCCGTTATTGGTAGGTGTTGGAAGCGTAAACATGGTAATATCGAAATCATAATCACCATTCATGAGATCTTTTCTTCCATACGCTTCATATCCTTCGCCACGAAGTTTTTCGATTTGCTCAGGACTCCTTCCAATGAAGGCTACCTCCATCCCTTTATCTATAAATGCACGTCCGGTTGCTTTTCCAACAACACCTGGACCTACAACTGCAATTTTTGGTTTTTTCATAAAATAAAATACTGCTACTGAATAACTACAAGAACTACCTGGGCAAAACAAAAATTCTGGAAGACGAATTTTCGGGGCAGTGAATTATGAATATTCTAAATTTTTCGGAACAACAATACAACAGATCAAACTACATCAGACTATGGAAAAATTTACGAAGGTGCTGATCAATAAACAATAATGTTACACAGAAAGTTTTCGAGAGGGTGTTTTTATACCACTTGTTAATGAAATGAGCAAACACAAAACAGTATTTTCGCATTCATCCAAATCGTTGATGGGTTGAAACTTTTTAAATGTATCTTCATTTCTTAGAGTCGATAATACTCTTCCTTTTCCATAGAGCTCTATAATAAGAGGATGGATATAATATTTTCTACACGTTGCTGGTCGATTACGAAGTTTTGATGCAACAAATTTAACTGTTTCTGAAATATATTTTTTGGCGTCGGTTGCGCTCTCTGAAATACCCAGTTTATCAAATTTGGACGCAGCGATAATGGTTCCCCCCCATGTCCTAAAATCTTTTGCAGTGATATCGATACCAGTTATATTCTTTAAATAATTGTTTACATCATCTGAAGAGATACTTCGTATTTCTTTATTTTCATCTTTATATTCAAATAAATCTTGTCCTGGCAAATCCTGACATTTATTTATAATTTTAGCAATTCTTTTGTTCTGTAAGTGCACATCATGATACACCCCGCTTTTTCCTTTGAATTGAAAAGTCACTTCTCCATCTTTACTTACATCCACATGTCTATTTTTGAGCGTTGTTAGACCAAAAGATTTATTTTCTTTTTCATATTCTTCATTACCTACACGAATGAGGGTCTTTTCCAACAAATAGACAATGGTTGCGACAATTTTTTCGTAGGGCATCCCACTTTGTGCCATATGCTCCCTAACTTTTCGCCTAATTCTAGGTAGCACTTTTGCAAAATCTATCATGTGCTCAAATTTCTGTTGTTGGGTCGCTTTATTCCACTTTGGGTGATAACGATATTGTTTTCTTTTGCGAGCATCTATTCCGGTTGCTTGTAAATACCCATTGGCATTGGGACAAATCCACACCTTTTCCCAAGCAGGTGGAATAACCAAAGATTTAATTCGTTCCAACACTTTTTCGTCGGTAATTTTGTTGCTGTTGGTATCAAAATACTCAAAAGAATCCCCAACCTTTTTTCGAGTATATCCAGGTTTACTATCGGTAGAATACCGAAGCCCTGATTCTTCCAATACTTCTTGTGTATCTGTGCTCATAAGGATAGTATACACAAACTAGTAGCAGGTAGCATGTAGCAAGTAGTAGTCAACGTTTTAGAAATTAAAATTTTTATGGGAGGTTGCTCCAGAGAAGTTTGTGAATGGAAAATAATGTTTGGGCTGCTGCCTTACTTTTAATAAGAATTGCCGAGGGTTGTTCGTCTTGACGGAAATTATGAAATGTTATGTAATCACCAAATGTTACAATTTCCGTCTCAAAAGGATACTGATTTTTAGGAATGTATTTATTTTCTCTATATCCATGCTCTGGCATGAGTAATTTGGTTTCTCCTTCGGTCATAATGTTGTAAATCCAAATCTTTCTTCTAAGCTTTTCTGGTATGTAGTAGTCAGCAAGCCATTTTTTGAGTTCTGGATACATATACTCTGCATTTACAAAACAATACATAGTAAGACCAACATCTAATGTAAGCTGATAAATTTGCTTAAGTCCCTCAATTCCCTCGTAGAACCTAACCTCTGGTTTATCGGTCATAATATTTTGCAATGCTATCAGCTGTGGCAGTGCTTCCTGAGCTTTTTTTGTTTTTTCTTCCAGTTCGGCAAGAAGCTCTCTAGGATCGCGAGCCAATAGAAGCTTGCGTTTTCCTACTACCTTTTGAACTAGGATCCCCCGATCTAAAAGACCGGGCAATAACTCACGCAAAGTGGTACGTTTGACTCTGGCTTTTTGGGCCAAGGGCATTTGCAACGCCTCGCCCATTTCGAGGGCGGATAAGTAAATAGATTGTTCGCGGGAGCTCATTCCCAAGGCAGAAAGAGCATCTGGTGCAATAGTAACAGCCATAATTGGTGACAAAAATATCGTCACTTTTATTCTATTCTATCTCTCTGGTATTGTCAACCTATAATATTTCGAGGCTAAAAATGCTGTTGATCGCAAATTTGTTATGACAGCTAGCTTGACAGATATATGTTATAGGATATACTTCATAGCTACGGAGAAAATCCGCGCACCTTGAAAAGGAGAAGTCATGTCCGAGCAAAGCAGTCCTCGGCAAATCCCAGAGTTTATGCTCCAGCAGATCGAGCTGATGTCCTGGAAGGAACGACTCCAGTTAGGTCACGAGCTGACTGAACTCGGACAACGGCTCATCCAGGAGGTCAAGGATGAGTTCGAGGAGGCAATGCGTCCTCCCGCTCAACAAGTGATTGCGAGTACATCTATCATAACTCTGGCTCCAGGAGAACCCTGGGGTCATCTACTGCAATCATACCGACTTCAGGCAGGGATTATGACGCAACAGGAGCTTGCTAATGCATCAGGACTCAACGTAGCGACGATCAACCGATTGGAACGCACTGAGTTCCCTCCTCGACCCACCACATTACCAAAACTAGCAAAAGGTTTGGGTTGGAAGCTCGATGATCCTCGATACATTCACCTCAGGCGCTTAGCACCTAAGAGCAGACGTAGTCGGTGAGAGTTTGTCTCTCACCACCCATCACAACAAGTGAGGAGAGAGAATCATGCCCGAGCAGGCCACACCTCGGCTGATCCCGCAGATTACCATGGTCGAGCAGAGCGAGTATGTGACCTTCGAAAGTCGCATCGCTCTAGGCCACCAACTCATTGAGCTGGGCCAGGAAGTACTCCAGCAAGTCCGCAATGACATCGCGCAGGCAACCGGCACTGCTGGAGAACTACCGCCAATTCCTCGACTTCCCCGGCAGGCACATACCTTTGTAGGGAGGCGGGTCGACGAAGATGGAATGATTGATGCTGAAGGACGAACCTTCGGCAGTCTCTTCCGCCTCTACCGCATGCAGGCAAGGTTGACCCAAAGCGAGTTGTCCGAGCGGACACGTCAACACGGAGGGGGCAAAGTCGATGTCACGACCATATCTCGTATCGAGAGTAATGTCCTAGCGCATCCTCGTATCTCTACACTTCGCAAGCTCACCCAGGCGCTCGGCTGGCGAGAAGATGAACCTCGCTTCTATCAACTGCTCGCTATGGCAGACCGGAGCATTCGCGCGACCTAAGTGATGGGCCGGGATGCCTAAGGCACCCCGGCCCCAACAACCATCAGAAAGCAAATGAGAGGAAAGGAGCGAGTCATGGATCTGCAGATGGGTCTTGTACGCGGTCCCGCGATTATGAGCGTGCTGCTTGGGAGCAAGATCACGAGCTATAGCGGAGTTAGATTCGTTCTCTTCGTAGACACCCTAAACAAACTTCCGCGTGAGTTTTATCTCATGCCAGGCGGCATCGCGATAGTACATGTGACATACAAGGGCTATACTATCCCGCTAAACTACGAAGTACCCTCTTCCAAGCACCTTACCACAGTGCATACGCAGTTATCGTTGCATGATGAGGTGGACGAGGAGGGGCTTGCTGAGCAAATCCGCTCTGTGATCGGACAAGCAGCACACCAGCATCGCCCGGCCTTCGACGCCAAAACCATCTACGACTTGCATAGTCCCGAACTGAGCAGGGGCATTGCAGATCGCATCTTCTATCTGGTGCAGCATCATGAAGAGCTCGTGCGTGAGGCGCTCGAAAGCGTCATCACGCCACCAAGGTAAGTCAGCCGCCTAAGTACTAACCCCTCAAGGCCTTCGGGCTGCGAGGGGTTTTATTTTGGCTACTATTCTCTATAATCTATCTATGCCAACAGCACTAAAGAAAGCCTTTCTGCTTATAAGTAGCATCTTTTTCTCCCTTTTGGGATTTGGGTCTTTGTACCTAATGCTTTTTGATGGCAGTGAAGACTGGGGCTTTGATATGAAAACTGTATTTGTGCTGTTGGTAATACTAGGACTTTTCTTCTCCCCTGCTATATGGAGTGGCTATGCTTTTGTCCAGCTACACAAAGGCAAAAAGCAGTTAACCAATAAAAAACTTAATAAATTTGTGGTTATAAGCGGTGTAGTAGCACTACTTGTGGTAGCTCTTATGATATTTTTACTCTGGGCAATAGCCCAGCATGGAAGTGTTGCACCATAGATGACAAGGGGGAAGGGTAAAGCGTGAAGGGGAAAGTTATAATAACTTCTTTGAGTAGAGCAATTCTTTATTCAATACTTAAGATATTGACAACACATACCATACAAAGGATAATGTAGGCACGTCTAAGATGTTTACCCCGTCAGGTATGCAATTAGACGAAGCTTCGATTTAAGACCTAACTACATCACCTTATCCGTACCTAGATTACCCCTTATTGGTGTTTCATGCGAATAATAACATCAATTTCCCAATCTGGATTTGTTTTTTCGAAGCTTCTCTTAAACGCTTTTACTTTATCAAGATCGATTACTCGATCTTGTGTCTCGTTTTTGTAGCTTGGATGCTCGACTCTGCCCAAGGCATTTTTCCCTTTAGTTGTTAGTATTATACGCTCAAGAACTCTTTGTCCATCACGTCTAGCCTGATTAGTCTCGACCAAGTCGTGCTTTCGTAAGTCGGTAAGCCAGTCACGAAGTCTCCTTTTAGTTCTTTGCTCCGTATCTTCAGGTTGCTTTATAACCTCATAAGCCTCCAGAGGCGTTATAGCTGTAGAAGTTGTACGAGAATATAGCAACTCAATTTGCTTAACGGCTGTAGCGTATTTGATTATTCTGTTCATAAGTAGCTATAGTTATACAGCGTATGATCGAGGTCGTCAATAGGCAATCGAGCAAAACGCTGATACAAATACCGACTTGATCGAGTTTGATATATTTTATGTGTATAAAAGACTTAGAGGAGTTTCTGTTGGTCTGTGTTCTCTTTGGCTGGAGAGGTGAGGCCTAGATGCAGATAGGCTGCTTTTGTGGCGATTCTTCCCCTTGGGGAGCGTTTTAGGAAGCCTGATTGCATGAGGTATGGCTCTACCATATCTTCCAATGTGCCCGTGTCTTCTGAGATACTTGCTGCAATTGTTTCGATACCCACTGGTCCTCCACTGTGCTTGTGAATAATCGCTTCCAGAACTTTTCTATCCAGAGAATCCAGTCCCATGCTATCTACTTCGAGTAAAGAAAGTGCACTATGTGTGAGAGTTTGAGTAATTTTTCCCTCCCCTTTTACTGCTGCAAAATCCCGTGCTCTTTTGAGAAACTTCAAAGCGATCCTAGGGGTACCCCTTCCCCGTTTGGCAATCTCTTCAACACTCCCACTATCTATTTCTACCCCCAACTTTTCAGCTGCTTTTTTAATAACAATACCTAATTCTTGAGGGTTATAAAAGTTAAGTCTATGTACTACTCCAAAACGGTCCCTAAGGGGTGCTGAGAGTAACCCAACTCTAGTTGTCGCACCAACAATAGTAAATTGTGGCAAATCGAGTCGCATAGTACGAGCAGATGGACCTTTGCCCAAAACTATATCGAGCGCAAAATCCTCCATGGCCGGATACATTGTCTCTTCTACTGCTTTGTTGAGCCGATGAATTTCATCTATAAATAGTATATCGCCTTTTTCTAAATTAGTAAGAATAGATGCAAGGTCACCAGTACGCTCAATGGCAGGACCAGAAGTAACACGAATGTTGACCCCCATTTCTTTTGCAACCAAATGAGAAAGTGTTGTTTTACCAAGCCCAGGTGGTCCATAAAAAAGCATATGCTCTACTGCTTCGTCCCTGGTTTTGGCTGCCTGGATAGCAATTTTTAACGATTCTTTAATGCTTTCTTGCCCAATAAATTCAGGCCAAGCCTTTGCTCTTAGATTGTTGAGCATAACCGCTTCTTCTGGGGCAACTTCTTCGACTGGTGATATTATTTTTTTGTCTGACATAGTATTACCGCGCTAAGAGTTTGAGCGCGTTTTTAATTTTATCTTCAGTTGATAACTCTTTTGGTAGCTGCTTGATAACTTCTGCTGCTTCTTTTGGAGTGAAGCCGAGTGATTTGAGTGCTTGGATAACATCGCGATTTTCGCGTGTTTCTTTTTCTGATAGATCGATTTCTACTTTGCTCCCTAACTTATTTTTGAGCTCTATTATTATTTTTTGTGCACCTTTTTTACCAAGTCTAGGAACAGACGCAAAAAAATCAACATTACCAACAACAATTGCGGATTCAATAATATCTGATGTGCCGAGTGCAAATACACCAAGGGCTGTTTTGGGACCAATACCATTGACACTAATAAGCATTTCGAATAATTTCAGATCGGAACTAGCCGAAAACCCGTAGAGTTCGAGGAGATCTTCCCTGACGTGAGTATAAATATATAATTTTAGCGGACTTCCCTCCAGATTGTCGTCAGATAAAATAGTGGGAGGAACAAGCACTTTGTAACCAACTCCATTGACGTTAAGAATAAGACTCGGGTCATCTCTCAGTTCTACAATTCCACTCAAAAACCCAATCATATGAAGTAGAGAGATTATAACACGAAAAGTAGAAGAAGGTAGAAGAAAGTAGTGAAAAGTAGTTGTCCCTTTTTCTACATTTTTCTACCATTACTACTTTCTCTACTTTTAGCAGAAAATGCGTGGGTTAGGGCTATTGCTAATGCATCGGCAGTGTCATCTGGGGTTGGTATTGTGGGAAGTTTGAGTAATGTTTTGACCATATGCCCCACCTGATTTTTTTCAGCTCTACCGTATCCAGTAAGTGCAACTTTCACTTGGAGTGGTGTATAAATAGCAACCGGGATATTCTTTTGCGCAGCAGCAAGGAGCACTACTCCCCGCGCTTGTCCTACAGAAAAAGCTGTTGTAGTATTGCTTCCAAAAAATAATTCCTCTATAGACATTGCCTCTGGCTTGTGTACTTCGATAATTCGAATAATCGAAGTGTAGACTTCGAGTAGACGTTTTTGAGGATCACTTTTTGGAGGAGTTTCAATACATCCGTAATCAATAGATGATACCTTCTGACTGCTAACTTTGTCTATGACTCCCCATCCAAGCCTTCCAATACCCGGATCAATACCCAAAATTCTCATTTCTTTATTATAATACTACTTGATACTATATGCCTTGTGGGGTACAATACACACAATGAAACATCCAAAGCTGGTGGTACAAAAAAGAGAAGTTGTAGGTAAAGCTGTAAAAAAGCTTCGAAAAGAAGGCATTTTACCTGCAAATATCTATGGTAAAGACCTCAAATCCATTCCTGTACAAGTTCCTACTAAAGAATTCCAAGGATTATACAAACAGGTTGGTAAAACTGGACTGGTAGATGTAGAGCTCGATGGAGCAATCCACCCAGTCCTTATCCATAACATAGCCATGAATTACCTAACTGACATGCCGCTCCATGCTGACTTCTTTAAGGTAAATCTAAAAGAAAAAATTACTTCTCAGGTTCCGGTTGTGCTTGTTGGAGAAGCACAAGCGGTAACAGACAAAGTTGGTATGCTTATAACTCCCATGTCCGAAGTTGAAGTTGAAGCACTTCCCGAAGAATTGCCAGAAAATATCGAAGTAAATGTAGAAAAACTTGCCGCAATCGATGACCAGATCACAGCCGGAGATGTAAAAGCGCCAAAAGGAGTAACCATTTTAACAGACCCAGCTCAGGTACTAGTTAAAGTAGCCGAGCTTGTATCCGCAGAAGCCGAAGCAGACCAAGCGGCAGTAGAAGCAGCAAACGAAGAAGCTAAAGAAGAAGGAGCAGCAGAAGCAGAGGCAAATGCTGAAGAAGTTAAGGAAGAAGCAAAAGACGCAGAAGCAGAGAAGAAAGCTGAGTAATCCCCTCGTTCATTGTTAATAGCTACAATCACCTATATTTATAATAATAACTATTTACTTTTTGAATCACTGGCTATCATTTTAAGGGCTTCTTGTACAGTGGTCATAAATTGAGCTGGGAAGATAATGGTTGAATTCTTTTCTACACTAATTTCGGCCATTGTCTGAAGTGTACGTAGCTGCAAGGCTACTGGATGCTTGGACATAACATCTGCTGCTTGCCCTAATTTTTCTGCTGCCTGCATTTCTCCTTCTGCTGCCACAATCTTGGCTCTTCGCTCCCGCTCGGCTTCTGCTTCTTTGGCCATTGCTCTTTGCATGTTTTCAGGAAGGGTTATATCTTTAATTTCTACTGCAGTTACCTCTGCTCCCCAGGGTTCGGTATGAGTATCGATAACGTTTTTAATCTTTTCATTAATCTCAGATGTTTTGGACAACAATTGGTCAAGAGAAAATTGCCCAACAACATTGCGTACTGTTGTCTGGGAAATCTGATTGACTGCGCTATACACATCTTCTATAGCAACAACACTCTTTTGTGGATCGACAATGTGGTAGTAGGCAACTGCCGCGATATCAATAGAAACATTGTCTTTGGTTATAATCTTTTGAGAAGGGATCTCCATGGTGATAGTCCGAAGGGTTACGGTCTGCATACGCTCGAAAATAGGAACAAGCAGAATAAGTCCAGGTCCACGTACCCCAGTAACTCGACCTAAGAAAAAGACAACTCCCCGCTCGTATTCTTGAACAATGCGGACTGCGGCAAAAAAGAGGATGAGTGCAAAAATGATAATAACTGGTATAAGAAATTCCATAGCTCAACTACTATTTTACACCCTATGGTCAAATGTATCAAAGGCTTGTTATTTTTTGAGGACTTCTATTCCCGGAATTTTTTCTCCAGATAAAAACTGCAGCATCGCCCCACCCCCTGAAGACACAAAACTAAACTTATCCAAAAGCCCAATTTGGGAAAGATATCCAATACTATCTCCTCCACCAATCACCGAGTATGCACCAGATGCAATAATCCCTTCTGCAATCATCTTTGTCCCTGTTCCTGAATCACTTGAATTCATACTACTTTCTACTTGATACTTACTACTCTCAATCTTTCCCATTGGCCCATTCCATACTACGGTTTTTGCTAACTGGATAATCTGCACAAAATTCTCTGCACTTTTCCCGGTAATATCTGTTTTGTCAGAATTGAGATCTGCTATAAGGAGGGCTGATTTTTTACCTTCAACTTTTTCATGCTGTACCTGTAGTAACGTTTTTGTCTCATCAGCGATTTTGCCACCCACCAACACGTAGTCCGCAAGCTGGTGCATTTTCTCAACCAGCGGCAATTTGGTTTCTATTTTTGCTCCTCCAATAATAACAACCAATGGCCGCTCTGGTTTCTCTAACACTTTGGTTAGCACTTCTACTTCTTTTTCTAGATGAAGACCTGCATAGGGGGGAAGTAATTTTGCAATACCAGTAATACTTGCATGATCTCTATGACTTACTGCAAAGGCATCGTTAATATATATATCTCCCATCATTGAAAGCTTTTTACAAAAAGCAGGATCATTTTTTTCCTCTTCTTCAAAAAATCGTATATTCTCCAGCAAAAATACTTTGGGAGAAATTTCGAATCCTCCAAAATTATTTTTGAGCTCGTATTTAACTACTAACTGCTCACTACTAACTTCTAACTTTTTGGCAAACCAGCGAGCAACTGGCTCGAGGGAGAATTTTTTATCGTTGCCACTAGGCCTTCCTAAATGACCAATAATTATTACTTGAGATACGCCCTTCTCTAATAAATAGGTTAGAGTTGGCATTCCATCTTCAAGCCTAGTTGCATCTGCAACTTCGCTTGTATCTTCAAGTGGAACATCGAGGTCGAGACGCAAGAGAACTCTTTTATCTTTTAATTGTTCTTTTGGAAGTTGGGACAGTAATTGAAGCATATTCTTACATCTATTATCTATGATCTCCTATCTAAATAATAGATAGTACTTATTCGATCATAGATTTTAGTCTGAGAATTCCTGACTAAACATCTCTCCATATATTCCCCCGTCCATTACTCCAATTCCTACTTTCCTAAAATCCGCGGATAATATATTGGCTTTGTGTCCGGGGCTATTCATAAGCCCTTGCATTGCTAAATCGGTACTAGGTGCTAGTGCTAGGTTTTCTCCTGCAAAACCGTAGGTTATTCCAGCTTGTTTCATTCTATCAAAGGGTGAATATCCTTCTGGGGTGTAATGGGAAAAATAACCCCTAGCAAACATATCTTTGGAGTGAAGGCGTGCCACATCACGCAAACTATCGTCAAAAACTAGTGCCTCCAGGCCCCTACTGACCCTTTCTTTATTAACCATCTCAAACATCTGCATTTCGGCAGTCGGATCTTCTGTAACGTTAGTTGTCTTGTAATGGAGCTCTACAAATTCGTCGCCTTCTGGCTTGACGGTTAGAAAAGTAAGTGTGTCGTTAACTGCTCCTCCAAAAACCTGATTGATATTATTCTGAAAAATACTACTTGCCCCCACAATGGGATTGCCCAATTTTGAGGCAGCTAATCCTTTTTTTAGGTACGGAGAGAAAGGAAGACTTGCTATAAGAGATAAGAAAAATAGCAACAATACAAACGCGGAGATACATCCTGGCACAATTCCCAGTATCTGATTTGCCGTAATAATATATGCTCTGGGCAGACTCAGTGGAGTATCCTTTTTCCGTACCAACCATTTTCTAAGCTTTTCATATATGAACTGCCTAAAGACAAGGCTTAATATAAATTCGAAGACTACTGCTGTTAGCAAAAACCCAAATGCGTTGGCAAATCCTTTGGGGAGTGAAAAGAATTGTATAATCAGTCCCCCAGTAAATGAATACAAGGTTAAACCGATAACAAACGACAATATAAAACTAAGCAAATCAAAAAAACTAGATAAAAACCCGACCATGAGGCCTTCGTATATATAAAAAAGAAATACCACCACAATGACTATGTCTAACCAGTTAAGACCATAGAAAGAAAAGGTAGGTGATGGGAGTGGAATGGGTAGATGAAACATACAATTATTATACCTTAGATTTGCCGCCTTTGCCTTGAAATGGTATGATTAAAGCTATGAAATTCATCCATGGAAAGGTTACCCCCCGTATCGCGGCAGGAGTTGCTTGCATACTTATTGCTGTTGGGCTCTTGTACTTTTTCTTGCTTAAAGATCTTCCTTCTCCAACTACCCTAAGCAGTACCGAGCTTCCACAATCTACTCAGATTTATGACAGGAATGCTACCTTGCTCTACACCATTTATGGCAATAAAAACCAAACATTTGTACCACTTGCTGATATGCCAATTAATCTCCAAAAAGCAACCATTGCTATAGAAGACAAAGATTTTTACCACCACGGAGCGGTAGACTTTCGAGGCATTGCCCGGGCTTTTTATTCGACTGTTTTTCACAAACAAGTCCAAGGGGGCTCAACCTTAACGCAACAACTGGTAAAAAATGGTCTATTAACACAAGAGCAAACACTGCCCAGGAAGATCAAAGAAATTATTTTGGCGCAGGCAACAGAAATTTTGTATCCTAAGAATAAAATTTTGGAAATGTACTTAAATCAATCGCCCTATGGTGGTACTGCCTGGGGCGCTGAAGCAGCTTCTCAAATGTATTTTGGTAAGCATGTTAAAGATCTTGATTTGGCACAAGCAGCTATGCTTGCAGGCCTTCCTGAATCACCATCGGTGCTATCCCCTTTTGGATCTCATCCTGAATGGGGCAAAGAGCGGCAAGAAGTGGTGTTGGATAGTATGGCCGCTCAAGGGTATATAACAAAAGACCAAGCACAAAAAGCCAAAAAAGAAGAACTTCACTTTAAACAACTTTCCAACGATATTAAAGCACCCCATTTTGTGTTTTATATAAAACAACTCCTTGTTGAGAAATATGGAGAACAAACCGTTGAGGAAGGCGGCCTTGTGGTCCGCACCAGTCTGGATTTAAAAACCCAAGACATGGCCCAAGACATAGTGGCATCTGAAGTTGAAAAAGACAAGAGGTACAATGTTTCTAATGGCTCTGCCCTTATTACCAATCCAGCTACTGGCGAAATTTTGGCCATGGTTGGAAGTAGAGACTACTTTGACTCTGCGCACGATGGAAATGTAAATGTTACTATTGCTCACAGACAACCAGGATCATCGATAAAGCCTATTAACTATGCAGTTGGACTTATAAAAGGGTATACAGCAGCTACCCCCTTTATAGATAAACCCACGTGTTACCCAGCACAGGGCTCGCAATATTGCCCGGTTAATTATGATGGTAAATGGCACGGGGTTACTCAAATGAGATGGGCATTGGGCAATTCTTTTAATATACCCGCTGTAAAAATGCTTAAGGTAAATACCCTTCCTACTTTTATAGCTACTGCTTCTGCTATGGGAATAACCACCTTTACCGATCCCAATCGCTACGGGCTCTCTCTGACTTTGGGAGGAGGCGAGGTAACTATGACAGATATGGCAACAGCCTTTGGTGTCTTTGCTAATGGAGGGTATCGGGTTGATCTTCACCCAATTCTTAAAGTCACGAACTCTAGTGGGAAAGTACTTGAAGAGTATAATCCTCCAGGAAGTCCTATTTTTGGCAAAAAAGTGATTCCCCCTGGCGTTGCTTTTATTATTTCTCAGATGCTTTCTGACAATAACGCCAGAACAACTGCCTTTGGGCCTAACTCAGAGCTGCGGATTCCGGGCAAAGTTGTTGCGGTGAAAACTGGGACTACTAATGACTATAGAGACAACTGGACCATTGGCTATACCCCATCGGTGCTAGTCGCTACCTGGGTCGGAAATAATGATAATAGCGCTATGAACGGCCTCACTTCAGGAGTTACCGGAGCTGCACCAATGTGGCATGATCTTATGACAGCTATGCTTAAAAATATACGCTCTGGAGGATTCCAAAAACCAGATGATGTTGTTGGCAGTTATGTCTGTAGCGATTCTGGTCTTCCTCCGCAAGCAGAAGGTACTCCGGGAAGGTGCGCAACACGATTTGAATATTTTATAAAGGGCACTATTCCCCGCCAAACTGACCCAGGCATAGAAAATGTACTAATCGATAAAAGCACCAATGATTTGGCCAAACCTGGCCAAACTGATAATGCTGAATATCGTCCTATGCGTATCGTAAAAGATCCAACCGGTGATACGTATTGTGTTACCTGTGCCCACCCAGAGCCAACACCAAAACCCTAAAACCTCATTTTGCCTCTTTTCAACTGATTTTACCTATAGTATAATGCGTGAACTACCTGCCCCAGGCAGGCGCCCTCTGCCCTAACTTGTGTGTTTATGGATACATTTTTTGTTCGTCTTGTTATTGTAGTGCTTCGCCTCTTCATTAAAATAGGAGATAGCGTTCTTTTTATAGGAAAAAGCTTCAAAAAGATAGTACTAGCCTTTTTTTCTTTTCTACAAAAACACATAACCCCTATAAAAGCCCAAAAGCCCAAAACAATCAAAACCAGTGCCTGGCAGTATCATAAGACAGAATCAAAAAAAAGATATACCTCTGGAGCAACGCTCTTTTTTCTTTCTTTTGCAACCAAGCTAAAATACTTCTTTTTTGGAGGCCTTTTCTCGCTTATTTTTATCTTTTTGCCAATGCTTGTTGTCATTTTTCTCCAAGATCTTCCCAGCCCACGTGAGTTAACCCTGCGCCAAATCCCACAAACGACCAAAATTTATGATAGAAATGGCACGCTTTTGTACCAGATTTATGCTTCACAAAATAGAACAATAGTCCCCTTATCTAATATCCCCGCTTACCTTCAAAACGCGACTATTGCTATTGAAGATAAAGATTTCTACAAACACCCTGGATTTGATTTGATAGGAATCGGCAGATCGCTTGTGCAAGATGTTTCTGGGAAGGATTTGCAGGGAGGATCGACCCTAACCCAGCAGCTGATTAAATCGGCACTGTTATCGCCTGAAGCAACCCTTTCAAGAAAGCTGAAAGAAGTAATTTTAGCCTTTGGGGCCGAGCGTATTTACACCAAAAAACAACTGCTTGAGATGTACTTTAACCAAATCCCCTATGGAGGAACTGCGTGGGGGGCTGAAGCTGCCGCACAGGTATATTTTGACAAAGACGTAAAAGATTTAGATTTGGCAGAAAGCGCTTTTTTGGCTGGTATTCCCCAGGCACCAACCGTCTACTCACCATTTGGCAATAACCCAACGCTATGGAAAAATAGACAAAAGGATGTACTTAACCGCATGGTTGAGCTTGGTTATATAACCTCGACTCAAGCACAACTTGCATATAATCAGCAACTTAACTTTAAGAGTCAGCAAATACCTATACGAGCTCCTCATTTTGTTATGTATGTAAAAGATTTACTGGTACAAAAATATGGTCTCCCGGTTGTTGAGAAGGGTGGACTTACTGTTATGACCACTTTGGACCTAAATACCCAAGAGAAGGCTCAACAGATTGTAACTAACCAAGTAAATGCTGATTCCGGGCTCTTGCTCTCAAATGGAGCAGCGCTTGTTACCAATCCAAAAAATGGAGATATTTTGGCCATGGTTGGAAGTAGAGGATATGACTATCCAGGATTTGGTGCAGTAAACCTCACAACAAGCTTAAGACAACCAGGATCGTCTATAAAATTGGTTACCTATACCGCAGCACTTTCGCATGGTTTTACCCCAGCAACTATTATTATGGATACCCCAACAGCGTTTCCTGATGGGAGCAATTCGTATGCTCCGGTTAACTACGATGGTAAATTCCATGGTGCAGTTCCTCTAAGAGTAGCGTTGGCAAATTCTTTTAATATTCCGGCGGTAAAAATACTCAATCAGATAGGCATTCCAACAATGGTCGATTTAGGCCGTCAGATGGGTATTACCACCTGGGACGATTCAAGCAGATTTGGGCTCTCCCTAACCCTTGGAGGGGGCGAAGTACGTATGATAGATATGGCAACAGTATTTGGCACTATTGCCAATGGTGGTGTTAGAGTGACTGTAAATCCATTCCTTAAGGTCTCAGATTCTAAAGGAAATGTGTTGGAAGAAAAAACAGACGCGGAAGAAAACCCATCTACTGCTAAAGACAACCCACGAGGACAACGCGTGGTTGATGAAGGAGTAGCTTTCTTGATATCCGATATTTTGGCAGATAACGCTGCTCGTACCCTCGAATTTGGGCCAAATTCACCTCTTAATATCCCTGGGCACTATGTATCGGTTAAAACAGGAACTACCGATTGGAAACGGGATAACTGGACTATTGGATTTACTCCTAACTATCTAACAGCCGTATGGGTTGGCAACAATGACAATACTCCTATGAGCCAAGGGTTGGCATCTGGTATAACAGGCGCGGCTCCTATTTGGAACAAAATTATGACAACCATGCTTGCCAATGGCCCAGAGACCAGGCCAACACAGCCAGATTATGTAGTCGCGAAAAATTGTTATGGACACACAGAATACTTTATACGAGGTACCGAAAACAGTGTGAACTGTGCCAATGTTCCAAAACCATCTACTGGACCATCTAAAAAACCCGTTGCAGGACAAGCAGCACCAGCTGCAGAAAAAAGAATAGAAAGTGGCAAAAAAGTTACTCTGAGAGAAGGTCGCTAAGCTTATCAAATTGTTCTTTTGGATTTTCACTCCCAAACAAATAGCTCGTAGTCACAAATCGTGTTGCTCCTGCCGCTTTTGCTTCCAAGATAGTGTGGCCATTGATACCTCCATCTACTTCTATAGGTAAAAATGCTTCTCTTTCCCTAATCTTTTTTACTTTGTCCAAAAGGTGAGGATCGAAAGTTTGTCCTGAGAACCCCGCTTTGATACTCATCACTAAAAGAGCATCCAGATCTTGTAATGACACGTTAATATCCTCTACTCTGCTTTCTTTGTCCAGAGCAAGTCCTACTTCTCCCAGTTGCTCTGCTTTCGCAACAAAGTCTTCTTGCGAAGGCATCTTTTCTATATGTCCCAAAAATCTCGTAAATCCAGCAGCAGCATATGCCTCGAGATACTGAATAGGATTATCTACCATCATATGCACTTCCAACGTAACACGGTCTTTGTATTTTTCGAATGGTTTGGGAAAGGTATACGTGTGATTATCGGCAAACTTACCATCTAGAAGGTCGATGTGAATAGTGCGGGTAAAAGGCAGAACCTGCTCGATCTTTTTTTCGATTGCTTCCCACTCCTTTTCTAAAATTCCAGGTACTACTTCTAAAATTAAATCATTATCCATATTATTTCTCTTGCTCAGTACTCATGCAACAATTTAGCCTTCTAACGCTGCTATTTTGTCGATTCGTCTTTTGTGGCGCTTATCACCTGAAAAAGGAGTCTCTAGAAATAATTTCACTAATTGCTCGGCTTTATCCCCTTTTGCGAATTCAGAGCCAAGAGATAATACATTCGCGTCATTGTGCTCTCTAGCAAGTGTTACGTTCTGTTGGTTAACAGCCAAAAATGCTCTAATCCCTTTAACTTTATTGGCAACAATACATTCTCCTGCACCAGACTTGCCAAATACAATACCACATGACCCGGGATTTTTCGCAACACCTTCTGCTGCTTTAGCGCAAAAGTCTGGATAATCATCGTCTTTATGGTATTCGTACGCCCCACAATCCTCGATCTGATACCCTTCTTTTTCCAAAAAAGATTTAATGTGGTTTTTTAATTCTAAACCTGCATGATCAGTCCCCAAAAATACTTTCATTAATTACCCAAAGATAATCTCTTTTAACTTCTTTGTCAATTCCAGAGGGTTTTGGTGTTGCCAAATGTTGCGTCCTACGGCCATTCCCATAACTCCCGCTGACATAACGGTTTTGGCAGACTCTAAAAATTCTTCTTCTGATTCTTTACTTCCTCCTGAAACTACAACTTTTGTTTTCCCTGCTGCTTCTACTGCATAGGTAAGAGCATCTACACTTCCTGGATATTGCAGCTTTACTATATCTGCACCTAATTCCATGCCAAGCCTGGCTCCATACGCGGTTAATTCTTTTTTGCCTTCTGGTGTTGCAAATTTCTCATCGATGTTATGTCCTCTGGGGTACATCCATGCCAACACTGGCAAGTCTTTTTCGTGAGCTTCCCTAACAATTGCGGCAAACTCTTCAGTCATTTTTGCTTCGTGCTCACTTCCTACATAGATGGTGTACCCAACGGCCTTGGCTCCATAGGAAATTGCTTCGTCAACACTACACAACAAAGGAGAATAAGGATCTCGGTCTTTTATAAGATTGGTTTTGCCATTCAATTTCACAATTAGGGGAATATAATTTTCAATCGGTCCTGCCCATTGTGCGGCTTTGTAGTATTTCTCTGCAACTCCCTTTTGGAAAATAATCGCATTGTAGTGTCCTTCTACCCCAATTTTGAGGATATACGTTGGGTCTGCATTTTCATGGTCAAAATCAGAAGGTCCATGCTCCATCCCCTGGTCGTAGGCTAGAAAAAGTGCCTTGCCATTGGTGGTAATTTTGTCAAGTGAAACCATATATATACTTTACCTGAATTATGAATCAAGAATCAAGAATTAAGAGTGAGTACGCCATCCTAACTCTTTTTTTAGCTGGATTATGGTTTTTTCGTACTGCTCTTTGGTGAGTTGGTTGTTGAGAATGCAATACTTTTTGTTACGCAAGCCAACACAGCCAAAACAATCGCTACAATTGTCTAAATATGACGAGTAATAACATTCATGACAATTAGCTGCTTGGTATAAAAAGGCGCAGTTATGACAACTAAAACAATGATTTAAAGAATAGGAAAAGGTCATACCGCCATCTTTTCCTTCTCCTCCTGCAAAGGTTAAATCCCAACAGTGCTTGGTGCTGCCCCCTGTAAAAACATACCCACAATGTTCCATATGATCGCCATTAAAACACCAATAGCAATCTTTTGTTTGGGACAATGAGTTGCCGTACTCTGAGTTTTGTGTATCTACTTGAATGCTTGCAGGTTGTGGAATGGTCTTTGCGAGCTCTTGCATACGTGCTCTTACGATCAATGGATCTTCTTTTTTAAGCTCTTTGATTTTTTTGAAATACTCTTCTTTAGTATATTGCTTGTTGAAGATACAGTATTGCTTGTGGGTAAGACCTACACAACCAAAGCAATCAGTACACGAAACGCACAACATACAGAAATGACAATCTCTACACCGCTCTGCCTCTACAAGGTATGTTGATCCATATAGTTCTCTTGAATTTATACATTCATATGACAGTTCTGAGAACAATACATTTTGACAATCAACCAGATCTTTTCCCCATGCTACTTCACAATAGATTCCTCGCTCAAGCTGGAAACAATCAAAGCAATACGAACAATCATTGCATTTATACATGTAATCACTCATTTCGCAATGTTGAGTAAACCCATCATGTATAACAGCAGGTGCTGGAATTGATTTTTTGAGTGATTCATACTTTGCTAAAAAATCCATAATTATTTTGTCCACCCCAGCTCTCTTTTTATATCTACAATTGCTTTTTCATACTCCTCTTTAGTGAGTTGGTTGTTGAGTATACAATACTGTTTGCGGGTTAGTCCTACACATCCAAAGCAATCTGAGCATCCGGATAAATCTTGGCCATAAAAGCAATTGGTGCAATTGTCTGAAATCCATAGGTACCCACTATTGTAACAATCTCCACAATCGATGAGCTGATAACAGCCAGTGGTCCCTTTTTTGCCCCCCACAAAAAAACAATCCCAGCAATTGGTAAGATTGCCACTATCATAGATATACCCACTATTCTCTACTTTGTATGTAGCAAAACACCAAAAACTATTTTTTGAGTGGTGAATATAATCTCCATAGGGACAATTTTCTGCCATCATTTGCAAACTGGCAGGAATAGGAATCGATTTTTTGAATGCCATCATTTGCTCCATGATTTGCCCAGGATGTTGGTTTTTTAATTGCTCTAGATGAGAAAAGTATTCTTCTTTTGAATATTGCTTGTTGTAAATACAATACTGCTTCCGGGTTAGTCCAACGCAGCCAAAACAATCATTGCATCCTTGAAGATCAAAAGAAAAATGACAATCTCTACAATTTTGACAATTCACGCTATAGGTACACCCATAACTTGCAATACCATTAACACACATATAACACAGCTGATTGTCCCCTCCCATAAAGCAATCTACGATTTCTTTTGAAGAATCACAATTGTGACAATAGAGACAGTTTTCTAAAAAGATATTGTCAAAACAAAAATAACAACGTGAGGAATAATAAGTGGTATCTAAATAATTGGAGTCCTCTGCTTGGACAGAAACTGCAGAGTGAGGAATGGATTTAACCAATTGCTGATAATTTTGTAAAAAATTGGACATAGCGCTGTACTTGTCATTCCTGGCTTAACCAGGAATCCAGTCAACACGTTTTTTGAATTTATATTCTGGATCCCGGATCCTGTCCGGGATGACGCATTCGCTTACACTTTGGTTAGGTCGACAGTGGCTCTAAATTCTTTGTAGCAATCAAGACAATACACAATAAGTCCTTTTTCTGGGTTGTGGGTTGTGACCATATCTTTGCCACATTTGGCACAAGGGTATTTGTAGAATTTGCGCTCATTTCTTTGTGCTTCCCGAAGCTCTTGACGGCAAAAAGGACAATTCTCTGGATCTGGAAGACCCATTTTGTCATAAAATTCGCGTTCTTGCTTGATAATTTTAAATGCCTGACCGCATTTGGCACATGTTTTTTGCATATCAGTTGACGAGGGGTTCTTCGAATTCGTCGCTTTGTGAACTTGCTACAACCGGTGCGATATACTCCTGCGAACTTTTGCTCGTACTTTGGTTGGCTATAAAGCCCATGGACTCGTTGCCAAACATTTCCGTTTCTACTTCTTTCCGAGAGAGTGCATAATTTCTTCTGCTCTCTTCTATAATCTCTGCTGAAAGATCTACTGCACTATTTGGGACGGTTATGCTCGTAGCAGAAAATGGCTCTGATGTTTTACCATCTATTGAGAGTTTAGCACACATCTCCCTGAAGTCAAGATTGATGAGGTCGTCTGGAACAAATTTGGGAGAGAATTCATTGGCAAGATAGTGCGCGTCATCAGATCCTACTCGAAAACAAATCATAGACCCTATGTTGCCAAAAGCAGTCTTTCTAATACTTTCTGAAAGTTGATCTATATACTGATGAGCAATGGTCAGACACAAATTGAATTTCCTTGCCTCTGAAAGAATCTGATTAAATGACTCTGTGGCAAAATTTTGAAACTCATCGACATAGAGATAAAACTCTCGTCTCTCTGATTCTGGCATAGAGACCCTGGCCATAACTGCTTCTTGGATTTTGGTAATAATCATAGAACCTAAAAGAGAGGTATTCTCCTCTCCTAACTTTCCTTTGGCTAAATTGACAATAAGAATCTTGCCGCTATTCATAATGTCTGTAAAATCCAAGCGAGATTGCTTTTGGCCAACTACATTTCTAATATATTCGTTTGAGATAAATTGCCCAACTTGGTTAATAATTGGAATAATAGCTTCGTTGTCGAACTTTTCATTCCAGGAAGTAAATTCATGCGTCCAGAAATTTTTGACTACAGGGTCTTGAATTTGCTTGATAACCCATTGCCGGTAATTGATATCGGTAAGCAATTTGACAATATCCACAACTGTTGCTCCCTCTGTCTCAAGCAATGCTAAAATAGTGAATCTAAGCATATGCTCAAGCCGATTGGTCCAACTGCCAGCAAATAATTTTTTGAATATCCCAATAAAACCAGTCACCACCTGGTGCTTGGCTTCTGGAGTAAAACATTCTAATGGGTTGAATCCTACAGGGTAATCGAGATCTGATGGATTGAAATAAATAACGTCTTTCATGCGTTCTTGAGGAATAAAACGTAACACTTCTGTGGCTAAATCTCCGTGAGGATCGATAACACAAAAGCCTTTGTCGTGCATAATGTCTGAAATAAGCAATAACTCCAAGAGTCTACTTTTGCCCATACCAGTCTTTCCCACTACATATAAATGACGTCTTCTATCTATCCTTTTGATGCCAAACTGAAGACTATTGCCTCTAGAATTGGTCTTAGCAAAAATAGAGATACTGGGATTTTCTAAAAATTGCCCCATCGGTAACTCTTTGGGGGGTTCGACCTTTTTGGAAGTAACATGGTAGACCGTATCTATAGCAAGATTAGAATTTGGAAAATGAAAAAGGGTTGCCAATTCTTTGGTGTTAAGGAGCATCCTGGGTTTTTTGAGGCTACGCCACGCATATTCTTGTAATACTTTTTCTGATGAGTTGCCTTTTACTTTGCGTAGCTTGTTGAAGTCTCCGTTGTCGAACTTTTCCAACGCTTTGCTCATAAGCTCGAAATTACTTTCGGCATGTTCTTTGCTCTCACCTGATGCAAGCATTCTGAAGTTGGCAAAAAATTGATGTTTGCCAAATTTGGTTGTCATTGCCACTGAATAGTCCATATTTCCCCGGGTCACAAATGGTTTTTCGACAAACATACGCATTTTGTGCTTGTATGAGCTAAGAAACGAAAAATTTTGTCTCCATAATTTACTCATGACAGGATCAGGATTAGGGGAAATAACAATTTGGAGCATAAGTTGATCGTGAAACCTATTGAGCTTGGACAATATAGCAGACAAAAGAATATATGGGTCATTGGCTTCATCAAACCCAGTAAGTATGGGAAAATAATTAGAATATTTGAGACTAAACTCTGACGCAACAGTATGGGCAGGATCAATAAGATCTTCTACTCCTGTTTCTAGTATTTCTGTTTCCTGAAAATAGGAAAATAGCAATGCTTTGACCACTGATGAAATGTGAGGCGAGAGAATAATGCGGTAATGAAAATAATTTTCTTTTAAGATAAGCTCTAGGCTAATTACTTTATCCTCTGCTTTGAGTTTTTTTTCGTCTTCAAAAAATTTGTGGAGATCTTCGAAAAAAGCGATGAATTTACCATGAGAATCTTGGACCAGTTTTGGTGTCTTGATGATAAGAGCAGTCTTGTTAGTCATAACTATCTTTTCTTGTAACTGTAGGTATTATACCATGATTAGATACTATAAGGCTCTATGGAAGATGCTAGGAAATTTTTAATTAGTTTATTTGTGTTGCTTCAAACTCCGGATGTTCTGAAAGTCTTTTTTCAATCTCTTTCCTATGTAACAAACCTGCCTGCGCACCGACATGCTCTATAACCGATGCAGCGTTGCAACTTCCCCATTTCATTGCGTCTTTGTGATCTTTACCAGCAATGATTGCTCCTAAAAATCCACTGGAGAATGCATCGCCTGCCCCCGTACGCTCTACAATTTGTGCAGGAAATTGACCGGTATGGTATATGTGCTGTTGTGTCATTGCGTATGCACCATTTTTGCCATCGGTTATAACAACAACCTTGACCCCATGATCTGTGAGTATTTGCAACAAATCTATAATAATTTTTTCGTTCTCTTTTTCTTCGTGTGTTACTGGTAATTTAAAATTCGAAATAGTAGCTGCTTCTTCTTTGTTGACAAACAATACTTCACACCGGGAGAGAATAGGAAAAATTTCTTGTCCCAGCATGCTAAGTTGATATGTACCTGGGTTGAAAGCAAGCTTGGCATGAGAGGAGTCAATAAAGCCAAGAGTATTTCGATACGCAGTCTTCCACTCATCGCCAATGCTAGTCAAATACAACCATTTTGAAGACATATTTTCAAAAGTAAAATTATGGGCACGTTTTACATGTTCGACAAAAAGGGTGCGGTCCTCGCCCACATTGATACCAACGGCAAAAGATGATCCGGCTTGAGACCTTTTGACCAGCGTTATATCTACTTTTTCACCTTGTAGGGTATTTACAATCTTTTCTGAGAACTCGTCGTCTCCTATTTCGGCTGTAATTGCGGCAGAAAGACCCTGCCTGGCAATACCCACTGACACATTGGCAGCGTTGCCCCCAAGCAAAAATTGCGCACTGTCTACTTTTACTTTCCCCCCCATAGGAAAACACAATTCATGTGTTTTTTCATCTACTCGTACATGATTGTGGTCTTTGTTGAGCACTAAATGGGCATCGATAATGGCATTGCCAACGCTGATAAGATCGAAAGAAGACATATCTTAATCATATGAATTCAAAAGGCAAAATGCAAAAGGTAAAAGTCCAAGTTAAAATTAAAAATTTTTAGCGGTTACCAATTTTTGAATTTTGGCTTTACTTACCTACAATAACAATGGCATCTGTGGAACCTGAGGAGAGGGTTGCGGAAGCAGAACCAACGGTATATTTTGTAGCAATATCAGATTTAAGAAGCGGTAAATATTTGGCTTCTGAAGCTTTTACTTGTATAACAACATTTTGATAATCAAAATTATCCGCGTTGCCACTGCCGGATACACTATACCCTAGGTCTTTGAGAAAAGTAGACATTGTACCTGCAACACCTGCTGTACCACTTCCATTTTGTACGGTAATAGTAAGTATTGACCTGTCTAGCCCGGTTGTCTTATCTATAGATGAAGATTTAGACGTTGTTGGTGTGGCCTTAGGGGTTGGAGATTTTTTGGCTGTTCCACTTGGCTCTGGCGTTGCTGTTGGCTCGAGTGTGGGAGTAGGTACTTGGGTTGGGACCATTGTTGGAGTTGGGCTTGGAGAAAGCGACGCTACCAAAGATGGTCCTTGGGTAAACGCAAAAAATCCACCAATTCCCAAAATAAGCAGCAACAGCAAAATAATAAATGGTTTTTTGCTCCTGCCTCGATTTGTGCTTGAATCTCCTATGTATTGAAATCCTTCATCCATAAGTAAAGCACACTATAGCATAAGAAGGTTGCTAGAGCAACCTTCTTATGCATGCTATAATAGTACTATTCATGAGAAAAATTCTGTCCTATTTTGTATGTAGTGTTTTTTTAACTCTTACCCTCTTCTTTAATGTTACGCAAATTCATTCGGATGAATTGGAAGATATACAAAAACAATTAAATGATTTAAATGCTTCTCTCACTCAATCCAAGGCAGCTACCGCGCCTTTGGAATCACAGCTTGTCAGCATGCAAAAGCAAATTGCCGGGATAAAACAGCAGGTTGCCGGAATAGACGCGGATGTTGCGAAAAAAAAGCAAGAAATAGACAGTGGTTATAAAAATTTAGAAAAACAACAACTTATTTTAAGCAGCACCGTGCGCAACTACTATATAAAAACATACTACAACACCGGTCTTTTAACTTTTTTTAGCGCTGGCGATGCTTCGGATATTACTAAAGCACTTACCTACCAAAAAATAACCACCGACCAAGATAAAGTTATGATTACCAATATTGCGTTATCTATTCAAGACCTTCAAACAAAAAAAGAACAGCTGGAAGACGAACAAAAACGATTGGTGGTAATCAAAGCAAGTCTAGACGAACAATCAGCAAAGCTAGATACGGTAGTGCAAGGTGCTAAAGATTATCAAAATAAATTGTCTACCCAAATTGCACAACTTTCTGCCAAACAACAATCATTAATAGCACAAAAACAAGCAAGTCTTAATTTACCCACCTCTGCATATACTACCCTGGGCGGGTGTTCGAGTGATTTGACCAATGGAAAAGACCCTGGTTTTAGTCCTGGGTTTGGATTTTTTACATTTGGGGTTCCTCACCGAGTTGGACTGAGTCAATATGGTGCCAAAGGCAGAGCAGAAGCAGGACAGGGATATTCAGATATTTTAAAAGCATACTTTAACGCGGATGTAACTTCGGGATATAACACCGGAATCAACATTCATGTGACAGGAACCAATGAATATGGCCAATCGTTTGACGATAACTGGAATATCGAAGAATATGTAAAACATATTTATGAAATCCCCTCTTCATGGCACCCGGAAGCATTGAAAGCGCAAGCAATTGCTGCTCGGTCATACGCACTTGCAGTAACTAGTGACGGAGCATCTACTATTTGTCCTTCTCAAAGTTGCCAGGTAGTTAAAAAAGAGCTCAACGCGCAGTCTTGGGTTGATGCAGTTAATGCAACATCTGGGGTTGTAATAACCAGTGGTGGCAAACCGGTACAAGCATGGTTTTCTTCTACTGCGGGCGGATATGAATTTAGCTCGGCTGCTGTATGGGGAAGCGATAGGCCGTGGACTAAAAATGCATTGGATGCAACGGGTGGGGTAAGCAGCTTTGCTGACTTAAAAAATAATGCCTACGACAAACAGTCTCCATGGTTTTACTGTGACTGGGGTGGAAGAAGCGCGTACGGTGGAACCGCATGGCTTAAGTCAGAAGAAGTTGCCGATATAGCAAATGTTGCTAAACTTGCGCAAATAAGTAACCAGAGTTCGGAAGTAACCAAGCATTTATTTCAGCTGGACAAGCCAAATTCAGATGGCAATTGGGACGAAGCAAAAGTACGCCAGGAATTACAAAGCAGAGGTGGTACTCCTCTAACCTCTATCTCGAGTGTGGATGTAAGTGCTGATTTTGGCTCGGGGAAAGCCACAACGATCTCGTTTAATGGAGGCGCGATGAGTTTTCCAGCAGACTTCTTTAAGTCCTATTTTAATCTGCGGGCTCCTGCTAATATAAATATTGTCGGGCCGTTGTATAATGTAGAGAAGAAGTAGAACTCTCTATTATGGCCGACTTATACTATGACAATTTTCAGCAGGCTCAACCAACGCCTGTGTCCAAAGATCAACCTACAGCTTCCTCAAAGCCAGAAGAGGTTCCTGCACCATCCGCTGCTCCAACGAAAAATCTTACTCCCCATAACCATCCTTTTGCTACTTATTGTGAACACCCAAAAAATATTTGGTTTCACGATAAAGCGACAGACGAAGAAATATTACTGTTGCTTCGAAAACATTTTGTAACAAATGTTCCTTGGATTGTCTTTACGTTGGTGTTACTGATTATTCCTCCTATTCTATTTGCGTTATTCTCCTCGTCTCTTGGGCAAGCAGGGGTTATTCCAGAAACAATTTTACCAGCAAGGTATATTGGAATTTTGACCTTATTTTACTATTTGGTCGTACTTGGCTATGCATTGGTTAGTTTTATTACATGGTTTTATAATGTTTCGCTAGTTACTAGCAAAAGAATCGTAGACATCGACTTTTCAGATGTGGTGTATCATAATGTTGCAGCAACCAAATTAACACTTGTGCAAGATGTAGATTATACTCAAAGTGGATTTATACGGTCGTTATTTAACTACGGAGACGTGTTTGTCCAAACCGCTTCCGAAAGCCCTAACTTTGACTTTTTAGCAGTCCCCCTTCCTCAACAAGTAACTAATCTGGTTGAATCACTTATTGGAAAACGTCCATACTTACCATAATTATGCCAACTCTTTTAGATTTTCAAATTATATTAAAAATAGGAATTTTGGTCTTGTTATTTCTGTACGCAATATTTGGATTTGTGGTTTTAAATCAGATTTTCCGTATGAATGGAATTATAAAAGAAGTCTACTCTTCGACAGTTATGTATGTAATAGCCATAATTCATATGGTGTTAGCAATTGCCCTTTTTATTGCTGCAATTGCTATACTATAAGCAATGTCCGATATACAACTCCTATCTTCTAAAATTTCTGCTCTACCTACAGAGACTTCTTGGTCCCAAATATATAATGCCGGCAATGTATATGTCATTTTATCGCTTGAGTCCAAAGACCCACAAAAGCCGTTGCAAGCACTTGGAAAAGAGCTTATTTCAACCCTTGAGGGTGAATACTTTTCGCTGGAGACTAAAAACTTTTCCACTATTAAAAAGGCATTATCAAGCGTACTAGAAGTATTACCTGATGACACAACAGCGACTATTGTTGCCTGTGCAGTTGTAGCAGGTATTGTCTATGTGTTTGCCAAAGGGCAAGGATATATATATTTACGCAGATCTACAAAAATTGTGCCGTTACTCGAACCACATGATGATCTTCATGGTGCATCAGGAACATTAAAACATAACGACTTTTTATCTCTGGGTACCACTTCTTTTTATACCCTCGTGCCGAAGGAAACAGTTTTTTGTGCAAAAGATTCTGCTGACCTTTCTGAATTGGCAACTCCCCTTGTGCAAAACCAACCAGATGGAACAGCCGCTGGAGTTGGGATTTGGGTAAAAGATACCAACCAACCGATACCAGATAGTGTGCCGCAAATACATGACTATTCTGCCACAAAGCAAGCAGCAAATATCCCTGATACAGCCGTACCACAAGTACCTGAGCCAACTGAAACACTTCCCAACCGCTCTAGTAGACAATCTTCTCTGATTCAGCGATTACAATCGATGGTAAGTCCTGTTATTGCTAAGCTCGGTCTGAAAAGAACATTCCTTCTACTTTTAGCTATAGGCCTTGTAGTTATTTTAATATCTAGTGTTGTGTCGGCTCTGCAGTCTAGACAAAGCAGCCAGTACGCAACACAGTTTCAAGAAGTATATCCCCCAGCCTTAAAAAAATATAATGAAGGAAAAGCATTACTTACGCTTAATAAAAGCCTGGCCAACGACGATTTTTTATCTGCCAAAAAACAGCTTGAAGACAATAAATTGAAATTTCCAGAGGGAACGCCGGAACGGCAACAAATTGATTCCTTGTTGGTCCAGATAACCTCCCTTGCGACAGAAGACGCTCAAACAATACAACCTAAGGAAGTGAGCAGCGATAGTAGCCCTTTGTTGGCAGCTGCACTGGCCAAACCTACAGCACAGGTGTCACAAGACGAAGCAATAGTATATACGCTTACCAATGATGGGATTTCCAAAAATGACTCACCGACTACTCTGGTTAAAAAAGATTGGGACAAATCACGAGGGTTTGCTGCATATGGCGGCAATTTTTACCTGCTCGATGGAAAAACGGTACTTAAATTTACCCCAGCCACGAGTGGCTATGGGAGAAACACATATGTGCAAGGAGATGTCGTACTCGCTAATGCTGTATCTATAGCAGTTGATGGATCGGTATTTGTACTCTCTGCTGATGGATCTATATTGAAATTCACCAAAGGCATTGCTGATCCTTTTTCTATAACAGGATTACAAAAACCACTGGTAAATCCAAAGCAACTATTTACCAACACTAATACCGATAATTTATATATAGTAGACCAAGGTAATAATCGTATAGTAGTTCTGCAAAAAAATGGTACCTTTGTAACAAGCTACACTGCCGACATACTTAAAAATGCAGTACAAATAGATGTACATGAAAAAGAAAAAAAGATATATGTCCTCTCTGGCGACAAGGTGTGGGAAATAGGAATGTAAAACAAGTAATAAGAGATAAAGAGTGGGCCCCGCTTGAGCGGGGCCCTTTTGGTGTAGATTGATGGATTAATCTGTTGTAGGTTGGCTAGAGGGTACTGGTTGATCTAGAATAGCCAAGGGCACAGTCTGCTCGAAGAGTTTGATAGTGCCATAACCCCAGATTTTGAAAGCATTGATGACAGCTTTGGCAACCCCAAGCTTCTCGAGACACTCTTCCAAGCGCCACTCTATCTCAACTTGGAAGCGACCAAACCCAAGGTCATCGGTATCGTCATCTTCGATCATGTTGCCTTCTGAATCGGAACGAGTCAGGTACCATACGATGTGTATACCATCGTAAGCTGCCCAAAGGATAAGGAATTCCTCGCCGTGACGAAGCTTTAGGGATAGGTCGGAAAAAATAGTGTCTTCCATGGTATCCTCCTTTTTCTTTCCTACAGTTGTTCTTCCGGGAGTTATTCCTTGAAATCTGAGGAGTGCATAATCCACTTGGTAAAGATTATAAAACACTCGACCAGTTAGTCTTGCGAAACCCTCCTTTTATAACTAGTCCATCACATCAATGTGCTACGTGAGTGGGATTATATACCATACTATACAGATGAGGCAACTATAGGATGACAAAGGGTTAGAAGATGGTATGGTGGGCCCGGTGTATATCCGGACCCACCTGTGTAGACTAGAGTCTTGCCTTTTTGTCTTCTTTGATCTTTCTCTCGTAGCAAAGATAGCAGACTTGGGTCCAGCGAACAGTCTGTACTCCAAAATCCTCGATATATCTTCTATATTTAGTGCGACCTTTCTCTGCTCCATGACACGAAGCATGGATGTGGACTGTCGAGTTGCGACAGTCATATGACCGAAATACATACAGATCGACTATTCCCGAGCCTTGATTTTCTCGTACTCTGCTAAACTCTTGCTTGGTAGCAGGATGTGTAGAGCTGGGCTCTGAGAACTTATTCCACCACAGTGGATCATCTGCCAGATGATAATTGTCGATAAGACTTCTGATCAGACTTGGATCGAATAACCTATCATCCCAACAGCCTTGTGTACTGCCATCTGCCACTGCATCAATCTGCAAACGAAGGGAAGCCGTACATTCCTCAGATAGTCCCTTTTCTTGTGCCAAATTTACTGATGCATATGCTTGCGAGAGCAGTTGGTTGAAGTCCTTGGTATCTTCGGCAACATGTTGCCAACAGACAAGACAGGACTGAATGATGAGAATAAATGAGTCTATGGTAAGTGGCTCTTCCAATGCGTGGAGCAAAGCTACCGCTGCTTCATATCGTTGTACGGGATAGACTATTATGAGCTCGTCGAGGGCTGCATATTTTTCCTCATCAGAGCGAGGATCTTTGTCCCAATCGTACCGATGAAGCGGCATTGCTCACCTCTCCCCTCTGCTAATCTGAGATTGGAAATGATTATAGGATAGAAATAGAAGAAATACAAATCGTTAAGAGCTTGTAAATATAAGTGGGCACTGGGAAATTACTAGGTAGTAGCTGGAGTGGGATTTGAACCCACGACCTCTGCGTTATGAATGCAGTGCTCTAACCAACTGAGCTATCCAGCCAAGGAATCTATTTTATCATAGTCTAGCCTTATTTCTCTATCTTTTGCCGGTATACAACACTCACCTGGTCTTGATATATAACTTTCCACCCTTCCTGCGCTAATTTCCTTTTGAAAATCACAAAGTCTGTCGTGGGTAAAATAACAGTATCTATGTCATATGTAGCCACATAGTGACCAAAAGGCTCTTTGGTAACGGTTATTTTGAAATAATCTTCAAAGGCATTGCTACTTTGTCCTTTAAGAGCGCTTTGGGCCCTCCAACTCGGCATTCTTCCATCTACAAATTCTTTTTTATTGGGTATTTTCCAGAGCAAGTATCCAGCCCACGAGTAGTATGAAAATAGATTTCCATTCATTGGGTGAGTTGATATATATTCTGCTGCTTTTTTTGGGTAGAAAACATTTTCTGAAGAATCTCTGGCCAAGAAAAAACTAAACAGGACAGATGTTATGGAAAGGACCAGTGCAATACCTCCCATCCCTATAAAAGCTTTGCGCATTCTCTGGGAAGCATTCGTAACGTTTTGTGTATCTTTTTCAAAATACGAAAAAGCACTAATAGTTGTAGGAAGGGCTACCAAAATCCACAACGGAATATGTCGTATGCTTGATATTGCCATAGCAAGTAAGGCGCCATACAATACCAACTGCCCGGTAGAAATTTTTCTCCAATACGTAACCACAAAAACTAAAGAGATAATAAAAAAAGCCCAAAATGCTATATTTCCATAAAAAAATGCAGGGAGCCATTCGGCAATGGCAAAACGAAGACCTACATCTGATACTTGCGAAAATACTTCTTGCCAAATTCTAACTCCATATGGATTTACCACTGTTGCAAGAAGTGTTGCTAGTAAAATACTTATTTCTTGCAAATCGAATTTTTTCCGAGAGATTATGTTGGCTGCTACAAATATAAATACTATTCCTACTCCAACGGCAAATCCCCCATGCATGTTGACCCACAAAAGCATAAGGAGTGGCAAAAACCATATATATATTTTCTTCTTTTGTTCTAAAAGAAGTATCCATAAAAACAGCGCAGTAAAAACCATAGTTATAACTTGGGTCCTTATTCCTGCAAAAGAAAATATAGTTGAAAAAGCAAGTAATAACACCAAGAAAGATATGCGTGTTATTTGGAATCGTATTGGTATAAAAAGCGAGAGTGTAGCAAGCATTGAAAAAACAATTGAAAGAAGTACAACTCCCCCATGCAAATACAATTGGTACATTGCTATATTCGTTAGCCACTCATGATCTATAAAAGGAAAACGAGTCATGGTATACGAAAAAGGGTCGGTTGCAGGAATACCACTTTTTAAAATTAACTGGCCCATTTGTATATGCCAACCAAAATCAGGGTCTAAAAGAATAAAACTTTTTGTTATAAAAAGGGCTAAAAAGATGGTGAATAATCCTATGAACACAAGCTTTTTCATATACTTCTCCCAAATGTGAGCGTTCCTAAAAAGTTGATGAGGACTGAATACAACAACACCAGACAAAGCACCCATAACGAAACATCGGATACTACAAATAGTAATGCTATAAAAATAAGTGGCATAAAATCGAGTGAAAATCTCATACCAAATTGACTAAATCCAGTTGCGAAATATACGAGCAAAAAAGATACAAATACAAAAAGTGTAGTAAAAAGTATAGACAGAAAAATAGCTTTTTCTTGCTCTCTCCAATACTTCTTTTTTAGAAATAGAATAAGAAATACTGTTGCTGGATAAACAAAAAAGATACTGTTTCCTTCTAGGTCTTTTTGGAGAAATGGCTTTTGGAATGTGGGATAGCTTGGACTCAGAAAAAAGTGATAAAAATTATGCGGGAGATACGACAAAGAAAATATTTTGTTGTCTTTTTGAATTTGTTGGTACCGAGGATGGCCTACTTGGTAGGTTAGCCCTGTCTGAAGAATATTCCCAAATTTTGCGTAATTAAAAAATGAAAAAATAAGAAAAAATACAAAAGATACTCCAATAAAATATAAGCTAATTTTTTTTACATGTTTTTTATTTGTCCTTTCCAAAATAATAGGATATATGTAAAGAATCATATAAAAAAGTAATGAATATCGAGACAAAAATGCGAGGTAGAAAAAAACCAAAGACACCACAAGCAATAGCGTATTTTTTCTGTTACTTAAAAATTTGAAATAAAAGACAAGACTTATGAGTATATACAGTGTTGCGATAATCTGCTCTGCTTGCCAAATTTGACCCACAGCACTCAAGAAAAAATTAGGTGACCCAAAAGCAAATAACGATACTACTAATAGTAGGTGATAAAAAGATGCTGTAAGATGAAAATATTTTTTGACTTCGACAAGTACAATATAAAGAAGTACGCAATTAAGTATCCCTGCCAAAGCAGTGTACAGCGAGTCGCTTGCGGATAGTCCAAATAGCATATAAAAAGGCAAAATAAAAAGCACTGGAGCAGGTCCCCAATACAAATACCATTTCCCTTTATACTGAGATAAATCAAAATGCATGGGAGGTGATACATCAATTCTGCCTTCAAAAAAAGATTTTAGCTGATAATTATAATAGTTAACGGTGCTCGTGCCCGCAATATCGCCATGAAGGGCAGTAGAAAATGCCAAATAGAAAAGCGCAATATAAAAAAATACAAAGAAAAGATAAATTCGCATGAGATCTAACACATAGATTATATCCTATCCTCACGTTCGATTTACAATGAAGGTTGCTTAGGTGTATTATTGGTCCATTATGAAGATCAGTAATAAGCGGGCTTTTTTTGATTACGAGATACTCGACCGTATGGAATCCGGCATTCAGCTATATGGTGGCGAGGTCAAGGCTGTACGAGGCGGTCACGCCGACCTTACGGGGAGTTTTGTAAAAATAGTCGGTAGCGAAGCTTATTTGATAAATGCCAAGATCTTTCCCTATGCCTATATGAGGCTAGATAATTATGACGAAAAACGCACCAGAAAGCTCCTTTTGCACAAAAAAGAGCTCCTTGCGCTCAAGGCTAAAACGGCAGCGTCGAGCTTGACAATTGTGCCTATTTCGTTGTATAATAAGGGTCAATTAATCAAGCTCGAAATAGCCGTAGGCAAAGGGAAAAAAGAGTTCCAAAAAAAGGAAGCTAAAAAAAGAAAAGATATGCAAAAAGAAATAGATCAAGAATTAGCCTCCCGCAACCGCTAAATCAACATCCGCCTTCGACAAATCTTTAAGGGGACCTGTCCCCCGAAGCTTTAGCGAAGGGGGATGAATTGATTCGACAGAAAGAGTACCTTAAAAACTGCAAGCCGACTTTGATAGGTAGTCGCAAAACAATATCAAAAAATAAATGCTAAAAATAGCATTGCAGCTCTAAAGGCTGAGCGAGACTTTATTCTCGCCCAACTTTCGGGCTTCCAACCTAATTACGCATTCGCTGCTTAATTACTTGGAAAAATGTCTATACAACTCCTCTCCTAGTGGGAAGTATAGGCCAACTTAGCTAGGAAAACGGTAAGGAACAGTGGTTCCTGTCCTTATTTACCTGTAGACCTGGTCTTGTTCTTCCTTCTAATCGGAAAAGACAAGATAAGATTCATAGATTAGATACGCTTGTAGAAGTTTTTACATAATCTTTTTGGACTCGAGTTCATTGCTCGACATCTCCACCAAAGCATTTTTTGACGCGCCAATATCATTGATTAGCCTAATTGGGTAGCCTAAATCACCGGTTCCAAATCCCAATTTATAGTCATACCTCAAATTATTCTCAAAATACATTAAAAGTATAGTTTTTTTACCCAATCTTTCATCAATCAACTCTTTTGCTTTTTTTGCATCCTTTACTGTAATCAAGCTTGCAACAATCTTTTGATCCCCAAGAGCAAACACTGTAAGAGTAGCCAAACCTTTGGACAAAAAAGGTACTTCCGCATAGTTTGTTTTTACGTCGCACCCCGTTACTTGGCTATAAGGTAAAGAATTTTCATTATGTATACCTAACGAATGTAACTCCACCGAGACTCTATCGTCATAAACAATTAAATGTCCTTTATTGCAGCGGGTTTTTAACAGTACATTCATACAAAATGAGTTCTATATCACGTGGACTGATAGCAGCATACCAATGAAAATAATAGTTGTCAATGCGAAACAATATCCTTAAATCATTTGGTGATCGCGTACGAACAATACGCATTAAAAAGGGAATAACCCAGGAACAACTTGCTAACGATGCAGGGATAGAGCGTAGCTACATGGGGACTATAGAACGTGGAGAACGAAACCCTACTTTGCTTAAAGTTGTTAATATAGCAAAGGCTCTAAAAGTTTCTATAAAAGATTTATTTTAATTTTGCTATTATAAAAGGGGGGCGGGAAAAAGCTCTTAAACATTTTCCCGCCCATTCTCGGTCAATAAAACTTTCGCTTTATTAGAGATTACTCTTTAGCCAATTACTTTGGCCTTGGTTACTAGTTTTCCAAGCAGCTGTACTACCTGAAATTCCCGCAACAAATATTTCATCATTGCGATCCATGACGGAAAGTAGATTATTACCTAACGCCGTAGCGGTTAGATTGCTTTCTACAATCCATACGCTCTCTTGCAAATGGAGAGCACCCAGATGATTTAACAAATTTATTAAATTTGTATAATCTTGGCCGGGTCTATCTAGATCATAAGACACTATATATTTCATTTTTCAAACACCTCCTCTCTCTCCACGTAAAAACCGGAGCTATACTCCGGTTCACAAGGTGTATTTATGGTTTTGCAATAGGGGCTATGCGATGAATGTGTCCCTCTTGTAGACTGCCTTTGCTACAACTTGGATCGTGAAGTCAAAAGGAAATAAAAGGGTATAAGAATAATTCATTCTTCTTGTAATTCTTTTTCGTATTTGAAGCTGGACAGTTTTCACTGGATTACTATAGCAGAATTTGCTCCATAACGCAAGTATCAAGGGGGTATAACGACAGTATAAGGGTTGCCATAAACCCCCTTGACAACACTATAAAATTAAGGTAGTATTAAATGTATACTATGAGTTCAGGTCGCCAAATCAATCCAAACGAGATATATACCTACGATCAATTGAAAGAAATTTTCTTGATAACAAAAAGGACTCTCTCCTCTTTCGTAGAAAATGGGGAGCTTCGTCCAGTCGTATTTGGAAACAAGTATAGATTTCTTGGTAGTGAGGTCTTACGTTTCGTGAACAATAAAATTGAGCAGGATAAAAACCGCCCATACGCATAATCCTCCAGGCTCGAATAGGATGCAGAATCTTATTAGTACTCAGCTTTTTGCAATTGGATTTTTTTCCAATCGAGCACATCTTTCCAGTGCCCAGTCTAAATCTTTGAAATAGCGATTCTTTACTTGTAACATGTGTCTTTTAGCCTCTAAATTAAAGTGCAGCCCTTGGTAAGCTGCCTGTGTGGTCTCTATTACAGTTGGTGCATTAACTAACTCCCATACTTTTGTGCCTAACTTTGCATCAACCATGCTTAGTTTTTCAACTAATGCATTCATTCTAGCAAGCCTTCTTCGTCCTGGAAGAATTTGAAATTCATGTACCCGTAATTCTACCAAAACTGTTCGTGTTTCAGAGATAGCTTCTCTGACGACCTTTTTAAGGTACTCTTTATCATTACTACCTTCTTCAGCCGACAATTCACCTTTCCTTCTTGCATAATTAACACCAATGTAAGGGCTAAGTTCATTAAAAAGAGGATTACAAAATCACCCAGTGAAAGCGTTATCATTTTTTTATTATAACCTATTCGGCATAGTGTTTAAGTACGTCTATGTGTTATTACCTAAAGCTGTATTATGGCTACTATGAAGCATGTGAAACCACTTAAAAATATAATCCTCAAGCTGGTTCCAACTTTTTGGGCTAATGTCCACCATATAAAAACAGCCTTTCGGGGCTGTTTTTTGTTGTCCTGTTGACAATACCCTTCTCTTCGTGCAGAATGATAGCAATACATGAGTATACCCAAAAATTATCTTCTCTTAGGACTTCTGGTTATTATTGTTGTTGCCCTTTTTGCTTCTGGAAAATTTGCAGGTCTTATGGCTCAGCCCACACCTGGAGGTAAAAGCGTTACTGCTGCTGAGAGCGGATCAACTATTACTGGAACTATAGATATAGATGGGTATGTGCCACAAAATGCCACTATTGCAATTGGGGTTAAGGAAATTGGTAACCCAGACTTTGTAATTGCGGTACGAGATCTTCCAGCTGCAATAGGTACCCCGTGGACAGCAGATAATTTACAAGCTGGCATTACCTACCAAGTACAGGCATATCTACAAGTGCAAGGCAAAACAATATCTTCTTCACCACCCATAACAGCAACTTCCCCATCCGAGGGTATTTTGCTTGAAATCTCATCGACGGCAGTTGCACCAGTTGTAGCAAATGCAGTAATTTCTGGAACTTTTAACTTGAATGGGTATATTCCACCAAGTAGCACCATAACTATTAGCGCGAAAAAACCAACAGATACTACTTTTACAACTGTATCTAGTGGAATTACTCCTGCTGATGCGAGTACCTGGGACATGAGCGATGCTATTGCGGGTACCCAGTACCAAATACAAGCAACTCTACTTGATGGCAACAATAACACCCTTATGCAGTCACAAATCCAAACTATAACTGCTCCAGCAAGCGATGAAATAATTACATTTAACTCTACTATTACTCCTCCCACTCCCCCAACAGGTAGTGTATCTGGATCTTTGCAGCTTGGAGGCAGTATTCCAAATGGCAGCACTATTACGGTTGCTTCTAGACCAACGGGAAATGGGACCTTTACCCCATTTGCAACAGGCCTTGCCGCAACAAATGGAACTGCTTGGTCACTTTCTAATGCAACGAGTGGACAAAGCTACGATATACAAGCAACTTTGGTAAATAATGGAGCAACTCTTGCTCAGTCGCAGACACTTACTGTTCCTGCACCTGCCAGTGGTGAAGTACTCACCCTTAATTTCTCACAAGCTGCAGCACCACCAACTGGACCAAGCGTTCAGTGCCTTTCTAAATCGAGCTCGAATGGGATGTGGAGCGTAACAGTAACATACAATGTAGTACCAAACGCACAGCAATATTGGATTCAGATTGGTAACAATGCGCCTAACTATGACAATATAATCAATAGCAGATATCCTGCAGGTCAACCTTCGGCAAATAGATTGACATTTACCACAGGCAATGTAATTCAAAATGCTACCAACTATTACGTTAACTATGCCACTGCAACTGATCCAAATACGGGTATAGAAACCAACTTTTCGCTCTTTTCCCCTGCCAGTGCATTTACCTGCCAATAACCTTAATCCCTTGCTAGAGCTATTCCCCACACCTTTTTGACTCCACTTTTTTTGAGTATTTTTGCTGCTTCTAAAAAAGTTGATCCGGTGGTAACAATATCATCGACTAAGAAAACGCTTTGGGAAAAATTGGGGTTGGGGGTACTCAGTCCGAAGGCTCCTTGGATGTTTTCCTGCCGCTCCTTCCGATTGAGACCGTACTGAGAGAGAGTGGATTTTTTGCGGATAAGCAAATCCTTATGCTCCAGTTGTAATTTTTTTGAAAGCTGCTGTGACAACAATGTTGCGTGATTGTACCCTCTTTTGCGTAACTTTGAAGGAAATAATGGAATTGGAACCAGTATGGGACGAGCTACTAATACGTTGTTGAAAGGCTCCTGCTGAATGAGTCCTTCATAAAACAGCTCTCCTAAAAAGCTGTCGAGCTTGGAAACATATGGCTTGTATTTAAAAGTGTACAAGAGCTTACGAGCTGTTTTGTTGTAGCCAATGCTTGCAAAAATTCCATCGATAGTAGATTTTCCCCTACAGATAGGATGAGTTAGACCATCGAGGGAATGCTTGTTGCATACCACACAGGAAACATGAGTATTGAAAGTGAGCAGTGCAAAACAATCTGGACACAAAAAGTCCCCAATGCGTTTACAGCTAACACAGTATTTGGGGAAAAGAAGATCCAGCAAGCCCATACATAGTATGGTACCAAAATATGTGCGGAGGAGACAGGATTTGAACCTGCGCGAGCATTTCTGCTCAGGGGATTAGCAATCCCCCGCAATGGGCCAACTATGCGACTCCTCCCTAAAAAGGTGAACAAATTTTTCAGGGTAAACCAACATCTTGTGGCTATACTGAAAAACTCTGCGGAGAGGGTGGGATTCGAACCCACGGAGAGCTTACACCCTCAATAGTTTTCAAGACTATCCTGATCGACCGCTCCAGCACCTCTCCAAGAACCTAATTGTAACAGAAATAAATATTGTAATCTAGCTTTAAAGATGATACAGTGGTCGCAGAGTGGTTTAAAACACTATGATCCTAGGCCTTTGCTCTTACTGCAAAAAAGAATTCCGTAAGAGAGAACAAAAACGTAAGTTTTGCTCTCTCTTTTGTGCCAGTCGCTTCAATTTAAATCACTCCAACAAAGTAACTCTTCCTAAAAAAAGTAAAACTCTTGCTGAGTTTGTTGGTATTTGTTTGGGTGATGGCTGTGCCTCAAAATATCAAACTTCGGTTTCCTTGAACGCTACCGCAGATGCACTATATATTCCCTATGTGACTACTCTTGCTACAAAATTATTCCCCGGAGCAACGGTAACACATGTAAAAAGAGTAAAACATAATGTTGTTGATATAAGAATAAACTCGCGAAGTGTAGCATCATTTATGAAAAGTATGGGTATTGTATCTCACGCAAAATATGTCCCCAGCTGGATCGTTGACAACCCTACCTATGTAAAAGCGTGCATTAAAGGGCTGTTTGATACTGAAGGCTCAATATCCTTTAAAGCCTACAACCATAGAAAGGGAACCAGTATTTACAAGCAACTTAATTTTAGAAACGTAAACCTAAACCTTATGACATTTGTTAGAGATAGCCTGCTTAGAATGGGCTTTAAACCAACCATGACACTGAAAAAATCACTCTACTTAAGCAATCATGCGAGTATAGAACTCTATAGAAAAACTATGACCTTTGGGAATCCAAAGCTATTGGAGAGAAGTTTGATCTGTGATAGTATTGCTTACAACAAGTGGATAAATAAAAAGAATCAGAACTTGTGAATATCCTACCCACCACACCTATATAGATAAACATGCATATTAAAAAATTATTCTTAATATTGCCCTGCTTACTCTCCCCCTCCCTGCTTCTTTTTATCTTATTTATAACCGGGGCGTGTGTGCTTGTGCTTGAAATAAGCGCAACGCGCATGCTTTCTCCTTTTTTTGGAAATACGATTTATACCGTATCTAGTGTTATAACGGTTATACTTCTTGCTTTGAGTATGGGATATTCTCTGGGAGGCAGATTGGCTGATAAATATCCTCTTTTGTCTCTTTTTTATACTCTTATATTTATAAGTGGCGTAAGCGTCTTTTTGCTTTTTGGACTTAGCATTACGTATCTGCCTTTTATTGCGTATTTGCTTCCCCTTACGTGGGGCCCATTACTTACCGCAACCCTGCTTTTTCTTCTCCCTAATTTTTTTCTAGGAATGCTTTCTCCTTTTGTAGTAAAGCTGCACAAAAACAGTATGCGGGACACAGAAATTGGAACTGTTGCAGGAGATGTTTTCTTTTGGTCTACCTTGGGAAGTATTGTAGGCAGCTTGTCTACGGGATTTTTTCTTATTCCCTATTTTGGGATTACTACTATTATTCTAAGCGTTGCTATAACATTAAGTGCTATTGGCTTTCTTGGCATCACAAGCACTATAAAAAAGAAGAAATCATGGTTGGTGTGTATTGCTGCTTTAGTAATAAGCACTCTTCTGGTAATTGTCTGCTTGCAACTGGGATTATTTTTTGAAAAACCTAATACCTTGTATAGCAAAGATGGCATGTATGAAAAAATTACTGTTTATGATGACACGTACAACAAAAAGCCTACCCGTTTTTTTTTGCAGGATAAAAGCACATCGGGAGCAAGATACCTAGACTCCAGAGAGCATGTCTATGACTACACAAAGTATTACCAACTTTACAAAATTTTTAATCCTAATATACAAAATGCCCTGGTTATTGGCGGTGCTGCATATACTATCCCTAAAGCACTTTTAGAAGCAGACCACAAAGTCCATGTAGATGTATCCGAAATAGAGCCCGCTACTATTGGTTTGGCAAAAAAATATTTTGAATTACCTACTACTCCACGCCTAACTAACGATACAAAAGATGGACGGCGTATGCTCTACGACACCAATAAGAATTATGACCTTATCTTTAGCGATGTATATTATTCGCTGTACTCTATACCTTCTCACTTCACCACAAAAGAATTTTTTGAGCTTACAAAAAAGCACTTACAACCTAATGGAATTTTTGTGGCCAACATTATTGGAACGCTTTCTCATACCAGCCCTTCTTTGCTGCTTTCTGAAATAAATACCTTTAAATCAGTGTATCCAAATAGTTATTTCTTTGCCACATCTTCACCTACTTCCTTGGCAATCCAAAACATTGTTTTTGTTGGGTATAACAGCAGCAAAAAATTAGATATTGCTAGCATGGCTGCGGGATCTACTGATCCTTTTATCGTGTCTTTGCCAAATCACCAAGTTGATCCAAATCGATTCATAGGCAACGATGCGCCGTTGCTAACTGACAACTATGTACCTATTGAAAAGCTTACTGCCTCACTGTTGAAGGAGGATTCGCACAACAATACTGTTGATGGAAAAGAAGTACTAGGACTTATACAACAACAAACAACTCTTGGAGCACGATTTCTTAGTTCTCCCGCGCACAGTCAAGTACAAAAGTTTATTGCATCGGAGTTAAAAGCATATACAACCGATGTTACTACACAAAGATGGCAGCATATCGGGGCTCATGGCAAGAGGTATCCCCTTACGAATATTATTGCTCATCTGTATCCAAAAAAAGAAAAACGAATACTTCTAGGTACTCATTACGATAGCAAAAGATTTGCCAATAATGATCTTTTTTTTGCAACAAGCCCAGTTGGTGGGGCAAATGACTCAGCTTCTGGGACAGCGCTGCTTTTGGAGCTTGCACGCGTATTGGCAACCAAAAACCAACCCGCTGTTGGCATAGACTTGGTTTTTTTTGATGGTGAAGAAGGAGAAGAAGATTTAGATTCTGCTTCTTGGCATCCACTTGGATCAGAGTATTTTGCAAGCCATATTGACGCCATCTATCCCACTCAAAAACCATTTGGTGGAATTATTGTTGACATGATATGCGACAGTAATCTTCAGATATACCAGGAAAAGAACTCGCTTCTATATGCTCCATCTATAGTACGCGATGTATGGAATCACGCTTCTAAAATACCCAACTCAGGCTTTATCAAGGCTTCGAAATACACTATTTTTGATGACCATTCTTCGCTTGCTAAAACCATACCAAGTATTCTTCTGATCGATTTTGACTATCCTTACTTTCATACAACTGCAGATACCATAGATAAATGTAGTAGTACGAGCCTTGAAGGTGTAGGAAATACCATTGTGTCGTATATATATTCTTTGTAGAAATTTTCTTGACTCAGACATACCCAGTGCGTTAAAGTAAGAGTATGTCTGCCCAACCTTTCGACAACGCTTCCCCCTTTACTGAAGTTTCAGGGGACCAGCAAAATGACCAGTTCTTGCCAAAAGAACCGATGGATCTGCCTACCGGCAGGCAAGCTTTGCCTAGGGAGCCAAAAGATTTGCCGTTGCCAGAAAAGGAGCTACCAAAAGAACCCGTGGAGATTCCCTCTACTACCACTCATGAGGAGCCAAAGCCCACAACACAACCCCGTGAAGAAACGTATCCACGGCATGAAGTCAAAACTATGCTTGCGTGGAGTGCACCTGGTAGACCATTTCAGGATCATTCTAGGCAATACCATATGAGTATTCTGCTTATTGCCTTCCTCTTTTCCTTGTTAGCTTTTCTTTTCTCGCAGTATTTACTTATTGGCGTTATTTGGTCGTTGGTTTTTATGAATTACGCACTCACAACCGTGCGTCCTCATGACTATCATTACCGCATAAGTACCGAAGGTATTACACTTGAAGACTATTTTTATTTATGGGAAGAATTGTATGATTTTTACTTCAAACATGTCCAAGGCCACGATGTACTGCATGTACGCACTCGCGCACTTCTCCCCGGTGAGCTTACTATAATGCTTGGTGTTATGACCAAAGACCATGTGCGCTCTGTATTGCTCCCATTCTTACCATATCGGGAGGTAGTAAAACCAACCTTTATGGAGAAATCGGGAGATTGGTTATCGCGTAACTTTCCCCTAGAACCACGAAAGAATGCCACAAATAAGTAATAGGAAATTTGCCTCAGCTACTATAATAAGATAAAATACAAATCTAGTAGGATAGCAATTTGCCTCTTTTATTCTAGTTACTAACGTTCTAGTGGCTAGTTGCTAAACTTGTGCTCGTAGTTTAATGGGTAGAAACCGGTTGGAATAATGTACCTGTAGCTTAATGGATAGAGCATTGGATTGCGGATCCAAAGGTTGCGAGTTCGAGTCTCGCCAGGTACACAAATTGGCTCTTGGAGGGTTCGCATAGAGGCCAATTGCGCGAGTTTCGAAAACTCGAGGGAGCAATCCCTACACAGGTTCGAATCCTGTACCCTCCGCAGATTATATATAAGAAGCACTCATCACCTTTTGCTACTAACAACGGCTGTAGTTATACCATTTGCACCAAGCAGTGCTACACTTGCCAAGGCAGCTAATGCCACCAATAGAGCATTCCATTCTTTTTTCTTTTGGGGATCCTGTTCTCCTTGGTTTTTCATAAACTCTAACAACTTCTGCGCCATTTCAGGATTTTCTGTCAAGACTCTTTGCATTTCTGCAAGAGCTTTGGCGGCTTCAGTTTGTGTTTCAGTCGAAGCTGCTTCTTGATCAGCATTCTCATTTGCTACCTGATCAGTTGCCTGAGCAGATTCTGCACTACCTGCTGCATCAGGCTGTTGAGGAGTGGTTGTTTTTTCTACTGCATACTGTATCGCTTTGTTTATGTACTCTCTTGTGTCTTCATTATCTTGCCATCCTTTTTCTTGTAACTTTTGCATAAGTTCGTCAGCAGTATCCGTGGCTTTTACCTCTTCCCCAACTAATGCACTTATTTCTTTAAATCCTTTTTCTGGAAGACTTTCTGCATGATCTATTGCTGCTTGCTCTTGATCTTCTATTGCATTTGTATCTGTTGCACCAGGTTCTGCTCTAACAGTATCTGAACCACTAGCCACCCCAGTCGTATCAACTCCAGCTTCTTCTGAAGGATCTGGACCTGCTAACGGTTGACTCGCATCAACTGCCTGCACTGCTTGCATATCCCCGCCCCGAGGTTGGGAGGAAGTTGATCTTCCTAACATACTGCTAACTTTTCGTCCCAAACTTTGTAACCGAATTAACCCTTTGCGAGGAGGATTTTCTCGTGCCAAATCATTGCCCAATGATCTTGCTTCTTGCGCACTTGCACTATCGAGATTTGGAACGGTGGTGTCAGGGCCTCTTTGAGGAGCTACAATTTCTGCAGGAGTTGGTCCAGCTTGTGCTTCATTTGCCATATCTAATTAGTATCATTAAGAGTCTTTGCAATAGCTAACGCTTGATCCATATTACCTTGGGCAATTGCATTACGCATTTGCAATAATGCCCCATCGCTTTCTTGTACGGCATAGTCTTTTAGCTCTTTTACATACAGCTCTTGTGCTTCTTTGTATTTCTGTCCGAGTGATTTAAGCAGTTCTAATAACTCTTTTTTTGTATGTACAGGTAATGCAGCTAAAAATTCTGATGCAACTTTTTGCGCTTCATCGGAAGTTATTTTACTTTCTTGAAGATGCTTTACAATTATGCGCGCCAATTCATCCTCTACTTGCTCCAGTTCTTGTTGGGTAAGTGTATCCGTATTTTTTTGCATAATTAGTCTGTAACTCTTTGCACATAATTACATATTGGGTATAGCTCTGTCAACAAACTTGAGAGCTACCTATAAAAATCGTACAATAGCTTGATGAGATTTGAATTTTCCGCTGGAGGAATTGTTTTTAAAAAAACTCCTTCTGGCATTTTTATTTTACTCGCACAGCATTCAGCTCATCATGGATGGGTTTTTCCCAAAGGTCATATTGGAGACAACGTCCAAGGAGAAAGCAAAGAGGATGCCGCACTTCGTGAGGTAGAAGAAGAAACCGGAGCAAAAGGTATTATTCTTCAAGAGCTCCATCCAATTAGCTACTGGTATTACTGGGAAGGAGTCAAAACAAAAAAAACAGTGTATTACTTTCTCATGAGATACGACAAAGGAGATATAACCAAGCATGATTTCGAAATGGAACAGGTTGAATGGATTTACGAAAAAGACGTAGAAAAGAAACTTACCTATCCATCCGACAAAAAGGTATGGAAAAAGGCCAAAGCGCTAATCACTAAGTTGTGATTTCGCATGTTGCGGAGGAGGCGGGATTCGAACCCGCGAGAGCTTGCGCTCGCACGCTTTCCAAGCGTGTGCACTGGGCCACTATGCGACTCCTCCAACAGGTTTCCATTATACCGTAAGCTACAATAAGTGTCATCTTTGTTGACAAGTAGCTCAAAATACGTCACACTAAAAGTACTTATGCGTGCTGCTGCCCGTTTTTTTTGTGTATCTCGTATTCGGCTTTTTATAGTCGGCTTTCTCCTACTTACTACTTACTACTTGCTACCTGCTACTATACCCGTTGCTTCTGCTCAGAGTGCAGCTGCCTATCTTGCTCCCAACACCAACGCGGATGTGCCCCAAAATCTCCATACTTTTTCTCAGAGTATTATGATCGATGTCATGTCTTCTATGGTCTGCCAATTAACAGGCGTTGACGTCGTAAACAAAAAGCAAGCCTGTCTGGGAGCAGATCCAGCAACCGGCAAAATTGGATTTGTAAAAAATGGGGGCGGAGCATTGGGAATTATGACCAATATGATTGTGGCTACCTACAGTCCCCCTATTCAAAGTGGTGAGTACTATCGCTATATGGCTAGTAACTTTGGCCTGGCAAAACACGCATATGCTGCTAGTTATTGTGAAGCAAATGGGGCTGGATACAATACCGGATTTTGTAGTCTCAGTCCGCTTTTTGTGTTGTGGGACCGATTTAAAAACTTGGTCTACCTGATATTTATCATTCTTTTTGTACTCATAGGCCTGGCTATCATGCTACGGGTAAAAGTAGACCAAAAAGCAACAATGAGTATAGAAAATCAAATTCCCAAAATTATTATTGCCCTGCTTTTAATTAGCTTTACCATGCCGATTGCAGGGCTTCTTATAGATGGGATGTGGGTACTTACTTACGTGACTATAAATATGGTTAATCCGACATCAACAACCCAAGCATATAACTCGGCAAGCCTGCAAGCAAATTTCTTTTCCCCACCAATGGGTGTAGTAAACGAGCTGTACAATGTTAACAATATAAAAACTGACCCCAACGGAAGTAGCAACAAGCAAGGATTTGGCGGAGTACTTAATATCGCCATAACAACAGGGCAAGTTGCTCAGCATACCATAAGCAGCATGTTTGCCCCACAAAGTCTTGGACAAATTTTAACCCCCATTGTCGATCCCAATAACCCGGTTTTACAAAGCGGCAATCAGGGATGTGGCGCATTTGATATAGCATGTAATATTTCAAAGATTATTGGCGGCGCTGCTCAAGCAACAGGACAAGTAGTAGGAGGATTGTTATCGGCTATTGTTGGATGGCTTATTAGCTGGGTTGTTGGCATTATGGCAGTACTGGTAGTTGTTATTGCGTTGTTATTTGCTATGTTCCGGTTATGGATGGAGCTTATTAAAGCATATATATTTTTGCTGGTAGATATCGTCCTGTCTCCTTTTTGGGTAGCAATTGGACTATTTCCAGGGGCACCAATAAGTTTTGAGAAATGGATTCGAGAAATGCTTTCTAATCTGCTCCCCTTTCCTGCAGTTGCAGGAATGCTTTTGCTTGGAAAATCGTTTATGGAAACGTTTGCTGCTGGAGAGGTAAATGGCCATGTATTTATACCACCTTTTATTGGCAATCCTATTGGAGACGGGAATTTAAAACCAATTGGTGCTTTTATAGGACTCGGAATTATTTTGCTTACTCCACAGATTTTGGATATGGTCAAAGACCTTATAAAACCACCACCATTCAAATATACTCCCGGTATATTGCAGCCATTAGAAGCAGGAGCAGCACCAGTAACTGGAGCAGTTGGGGGTGCTATTGCCAAGACATTCAAAGTTGATTACACTGGAAAAGCTATAGGTGTCGGAGCACAAGCAATCATCAAACAGTCAGAAAAAATACCCCGACTTGGCGGGCTGGTTAGGTTTGGAATGGGTGTACATGGAGTAGACGCAAATAATCCCTATGGCGGCGGTCATGGTGGCCCACCACCCCATCACTCCTAATAGGTAGGCTTATTTTTCTATTGCTGCTCGCAGTGCATACTTAATGGCCCAGGCACTTAATTTTTCTGAGCCTTTGAAGCTTCCAACCAACATAGACATAAATAACTCGCGCATAAACAATTTTCCATATTGCGTATGAGAATGATCTCTAATCCACTGAATATCATCTTTATCGAAGAAATGACTTCCTTTCTTCCCATGAATAGAGGTAAGATTCCCTTCATCATGCTCTTCTATATCGACTGGGAAACCTTCTAAAAACATATAAATCTGCTCGATTTCTCCAAAGGAAAGGGGGGCTAAATGAGAAGTCATGGAATACTTTGAATATATTTCTGATGCCAAAATAAATTTGAGCACTTGTTTCCACATATCATTTCTTTCCATGTCGGTTTCTATATCGTTGCCATGCTCGTCTTTTGGTTTGGCTGTTTTGGTATACTTTGCGTTCATGGACTCGATCTTCTGTTGGTCAATACTGCCATCTCGATTTCTAAATGGATCCAGGATTTCTTTGTTAAACATCATTTCAGCAACAGTCATTTCTCTCCACTCCTTTTTCTTTGGATCATGCGGATCTGACACGTAGGCACGTACTTTTTTACCAAAATCCAATTGTCCCCAGGTAGAGTACGCGTAGCGGAGTTGCTTGTTGACATCCTCTAAGGCTTTTTGTGCTTTGTGGTGGTCGAATACCCAACCCCTCGTCCAGTTGTAGGTCATAAATGAGGAAAAATCCAATTCCCCCCCTTCTATAAAGAATTTGTATAAATTGAATACCCTATTTACATGGTCAACACCAAAAAACGACTCGGATGCCAGGGCAAAATCAAGCTTTCCTACATCTTTATCGATATTTATTTGATTTATATCTCCTCCTGCTTCTACTCCTTGAATTGCTTCTAGAATACTTCGTGGCGCCGTACTCCTGTCGTTGGGGTCTTTGGATTCTACAATACCTGTGAAGAAATCCACCCCTAATTGCTGGATACCAAACACATTGTATTCATTGCCGTAAAAAGCTCCTCTGTCTTTGCTTGACTGCCTAACCCGATAATGCTTGGTATTGATTACTTTGGACCATGCATCGAAAGCCAAAGCTCCTGTATCGTTGCGTGCTCCAATACCAGTCCACCTGGTCATGCTGCTTGCAAATGCTTCGGCATATTGGGCTTCTTCATAGGATATCCCGTATTTTTGAGCAAGAGATACTATAACCCGTTGTTTTACTTCTTTAAGAAGCTTAACGTCTTTTTGTGAGTGGTTAAATATGTTGATTCCATCTATCTGATCTTGAGCATTTACATAATCGTGCATTTCTTCTGCTTTGAGTGTTCCATCTTCATTAAAATGATGTTTGGTAGAGACCAACATATTTTGAGCTTCTTTGGTGTATTTTGCCATAAGCTTGGGCTCTTCTTCTTCCTTTTTATCATCTGGAGTACGAATTAATTTATCTCTGGTTTTAAGCAAAGCATAATCACGCACAAATACTTTATTGTCGAAAAGTGCGGTAAACTCACTAATTTTTTCTCCGTCTTTGATACCTGTTCCCCCCGTATGAATTTGAGTAAGCATTTCTTCATCTGACATATAGTAGTAGGTAAGCAAAGCAGCCCTGAACGCTTTTCCGGTATCCATTTCACCAGCTTTAGAGTCCAGGTCGCCCCCATCGATGCTTTTACTGCCATCTTTTATATGATCTGCAGATGCCATATCCAATACTCTTTTGAGCGTACCTTCTTTGGTAAATACATTTTTGGAGTAAATACTCGATAGGACACCGGCAATCTTGCTTTCATCTCCCATGGAAAATCTATATTTTACATCGTCGTTACGAGCAGTACTAAACAGCCATACTTCATACAGCAACTGCTCGTACAAATCATCCATGCGTTCGTTGGTCTTTACATCTTTAAAAAAGATATCTCTTTTATCGAACATGGCCCCCAATGAGAGATCACGATATTGCAAAGGTAGCCTTACCTGATTAAACATGTTTTGTTCGTCGTCTGGATTCAGATCATGAAGGTACCACATTTCATTACGCACCCAGCGTATAAAGTTAGGTTTGACAATATTTCCTTTTTCATCGATCAGTTGGTATTCTCCTCCTGTTTGCCATTCCCGTGTCGACATAGACGCTACTTCATCTGCTACTTCTTGAATCGACTGAGGAACTCTACCGAAACGGTTATCTCGTGCTTCTTCACTTATTCTTGTCATGATATCTCTTATGCTTTCTTTTGATTCGTTAAGATTCTCAGGATTAATAAGGCCTAGCAGATCTGAGAGCTCTTGAGCGTATTCTTCTTTACGAGTTTTATTGAACCCTTTTTGTGTTGCAAATTCAAACCAGTTTCTAAATACTCCACCTTTGTCAATAAGGCTACGAAGCTCTGAAGCGGTCTCCGCTTCAGATATAGCCTCTGCTGCTTTTGGCTTGGTCATCTTGCCCACAGCTTTTGGCTGATCTACTGATCCTTCTTTCGCATCGGCTAATGCAGAAGTATGCGCATCTCTTTGGTCCCCTTTCCTTTCCTCCTCAGTTAAATTATCTACATCTAATGTTGCTCTTGGGGCCTTGTCTGGAGTTCGGGCTTCTTTGTCTGCTTTGTCTTTATTTTTGGGGCGGTTTGCTTCTTCTGGGGGGATTTGATCTCCAACATTACTAAGCTGCTCCATAAGCTTTTCTGCTAATACGCTATCCACTCCACCTTCGCGGATTGCTTGCGTAAGACTATCTATATTCTTATTAAGCGCATCTTCGGTCAAACGTCCGTTACGCGCCGCTATTTTGGCAGCGTTAGCGATCCTCTGCAGCTTATCATCTCCCGAAAATTCTAAAGACCTGATAAGCTCTGCACTTTCCTTGGGAGCTGTGGGAGGCCCACCAGCTATACCATGCTCTAACAGTTCTTTTTGCTCTTCTAGGCTAAATACTGGTTTCTCTCCGGCTTCTTTAAACTGTCTTCTTTCCTCCGGAGTTGCCTCTTTTCCAGTGCGCAGAATTGATATTTTTCTTTTGAGTTGTTCTGTGTTGTATTCGAATACTCCCACATCTTCTCCGTTTTCTCCTTCTCCTGTTCCTACTCGGTGAGCTGCCAATAATGCCTTTTGTCTTTCCTCAGATAAAGCTCCACGCTCTAGCTCTTCTTGGCTTAATAGACCTTTTTCTTTTAGTAGTGCGTATGCTTTTGCAATACGATCTTCATCGCTTAATGCAGCATTTTCTAACACTTCTTCTCTTATTGGTTTTTTTGAATTTTCCAAGACGTTAGTCTGAGCTGCTTCTTGTGCAAATGCTTCCCTAACTTCTGGTCTGTAGGTTTCAATTCTCTCTGGTAGTATTTCTTCGGCTACTTTTGCTTCTTGTGGAGCTTCTTTTGCAACTTCTTCTTCTACTTTAACCATAAGATCTCTCATCTCGGTCTTGGTCTTTCTAGCAGATACCTCATCCAGAAGTCCATATCGAGCTGCAGCCTGGCGCAATTGTCCTTTTTCGGCGTCTGTTGTAGCGGTTGCAGATAATTTGGTTAAGGTAAGCCTCCATTGGATATACGCAGCATCGAGCTGGTCGTTGGAATAATTTTTGAAGGGATTTTTGGCGCCTTTATTTTCTTTCTGGAAACCAGTTACAAAAGTATCGAGCTGGTCTATACTTGCAATACTGGCTAGTGTTTTTATAAGCGCTTTCCCATCGACTGGGTTTTCTTTGGACTTCATATCCCCTATGACTCTCTGAATCAGCTGTTCTAAGATCCTGCGAAGGAAGCTCTTTTTGTCTACTTCTTTGGTCTCTTCTGTCTTTTCTTCTAACTCTTTTAACTCTTTTCTTTTGTCCGCAAGCTCGCGCTGAGACAGGTCCATATTTTTATTGAGATCTGCTTGGATTGCTTTGGCTTGCTGAGCAAACATAGCTAGCTCGGCAGCAGAAGGACCGGGATGAGTGGCTGGTTTGGGTTGATGCTTGGCTTCTATCTCGTCTTTTTCTGGGGTAAAGTTACTCATAAAAATATCTCCATTTCTAGAATAGCTTTTTGAAGCTGGTATTGTCAATTCAACCGGACGATTTTCTTGTAGTTCTTGGGCTAACATAGTAATGAGTAGTTTAGCCTCAAGACGCCTTTTTAGCTTGATATTTACATTACAGGTGTCTTACAATGACCACATGAATACACCAGACCATTTTGAAGCGTTATATCCTCCTCGCTCTCGCTACCATGAGATCCAAAAAATTGTTTCTTTTGTGAAAGAAGGCAATTCGTGTCAGGTGGTGAGCTTTCCTGGTGTTGGGAGATCGAATGTGCTTGGATTTCTTTCATTCAATAAAGCGATTCGTACTCTCCATTTAGGGGAGGCTGAAAATACATTCCATTTTGTTACGGTTAACTTTTCTGAGGTAAGAAGAAAGCCGCTTTTGGAAATAACCAAATTTCTTTTTCTAGAACTAGTCGAGACACTCCAAGAGCGAGGCTTTAATGAATTGTATGAAAAAACATATGGATTTTTTAAAGAAAGCCTTGCTACAGGCGATGAGTTGGTGCTTTTTAATGGACTCAAAAAAACAGTAGACTTTTTAGCAGTCGAAAAGGGGCTGACTATTGTTTTTCTTTTTGACCGGTTTGAAGAATACATTCCAACAATAACTCCTGAGTTTTTTACCAATTTAAGAATTCTTAGAAACCGTGCTAAGTACCATTTCTCTATTGTTTTTTCTCTTAATCGTCCACTAGAAGACGCGCTAGAACCCGCAATTTTTGCAGATTTCCATGAATTTTTAGCAGGACATACTGTTTACTTACCAGTACTAGATGTGCCAGGGTTGGAATTTAGACTGTCGTATGTCCAAGAGACAACCGGTAAAAAGTTTGCTGAGGAAGCAATAACCAACATTACCGAAGTGACAGGTGGGCATGGTAAATTGGCACGAATTGCTGCTGAAGAACTTATTAATGAAGATCTGCTTACCGACATGCCAGAAAAGGAACTATTGGATTTTTTACTATCTAAAAAAACAGTTATGGGAGCACTTTTTGAAATATGGAATGCGCTTACTCCTGCCGAACAAACTCATTTTACCAAAAGACTTTTTTCGGAAGAGGTCCGAGATGAGCACCTTGATTTTTTGGAACAGGTTGATTTGGTACGTGGTGGAAGCATAACCATTCCCCTCTTTGAACGGTTTGTAGATATGCAAAAACCACCATTAGAATCGTTGGAAAAAGAACGAATAGTATACGATCCTGCTACCAAAAGTATTACAAAAGGTAGCAATAATTTATCTGAGAAGCTTACTTCTTCTGAGTTTAGACTGCTTAGGTACATGATTGAAAATACCGACAAAGTGGTAGACCGAGAAGAGCTGATTAACGCTGTGTGGAGAGATAAATCAACAGCAGGGGTAACTGATCAAGCACTGGACCAACTGGTTTTTCGTGTTAGGAAAAAAATTGAAGAGGATCCCAATAATCCAAGTCATCTGCTGACTGTTAAGGGGCGAGGGTTTAAATTCTCCCTATAAAACTTGCAATAGTCGCTTTTTTTGAGTTACGATGGAAGAGTGAAAAGACTCCTGCCCATATTACTTCTAAGTTTGTATTATTTATTATTTACTCCTACTTTTTCTTATGCCCAACAATCACCAGATACTCAAGAACGATCCCAAAGTAGCTCGGAACCACTTAAAGTTACCCTTGAGCCTTCACAAATTTATGCTAATACACCAAGCGTTACATTTACCTTTTCAGGACAAAAAATTACCCCTGGAAGGGAATATACATTTGCAATATGGAAACCCAGCGAAAAAAACATTAGTGCAACCAACTACACAGGTTTTATAAGAAAAGCTGCTGATTCTACTGGTACGCTTACTTTTGAGCTGAATTTACAAAAAAAGTATAACTCACCAGGAGGAGTAATCTACTATGTAAATGTACCAGGAATTTGGAATTATAAAGTATGGCAGGGCACAGAAAAAGAATTTGCAGTAGACAAGGTAATAAAAAATGATGGAACCTATACTATAAATCCTCGCTGCGATAAAACTGCAGGGTGTATTGCTTTGTATGTCCAGCATAACATTGTACAGGAGCGAACAAAATTTCCTCTGTTTATTATTAACCCAATAGACGAGCAGTATTCTGTATGGTGGTCCAAGCAAAAAGTGCTTGCCTACTATAAACGTTTTTCTGCAACTTCGGACATCTCGGCAGCTCGAAAAGCAGAAGTAGGACTTACAAAAGTTTTGGCCGACCGAGGGCTAGACCCAGATACCCGTGTTGTTGAAGTTGAAATTGCTGCGCCTCCAGTTGCTATCGACATAGGTTCCTCTTTAAAGGAAGAAAAAGAGATCCTTTGTGCCTCTCAGCAAGGAACCTCATTTAATATACAAAACCCAAATGGCCTTACGTGCGATTTTGGTTTGCAAATGCTTATAACCACAGCAGCGCCTAATCCCGATGATTCCCGTGATACATTTCTTTTCAGCAATCAACCTGGTGTCCCTGATCCATCTGGCACGCCAATAGTAAATGCTGAAAACCCAAATAACCCCAATACCGGCAACAAGATAGAGCCGACTGCTCTTCCTCCTTCCCCACCCTGTGCGGACGGACATTTAAGTCCTATTTATGATTCTCCAGAAGGAACAACTGGACGCAAACTGTTGGGGTCCAATTGTGACAAAGTAAATACTGCCATTGGTCCTATCGATACAACACCAGGTGGTATTATTCAGAATATTTACAATATGCTGCTTGGGTTATCTGGGGGTATTGCAGTAATTATGATCATAATTGCCGGGTATCAGCTTATAACCTCCCAAGGAGAGCCTGAAAAAATAAAAGATGCCAAGGAACGGATTACCGCAGCGATTATGGGGCTCCTTTTTATTGTCTTTTCTTTCCTTATTTTTGAAATACTGATTGTAAATGTATTGAAGCTGCCTGGGTTTGGACAAAGTGGAAAATCTGTGCAACTTAATGATGGGAGTAAAGCAAGTGTTCATTGTTTTGGACCAGAAGCGATTCACTATTACCAACTTGGGTTTTGTACAAGACAAGAAGCTATGCTTCCTTGCAGAGGAGCTATTACAGACTCAGATTCAACAGAACCTACCACCAAAGCAAATGCGAACGAACTATATACTACTTGTCAAGCTGCTGGGATAATAGATAAAAATGGACAGATGACAAATGTGGTTTGTTATGGACCAGGAGTATTGGAATCTTTTGGGAATGGCGGTGGCTGCAGCAGACAGCAAGCAACAGCTGTATGTAAGCAGGCATTTGGTATGCGCAGTACCAATCAGAAATCTGCAGACATCCAAAACCCATCCGAGGTATTTCAAAATTGCGTGGACAAAGGACTTATTGATGGAAATGGGAATATAAAATAGAGAAATCCCCTCACTTGCACAACCATAATGACGGTCGTACAATACCACTATGACCTATCTTGCGTTATCGCTTCCTGGAGTTACTGGAGACATTCATCCCCCACAATACGTCCCCGGAGGAAATGGTGTTGGCGGAGGAATAATGACCGCAACCGATATTCTCCACAATGGTCTTACTATATTTTATATGGTGTGTGTAGCCATAGCAGTGGTGCTTGTAGTCTGGAGTGGAATTGAATGGGCCATGTCTGGAGGGGACAAAACCAAAATTGAAGCAGCCAAAAAAAGAATTATGCATGTAGTAACCGGACTTATTATAGTTTTTGGCGCTTTTTTTGTAATTTCGTTATTTAATATTATCTTCAAGGTGAATCTTTTCGCCCTCCCATTCTAACGCACAATCTCCCCCTTGACAAAGCCTGAAAAAAGATCCTATGATAGAACAGATGAGAAAAACACTTGGTATTATTTCAGGTTCATTACTATCTCTAGCCGCAGCAGTACCTGCTATGGCTCAGGGTATTCCTCCACAAAATGTTACTATTTGTCCTGTTGGTTCTCAATTTGAAGTCCTCTGCACTATCTCTGCTGCGCAACTAGGAAAATATGTTGGAATTATTCTATCTATCATGCTTGGAATTGCAGTTATTATTGCAATCTTTTTCCTGGTATGGGGTGGCATTAAATGGATTTTGTCTGGTGGAGATAAAGCTGCAGTTGATGAAGCGCGCAAACATATAATAGCAGCACTTGTTGGACTAGTTATCGCGTTCTTGGCATTCTTCCTGATTTCTATAGTCGGCTCACTTTTTGGAATCTCTATCCTTAACTTTACGTTGCCCGCACTTGTTTCTCCCCCAACAGGTCCATAATTTGTGGATTTACGCATAATCAATAAGATCCTTCGGGATCTTTTTTTATGGATTCACATAGATAATTTAAGTTGTTTTTTTATGCTGTGTTTGGTATGGTAGAAATATGCCGTGGGATGGATGTCTAAATGAGGTAACATTACCAGATGGAACAAAAGATAGCGTCGCAACGCTGAATTGTTTGCCGGTAATCTTCCAAAATCTGGTAGGAACCCTTATGGGATTTGCGGGACTGGTGGCAGTAATATTTATTTTGTATGCGGGATTTAAATATATTACTGCAGGGGGCGACCCAAAGCAAGCAGAAAGTGCCCGTAAAACGCTGACTTTTGCCATAATCGGTCTTTTGGTAGTACTCCTCTCTTTCTTTATAATAAATATTATTGGCTATATAAGTGGTGTAAATTGTATAACTACTTTTGGCATTCATTCTTGCGAATAACTTCTACTCAGAACTACTTTCTATAATTATATTGGGATTACTATTGTTGTGGGATTTTGAAGCAAAAAAATAGCGCCGGGCGCGTCCACCACGATGGTGGGCGCCCGGCGCTTTGGGTTGCTAGAACAGGCGGCGCAGCTTGAAGGCTGTGCCACCTGGGAACTCGGTACCGTGGAGCTCTCCCCACGGTCCAGGCTCCTGGGCAGGAACGGTCAGGATGTACTGAGTGCCATTGACCGCCGTGTGCAGTGTCCATGTACCTTCAGTCACCTCCCAGGTGCCTGACTGCTGGTTGGACGGCGACCAGATGTCGACCTCTCGAACCTGACCCTTGGGCTCGTTGTGGTGGCCCGAGAACTCGGCGACAAAGCTCAGGCGTGGACCTTCTGTATGATCGCCCAGCTTGAGCCAGGTCCCATGGATCTGGAGACCACAGAATTCTGGCCCACGGATCTCGCGGCGCACAGTCCGAATAGCGTTGGTTACTGGGTTGCTGTGCTTCTCACCGTGAGACTTCTCATCGTGAGGCATGTCCTCTCCTTCTGCCGAGCTGGGCTCGGCTACTTCTTCCGGTGTCACTGTGACGACCGGTGTCTCTTCGTCCGCCTTGACCACAGCGGTCGGCGGGGGCGGATCTGCTGCCAGCATGGGTGGCGCGGGGGCGGCCGAAGCCGCCGCCCGCGCTGCTGCGAGTTCGCGCTGGACTGCTGCGAGTTCGCGGTTGAGGCGCTCTTGCTCATCAACCATCTCTGCGTATTCTCCCGCAGAGAGTTCCATCTTCTCACTGTCAGCCACTGGTTCCTCCTTCGAGAAGTTTCTGAGACTCCTCGTGCGCCTTTCGGCGGCGCTCCTTGAGCTCGGCGATGCTGATGGGCGCAGCCGATACCTGCGGGGCAGGGGCGGATTCGTTACGCACCTCCTGCCTCATCTGCTGCAAGGTCTCTCGGATGGCAAACTGAGCCATCTCCGCTTTCCCTCGCAGGAACTCTGCCTCGAGTTCGAGGCGTCGGACCTTTTCCTCCAGTTTCTCGTTTTGGAGGATCAAGGGCTCGACCTCGTCGGCCCGGACCAACTCCGGCTGTGGAGCCGGAGACGCCACTTGAGGCGGGGTGGGTGCGACAGCCGGCGGTTGTGCCACCTGCTGCGGGGGAGCTGCCTTACTCGGCGCTGGCCTCACGGCCGTCTGTACCGCGCGATAGGTAGTCATCCCCTGCTCCGTGACCCAGCGTCCGGGGATGGTCTCCCCGGTCCAAGGGTCATAGGTCTGGGATGAGTCGCCAGGCAACGGTCCCAGGCCACACTCTCGCATGGTCTGTGAGTTGAGCCAGCGGTATGCCGGCTCGGGAAGGGTATAGCCAAACTCAAGTTTGGCTGGCTTTGGCCACCCAGCACGAGGCCAGGTGATCTCTATGTCCTCCATGTGGAAGATGAGGTGCGAAGAGACGATCATGCCTTCTGCAGGGATTGCGGGTGCCGCTCCTGCCTGGGCGCCTTCCTGCTCCTCGAGTAGCTCGGGGGGCAACTGGGCTCCAGGGTACCACAGCGGACTGAATCTGTTGAACCCGAATTCCTCTCTTTCGGCCCAGGCTTTTGCCTCGGGCGAGAGGCCTTGGACTCGCCAGACCTTGTACACCGCCTTTTCTTTGATGCCCTCGGCCATCAGGCGCCCGAACATCTCTGAGATACTGGCAGGTGGGTTGTCTTCTCCGTTGCCCCACCTGTCGATGAGCGCTGCCGCCCGTTTGGTGTCGGTGTTGCTCTTGCTTTCCTCAAGATTCTGCTTCCACTCGGGGAGCTCGTCCTGAGTTGTGCCAGTGGCAGATGGGGCATCGTCTGCCGTGGGGAGAGCCTTGCTCTCCTCCTCGGCCTGAGTCGCTGGCGCTTCTGCTTCGGGCGCGCTCGGCGCCTGGGCAGCCGCGTCTGCAGGCTCGGGGTTGACCACATCAATAGTGGCATCTGGGAAGGAAGCCTCGCTCCCTTCGTCAGTCGGTTGTACTTCAGGCGCCTCCCCCTGGGGGGCTGCGTCATTGGTACGCACGGACTGCTCCACAGTGGGTGGGGGGGAGATTGCCTGCTCGGCCACAGCGAGCGCTGCAGTCTTACTGACAAACTTCCCTCCTGATCCACGCGCCGGTTTGGCCGGAGCCGTGGTGACCTCGTCGGCCGTCGTGCCGGTGACCGCCTCGATGGCCATTCCCGCAGCGTCTGCTACGGTATGAGCCACGTTGGTGGCAACCTGCGCTCCAGCCTGGAGCACCTCTCGGGCCTGCTCCATGACTTGTCCTCCAGCCTCTTTGGCCTCACGGGCTGCCTGACGGACGCGCTTGTTAGCCATGACTCGCTCCTTTTTCTTACTACGGGCAGAATTGCCGCGTTCGGGGTACTCCTTGCTGAATACCCCAGACGCGACAATCTGACACGATAGTAAGGAAGAGTAAATAAAATTTATATTCCTTTGTTGTCAACGTGCTTAACCACATTAGCTGTGAAGCTAAAAAGGTTGAATTTTTGATTCTTTGACCTTAGATACGAAAAAAGGCCGTAGCAAGCCAACCTTTAAAACAACCTAAAGTTGCGTGATAGTAGCACAGACTATAGGTTTTGTCAAGGATTAGGAGGAGCTTCTGAGAAGGAGTTTGGATAGGACAATTGCCCCTACGTCAATGCCAATTGGTACAAAAAGAACTTGAATACAATAATACATCTTTTGTTGCATACTAGCTTGATTCAAATAGCTTATCCATTCCAATGGAATTGGTATTCCTATCACTAGTCCCACAACTACTAGCACTACTACAAAGATAACCAGAGGCCATACTCCCTCCATATCTTTACGGCTGGAAGACATCGTATTGGCCAGCTCGAAGACAATAATTCCTAGTAAAAGCATTTGTACCCAGGCAGGCATCGCAAGTTGTATTGAAGTCAGATAATAAATTGTAGCCAATAGAAGTACTACCCCAACTACTATAGGTGCTATCCCAATGAGTAATCTACGAATAGGATCGGTGTGGGCTACTTCGACACTTCCCAACTTTACTACTCCCCCTCTAACCACTGGCATAAATTCTATGGTGCCGGTTTTTACAAAGAGTATTGTTGCAACCAAAAAGTGAGACAGCTCGTGAATAATAACACCTGGCAAAAATAAAATCGCCAGCAGCATAATAGTCATAGATTCTTTTTTAAAAACGGTATACAGTAAAGAGGACAATGTACGAGTAAGAACACGTGAAAGTAGTAATAGGCAAATGATTTCAAAGATAAAAATCGATATGTACATACTTCTTCTAGTATAGCGCATTTTATGCCTGATAAGGTTATAACCTTGCTCTCTATTGACACATCTTTATAATTCCTGCAATATTAAGGTATTCCATATAAAGGAGGTGAGGATATGCACAATCAAACACAAGAAATTCCACAAGATGTACGAGACTATTTGGAAGGTATTTTGAAAGATGCCAATATGTTGTCACTGGATGACGATATGAAAGAAGAAATGGTTAAAGAGCTCTATGCCAGATTGGATAATTATATTACATCTGTACTGGTTGATACTATGCCCCCAGATCAACTGGAACCATTCATAAAAATGAATGAGGACAAAAAACCAAAAGCCGAGATTGAAACATTTGTAAAGCAACATCTACCAAACGCCCAAGAAGTATTTACAAAAGCGTTTGTGGGATTTCGAGATATGTACTTGGGAAATGTCGCAGTCAAAAGAAACGCGCCACCCGAAGAAAAGGCTGATACGTCTTCTCAAGCAAATTAGGGTATGGCAGAAATAAATAAGCTCGGCGGTCCAGAAGTAGAATACAAACCCGAAGCTGCAGATACAAAAGAGTCTGTAGCACGTGCTTTTGATTCTGGATTTGACGCATTTAAAAAAGATACCTCACTTACTCCCGACCAACAAAAAGCTAAAGATGCTATAGAAGCAGCACTCGGAAGAACCGATTTGGCAAATGGCAAAGACACCTATGAAAATACATTCGATGACGTAGATACCGGAGAAAAAGATACATTTACCAATGAAGAAGGAATACCTGTTGAAGAGCTTATCCTCTATCTGCACGAAAAGATACAAGATCCCGCAATGGACCCCGGGGAAAAAGCAGCGTTACAAGAAAGCCTTGCTGTACTGGTGAGAAACTCCAAACATTTTTATGACGCAGACTTCCCTCATCGCACTGACCCTGATCAAATGGTTAACCGTATTCGGCAGGAAGCCTACTATAAATCTCAAGAGCCACATCCTAGTGGTCCCGACGAAGCAGCAGATTACTACGCAGCAGCAGATACTCTAAACAAACGCTGGGAGCTCCGTCTTCCCCCTACCACAACAGTACCACTGTCCCCAACTCCTCCAAATACCACTCCAGGAGCTAACACTCCAACGGGCACAACAACCGAAGAGATACAGCACCGAACGATTGTCATTAATAATCGCACTGCTGACATCGAAAAACGTGCTCGAGAAGTAGCGGAAATACGGCTGAGAGAAGAGATGAAGCTGGGAAATGCATGGAATCCACTCAACTGGCCACGTAAAATCAGACTTCGTGTTGGAGAAGAATATTATAGACAAACATATATTCAAGAAATCCGCTCAGGTATGCTTGCAGCGGGCAATTCGTATATGGATTACGACATTACCCATATGGCACTTACCGATGCTAATCATCGTATAGCACAAGAACAAGAATCAGGAAGAGCAACACTGGAAAGAATTCGTGATGGGAGTTTGGGCAGAGGTGAAGTAGTACGAGAAGCCCAGGGACCTCTAAAAGAAGCCATCTTGCGTGATGTACTCCGCCCTGTTGTAAATGGAACACTCACTGACCCTGCGGAAATTCGTAGGACATTAGAACAATTTGTACGCGATAATCAAGCCGATGCAAGTGTACAAGAAATTTTTGGGGCAGATGCAACTCAATACGGACGAATTGCCGAGTATTTTGCAACAGATCTACTAGAAGTTGCGAACGCGGTAAAAGAAGACGTTGATACCAATAAGTATGCTCTTGATCAGATGGACCAGTATGTGGATGTAAAGCTTGCTCGTACCGTATGGGCAGCCCAAACCCAAGCCAATTTTAACGCAGCTGACCGCGTTGTTGCATGGAGCCAACGGACCGGGCATGGTTGGCTAGTAAATCCAGCAACCGTTGGTATTGCTGCCTCGCTTGTTGGGTTTGGCGCTGGAAGAGTTGTAGGAGATACCGCAAGGATACTCGGGCCACTCGGGGGTGCTTTGGGTGGAGGAGTTCTAGCAGCAGTTAGAAGAAATACAGACCTAAAACATGACATGCAATCTCACCAGGTTGAACGAACGTATGGGAATATTATTCCTGACAATGCTCCAAGGCGAGAAGCACTAGAAGATTACAGCTATGAATATGCCAGCGTACGAGAACTCCTTCAAGGTGGCAGAAGAAGACAAGCAAATGGAACACAGGAAGATAGACCCGTGCTTGGCGGAGATTCACGAGGACTTCGAGAGCTCCTTGCCTTGGATCTTTCAGGAGCAGATACAGCCAGTATAACCAACAGAGAGAGTGTACTTAGACGTATTGCAGAGATTCAAGAACGACAAGATTTTTCTACCCAACAAGCAGTAGATTTGATTCATTTTGAAAGTCGCGAGCAAGTAGAGCAAGGACGACTCGAGTTGGTGCGAGCTGTTGCAGAAGCTAGAGTAAAATTGAGAACTGCCGGCATGTCTGACGCAGAAATGGACCAAATGCTGGGCAATTTCCGAGGAGAATGGGCCCAACGCTTTACCGACAACCGCGAACGACAAGATAGACGCTTTGCGCATTATCGTTTGCGTAACGCTCTTGGAGCGGGAGCATTTGCCAGCGCTGCTGGACTTGGATTTGGATTTGTAAGCCAAGAAGCACTTGCTGTTGGCGGCAGATTTGTATCTGATAGATTGCAAGAGCACAATATACCAAATCCTTTTATAAATAGGACCGCTCTGGAGCATGGTGCCAATATGGCAGGACTTAAAGACCTACTCCCCCAAGAAAATCCGCCTGTTACTATGGAGACCATAAAAAATTTGTATGACAATCCACAAAATATTGGACTTTCAGAGAATCTGGTATTGGCTGCATCCCCTGATTTGGAAGACAATGGCACTCGAGCGGTTACATTCTTTGCTATTGATGCTAACGGAGATAGAGTCCCTGCTTTTGGCACACCCGCTTGGATAGATAAAGATGGCAATATTATAACAGCCGGAGGATTAGATAACTTGCCCCAAGCTTTTAAAGACTTCCTAAATGCTGGTCATGTAACAACCCACGAAACTAAAACCAATAATTTGCTGGCAACTCTTACCGGACTAGCACAAAATGGTCCAGATAAAATGCCAGATACCATAATAAAGCAAGGGAATTTTCTTCTTAACACACGGGATCAGTTTCAATCGTTAAATCTTCTCGGACGATCATGGGATGACTGGGCACAAAATGAAGGAGCTGCTTTTGGATTAAATCCTGATGAGATTCTGGGTAAAATGTCTCTTACGTACTTGCCCCCTACCCTAGAAGATGGGAGTACAAATCCTGAATCTATTCAGATTCATGGTTTCACCCGCATGGAAAATGGGGTACCGGTTTTCGATTTTCGCCATGAGTTTTTTGGCAATGAAGATATACCTCAAGACAAATGGGATAAAATATATGGACAACTAACTAATGAAGCATGGAAGATTAAGTTTGATAATGTTTTGGCTAATCCTATTGAGCATGCCCATGTGGTAGCGCCAACCGCAACAGAATACAATAACTTTAGATGGGATATGCCATTTGTTGCAGTCCCCTTCGCCCCAAGGCACCCCTTGGAAGCGATGAGACCAGCTCCAACACCACGAGACAGACCTGAGATTGGAATGTATTATGGAGGAGGAACGTTAGAAGCAATGCAAAAGTGGCTTAAAAACAATCCTGACCGGCTTAATACCTATACAAAGATTACAAATCCAGATGGAACGCTGCAGTGGGTAGATAAAGATGGTAACCCTGTAGAAAGAAGTGTTGCACGGGAACGCGAAAATATAACCAAATACCTTGAATCAATTAGAGCTGCTGATCCTGCTTATTATACAGAGCTAGAACGACTGAGTAGAGAATCAAGTATGACTGCTATGACCAACGAAAATAGGGTTTCGATAAATATACCAGCTCATATGGAAGAAAAGAGCATATATACCGCTTTGCAAGAGTATGCGCAGCAGACAAATAGAGACGGTACTCCTTTAAACCCAAGGCTGTTTGAAATTAATATTTTGGTTAACAGACGTGATGATATGGCACCAGACGGCACTGTTGCAGAAATTCAGAGATTTATTGCTGATTCTCGCGCTCAAGGAAAAGACTATCATATTAACTATGTCGACGTTACCTTCGACCGGGATCATGCAAATGTAGGACACGCAAGAAAAGTACTTACAGATCTTAACCTTATGCGATCACTACAAAGAGCCGGACAAAGCAAAGCGCTTTATATAGAATCTGAGGATGCAGATTTGCTTAGGGTAGATAGAAAAACTGCATATAACCTTATGACCAAGCTTGACGAGAACCCACAATTCGATGCAGCTCGAGGTATTCAGGATAGATACCCTGATGAAATGATGGAAAATGACTTCTTATTTATGAATAGACGACTTTGGGACTTCTCTGAGAGCTTATGGAGAAGAAAAGAGTATAGACCTGAAAATAATCCAAATTGGAATTACACATGGAATAGAGTTATTACCGGAGGATGGAATACAGGATATAGCGCAGAAGCATATGCCCTTATAGGAGGCTATGACTCTAGTATGACAAAGGGAGAAGATATGTTAATGGGAGAAAAAATGACTATGATCAGAGGAGATGGTGCAATGCCAAACCTGGATGTTGTGGGTAAAGTAGCAACACGAAGTGATTCTTCTCCACGACGCTTCTATGCAGAAGCAATCAAAGGTAGAGGGGCATACTCAGACGCCTTTGAAGATGTTGAATTTAATAAGTATGTTAAAAATACTTCCCTTGAGCAAATGCGAGAAGAGCTTGCTCCCCTTTCTCGTGTTGACGGAAATGAAAGTACCTTCGCAGATAGACTAAATGGTCATTTAGAAGCATGTAGACAAGTTTTGGGAGACAAACAAAAAGGAGAAGAGATGTTTGGAACACTAGCAATGTTTATGGGTTTTAAAAAGGATGACTATACTATTCGTCCTGATGGGACATTAGACATTACTAATTGGAACAACTTTAAAGATGCATTAAATGGGTATAGAGCACGCCATCAAAATCCTAGACCCGCTGGACAACGAGTCGGACGAACTAATCCACCCACTACAACACCATAAACTTCTTAGCTAGCAAGGCGCTGCCAGCTTACTTTTCTGCCATACTTTTCACAAAAATCCATACCAGTTACATACTCCTTTGATCCACTTCGATGGCCTTGAATTAGGATTTTTCACGTTATACACTTTTTCATGCAGAGCTATATACTAGTGGCTCTTTCGTGTATGGAAAATCACCCAATACCACAAGACGTTACCGGATTTCAATTCAAGCTCATTGGAGACATGACCATAAAGCAATTTGCCTTTTTGGGTGGCGGGTGCTTGTTGGGATGGTTTTTTTATGCGGTATTACCTATTCCTGTACTGCTAAAGCTCCTTATTGGGTTTCTTATTGCAGGTTTTGGGGCTGCGCTGGCTTTTTTGCCACTAGAAGGAAGGCCGATGGATGTTATGGCAACTAATTTTGTCAAA
>JADMIO010996553.1_pt1 | contig 75200 bp, 49 predicted proteins | sample 8958161 | NCBI WGS metagenome assembly JADMIO01 (sample SAMN16585339, study PRJNA669376) | soil metagenome | isolation source: Crop rotation soil | place: USA: Cullars Rotation, Alabama | collected 2011 | reverse complement strand
GGCGTTTTCCTCCGAGCGTCCACCGGTTTGTGTTTTTGCGCGGGCGCGTTACGGTGTGTTCTCTGCGTTTTGCGCGATCATGACGCAATGCCCGTCGGGATCGTGCAATTCAAATTCACCCTTCGGTAGATAAAAAGGATAGGTAATCGGGCCGGGCTTCAATCCGGCACGCTCGAGTTCCGCGCGCAGACCGACAAGATCGTTCGCATAGCAATAGAACAGTGTCCTTGGTGTGTCGTCGGTCGGGATCGCACGCTCAGCACAAGTGAGCATGAGATTGGGCGCTCGCCGCCAATCGGGGGCGCCCGGTGTATAGAGCCATGCCCATCCCATCGGTCCATCTTTGGGTTCGCGATTGCCGACGGCAAATCCGAGCAGCTTGTAAAATTCGACGGAGCGTTCCACTTCCAGCACGGGCACCATCGGCACGAGGCCTGTGAGGGGCGTTGAGGGAGCGGCTGCGGTCGCTTCAGAATCGCTCATGAGGGCATCCTCTCATACTCGGCGATCAGCCGGTTCAGGATTTCCGCGACGGCGCGAATGTCCGCCTCCGCGTTTGTATAGATACCGACGGCTCCCGCTTCCGTGTCCCATTCGACGCGTTTGAGCAGTGCCGGGTCCGCCTTGCGAATTTCGCTGCGGATACGCTTCTCGGCGGCGTAGTTCGTGCTCACGCGCAGGGCATCGGCGAAGCTATCGAAGATCCACCATTGAGCAACGCCTTTCACCGGAGGATGGATGCTGACTTGACCGACGAGTTCCGACGGGGTGGTGGACGGCTTGGGAGGAGTGTAGTAGATGGTGAGATCCGGACGCGCTGCTCGCAGCTTCTCCACGTCGCAGCGGATGTCGCAGCCGAGGTGCACGTGGCGAAGGCGTTCGAGGCCTGCAAGCGGCAACAGGTCGCCGTCTTCGATGCGGGTTCCGAGGAGCACCAGCTCTTCCAAGTTTGACGCCGTCGAGAGCGGCGCGAGGGTAGGGAGACGGAAGACGTCGCGATCGGTGACGACGGCTTCCTCGAGTTCGAAGCGCCGCAGCGCGGGGACGGCGGCTATGGAGGCAAGATCGAGCGCACGGTCCGGCATGCGTACGCGAAGTTCGGTGAGTCGCGATAGGTCGCGTACAGCCGAGAGGTCAGCCGTGCGAAGGTTGAGCAACACGAGGGACTCGAGCGCGGTACATGCTTCGATTCCTGCCACCGACTGCAGGCCACGTCCGCCGAGGCAGAGATGGCGAAGCCGTGTCCAGGTGTTCCAACGCTTCATGTTGGCGAGTTGGACGTCGATGAGGCTTGCCTCTTCGAGCTGAGCACACTCGCGAAGGGACGCCCATGCTTTTGCCGGTCCGAGCACACTGAGAAATGTCAGGCCGTTCATCCGGGCCACGGCCTCGAGCGACTCGCGAAAGAATTGCACTTCCAGTTGCCGCAGGCCGGGCATGCGGGCGAGTGGCTCCAGGCTGCGGGCCATCCAATGCGAGATCGCCAGATGCCGCATGCAGTGCGCGGGCAGGCGCTCCAGATCCACGCGCGCGGCGGAAAGGCGACGCGGAAAGTAGAGCGATTCCAGTGCCGGCAAGTTGTCCAGGGTCGCCGGATCGGGCGCCATATCGTGACCGATGACCAGCAGTTCGCGAATGCCGGGAAGCGAGCGGCCGGCGCGCACCGGGGTGGAAGCGATGACGGACTCCACCGACGGGAAATCGGCGAGCGGGTCGAGCGGGAGCACGGGGGAATCGGTTTTAAGGGGTTCGCGAGCGGCCCACACTTGCGTATCTCCCGACGCGACGGCTTCGATGGGAACAACGGGAAGCGGCATGCCTGCCTGGCTATGCTCGCGTGATTCGAGACGGAACCGCGGCGTGCCCCAGGGCCGTTGGAGGAAATCGTCGAAGCCGTAGCGGCGAATGTCGGCGGGCCGGACCAGCCGTGCGGCGCCGAGCGGCAACGCGTCGCGTGGAATCGCGGGCTGCATCGCCGGACATTGTACCGCGGCTATTTTCTCGGGGCGTTGCGGTCGATCAGATCGAGATCGAAGCGGGCCTCGGCATTGGCGGGTTCGAGTTGCAGGGCCCGTTGCAGCGATTGGCGGGCGCCGTCGAAATCGCCAGAGTGCGCAAGGGCGACTCCGAGGCCGACGTGGGCGCGCACGAAGTTGGGGTCGGCGGCGGTGGCGAGGCGGAGTTCGGCGATGGCGGGCGCGATCTGATCCTGCTGGAGCAGAACCAGCCCGGAATAGGTATGGGCGACCGCGCTGCGCGGCATGTGCGGCAGGCCTTCGCGGAATGTCTTTAGCGCATCGTCGAGGCGTCCCTGCAGGAAGAGCTTCTCGCCTTTGGAGAACATGGCTTGGGCGAAATTGAATTCGGCATTGCGGTCTCCGGGGCGTATGCGGACGGCTTCCCGGTAATGGGCGAGCGCTTCCTCGGAACGTCCGCGGCGATCGAGCTCGACGCCGAGATTATCGTGGGCGACGAAATTACGATCGGTGACGCCAATCGCATGTGTGAAGAGCGTGACGCCATCGTGCCAGACCGGGATCAGGCGCCATGTGAGGACGGCGCAGGCGGCGAGCGCGGCCACGGCGGCGACGACGGATGCGCGTCGCGGAGGAGCAGCCCAGGCGATAGCGATCAGCGGGCCGATCATAGGGATGTACATGTAGCGGTCGGCCATGGCTTGCATGCCGGTCTGAACGATGCCGATGACGGGAAGGAGCGTGACTGCGTACCAGCCGCAGGCGAAAGCGAAGGCGCGCGCCGCGACTGGACGGACCACGAAAGGCGATGGTCCGTCCCACTTGGAAAGCGCGGCGCGCACGCCGGCGAGCGCGATCAGCAGACAGGCGGCGATGGCCCACGGAGCGAAGGTCTCGCGCATGGGATAGAAGACGGCGAGGTTGACCGGCCACACCATCTTCCATAGATAGGCGAGATACGAGACCGCGGCAGTCGAAAGGCGCATGTTCAGCGGAAGGGCTTCGAGCGACGCGGAGGCTTCGGTGTGGGTGACTACTGCGATCGCAGATGCGGCGGCCGCGAGGGCAAAGAGCGGCAGCTTCTCGAGAAGGCGCGGAGAGCGGCCGGTCCACCAATCGATGAGGATAAGAAGTACGGGCAGGGTCACCACCATGGGCTTGGCCGTGAGGCCGGCGGCCAAAAACGCAGCCACGATCATGTAGCGGCCGAGCGCCGGACGCCGTGCGTACGCCGTGTAGGCGAGCAGGGCAAGCAGCCAGAAAAAGCCACTCAGAACGTCTTTGCGCTCGGCGACCCAGGCCACCGATTCGACGTGCAGCGGGTGCAGGCCGAAGCCAAGCGCGACGAAGGCGGCACGCCAGCGGAGGCCGGCGAGGCCGTCGAGCCAGAGAAAGAGGAGCACCGTGTTGAGCGCGTGCAGCAAGAGGCTGGTGAAATGGTGGCCGGCGGGATTGAGGCCGAAGAGGGCACAATCTAGCGCGTGCGAGAGCCAGGTGAGCGGGTGCCAGTTGCCGGCGTGAGACGCGGTAAGCGCCCACCGGAAGTTCGCAGCGGTCAGGCCGGTGTTGACGTGCGGGTTGGCGGTGACGTAATCAGGGTCGTCGTAGCCGGTGAATCCATTGCGCAGCACGCCGGAAAAGCAGACCAGAACGGTCGCGGCCAGGCACAGGCACACGGCGATTCGATTGGGTTTGGACAGAGCGATTTCAGTATAGCGGGGCGCGAAAAACCTAGGCGGCGTCGGGCTCGGATAGCCGCTTGCGGAACTTCTCGATCTGCTCGCGGCTGGGCGGCCAGTTGGCTTCGCAGGTATTGCAGTGGAATACGAGATCGCCGGATTGGAGGGCGGCTTCAAATTCGTCGCGCGTGAACTCGACGGTGAGGTTGTGGTTGTTCGGACAGACGATGTCGAAGGCGAGTCGGCTCATGGGGCTGAATGGAGCACGCCAGGGGCCGTGACGAAAGTCACTGAGAGGTACGGCGCCACACTTTAACGTGACGGTTGAGGACAATCGATGAGCGAACTAATCGACAACCGGGCACAGCGGGTGCGGATGCTGAAAGGAATCATCCAGGGGCTGCACGCCGGCGAGGCGCCAGACGCGGTTCGGAACAGCCTGAAGGAACTGGTCTGCCAGACCGACCACTCGGAAATCATGTGCATGGAGCAGGAACTCATTGCCGAGGGCATGCCGGTCGAGAAAATTCTGAGCATGTGCGACCTGCACTCTCAGGTCACGCGGGACGTGCTAGTGCAGCTCGCTCCGGCACCGCTGGCGGCCGGCCATCCGGTGGACACGATGCGCCAGGAGAACGAGGCGCTGCGCCAGGCGATCGCGCGGCTGCAAGAGGCGATGAATCGGGTCCTCGAAACCGCCGATGACGGGGACGTGTCCGCGGCGCTGCTCCAGTGGCGGCAGGCCCTCAACGAACTGCAGGATGTGGATAAGCACTATCAGCGCAAGGAACACCTGTTCTTCACGTGCCTGGAACGGCACGGGATCGGCGGGCCTTCCAAGGTCATGTGGGCCAAGGACGACCAGATTCGGGACCTCCTGAAGGTTCTCAGCGCCGCTCTGCGCGCAGCCGATACGACGGTGGCGGTGTGGAAGGTCCTGGCGGCCACGACGGGAGCTGCGGCGGCGAGCGCCATTAAAGAAATGATCTACAAAGAGGAGCAGATACTGCTGCCCATGTGCCTGGAGCGCTTCACGGCCGACGAGTGGGCGGAGATCTGGGCTTCTTCGCCGCGGTACGGCTGGTGCCTGGTAGCGCCACGCGAATGTTACAACCCGGCAGGCGCGCAGATACCCCAAGCGCCCGCAGCCGGCGGCGTTTCCCTTCCCACGGGGGCGCTGTCAATGGAACAACTGGCCGCGATCTTCTCCACGCTTCCTGTGGACCTCACGTTTGTGGACGCCGACGATCGGGTGGCGTTCTTTTCCGAAGGTCCGCACCGCGTTTTTGCGCGCAGCCGCGCCATCATTGGACGCAAGGTGCAGAACTGCCATCCGCCGCGCAGCGTCGACGTGGTGGAACGGATTCTCGGTGATTTTAAAGCCGGGCGACAGAATGTGGCTGAGTTCTGGATCCAGTTTACGGGGCGATTCGTGCACATCCGGTATTTTGCGGTGAGGTCCGAGGAAGGGCGGTACCTGGGGACGCTGGAAGTTACGCAGGATGTGGGCTCGATTCGGGCACTGGAGGGGGAACGGCGGCTGTTGGAGTATGCGGAACCGGTGGGCGCGGGGGCGCAATGAGCCGCAAGGGGCGGCGCACTTTACCTGGTTCGGGCAAGCGGTAGGGCAAACACAGAATATTGGCCACAGATAAACGCGGATAAACGCGGATGGAAGCCGTAGAACAGAAGCCGTAGAACAGAAGCCGTAGAACAGTGTGACTTCGGTCACTGCTTCGTGTTTTAATTGGCTGCATATAAGAGATAAGGTGGTCCCTACGTCTGAAATACGGTTTGAGGCCGCTGTGCCCAACGAGGAGTATTGGCGCCGCCAGATCAAGTGCCAGTTCGCCTGCCCGGTACATACCGACGCACGGGGGTATATCCGCGCCATCGCGGCGGGAGATTACGAGGCGGCGTACCTGATCGCGCGGGGGCCGAATCCGCTGGCGTCGATTTGCGGGCGCGTTTGCGGCGCGCCTTGCGAAGCGGCCTGCCGACGGGGGTCCATCGACCAGCCAATCGCCATCCGCGCGCTCAAGCGGTTCGTATCCGATCAACACTCCGGCCGCCTTCGGGCTGCGACCGAATTCTCGGAAGGGGCTTGCGACGGTCTGGAGGAGATGACCAACCTGGCGCGGTTCCTGGCGTCGCGCGAGTATCAACGGCCGGAAGGGATGCGGGTGGCGATCATCGGGTCGGGGCCCGCCGGACTGGCGGCAGCTCACGATTTGGCGCTCATGGGCATCGCGCCGACGATCTTCGAGGCCGAGTCGCGGCCGGCCGGCATGTTGTACACGGGCATTCCCGCGTACCGTCTTCCCCGCGATCTGATCGACGCCGAGATCGAACTGATCCGGCGGATGGGCGTGGAGTTCCGATGTGGCGTGAAGGTCGGCCGCGATATCGAGTTCGAGGCGCTGCGCCGCGAGTTTCAAGCCGTCATCATCGCCGTAGGCGCCAAGCGGGCCCGCATGTTGCAACTGCCGGGGTCTGATGCGCAGGGCATCTATGGCGGCATCGACTTTCTACGCGCATTGTCGCTGGGAGAGAAGCTGCCGATCGGGCGGCGGGTGGTGGTGATCGGGGGCGGCAACGTCGCCTTCGACGTTTCGCGGTCGGCGGTTCGCTATGCCGAGGATGATGCGGAGCGGTTGGTCGCGCGACAGACGGAAACTGACATCTCGCGCGTGGCGCTTCGGCAGGAAGCGGTGCGCGAGGTCCATCTGGCCTGCCTGGAATCGCGCGAGGAGATGCCGGCCGACGAAGTGGAAATTGTCGAAGGTGAGGAAGAAGGCATCATCCGGCACAACCGGCTCGGCCCGAAGGAATTTCTCTTCCGCGAAGAGAATGGCCAGAAGGTGGTGGCCGGCGTGCGCTTCCGGCGCGTGCTTTCGGTGTTCGACGCCAACCGCCGCTTTGCGCCGGTGTACGACGATTCGGAGACGGTGGACGTGGAAGCCGACACCGTGCTGCTGTCGGTGGGCCAGATGGCCGATCTGAGCTTTCTGGGAGATGTATCCCGGCTCCAGGTGGATGCGGAGACCTGCGCGACGGACGCGCCGGGAGTCTTCGCCGCCGGGGACGTGGCGTACGGCGCGCGCCTGATGATCGACGCCATCGCCAGCGGCAAGAAGGCGGCGCGAGGTGTGTACCGGTTTCTCACCGGCCGGGAGATCCGCCAGCAGAAAACCCAACTGCACGTCGAGATCGAGGACTACCGGCGCGAGGCGGGATACGAGGGCCGGCGGCGGGCGCACATTCCGGTGACCTCCGCGAGGGAGCGGCTGGCCGATCCGAAGCGGCTGGTGGAGACCGGATATACCGAAGTGCAGGCCGCGGGCGAGGCCGGCCGCTGCCTGGATTGCGGCGTCAACACGATCTTCGACGGCGAGAAGTGCATCCTGTGCGGAGGGTGCGTGGACGTCTGCCCGACGTTGTGCCTGAAGCTGGTGGGACTGGAACAACTGGCGCCGTCGCCCGAGATCGAAGCGCTGCTGGCGGCCAGCGGGGCGGGCGCCGGCGATTCCGCCATTCTGAAAGACGAAGACCGCTGCATCCGCTGCGCCTTGTGCGCGCAGCGCTGCCCGACACACGCCATCACCATGGAACGATTTTTGTTCCGCCAGGAGTGGACCTATGCCTGAATCTCCGAAACGCCGCGATTTTCTAGGGCTGACGGCCTTGTGGGGAGTGGTGGTCGCGATGGGCACGGCGCTCGCCGGGGTCATGCGGCTGCCGAAACCCGCTGTGCAGCCGGGACCGCTGCGCGTGTTCAAGCTCGGCGACCCCGCACAGTTCGCGGTGGGTTCGACGACGCGGTTGGAAAGCGGCGGGTTCTTCCTGTTCCGCGAGGAACAGGGGTTCCACGCCATCTCTTCCGTTTGCACGCATCTCGGCTGCGTGGTGGCGCACAACGAGGGCGAAGGCTTCGCGTGTCCGTGCCACGGGTCGCGTTTTTCGACCGATGGATCCGTGGTCGGCGGTCCGGCTCCGGCGGCGCTGCCGTGGCTCGAAATCGCGTTGTCGCCCGACGGGCAGTTGCAGGTGAATGCCGAGTCGTCCGTGCCGAAAGGAACCCGCTTCAAGGTGTGACGCTATGACGCCCGATACCAAGACGCCCATTCAGGAATTCGTCGAGAACCTCAAGCAGGCGCCGCGGCACATGCGCGAATCGGCGATGCGCAACGGGAAGGCTCCCGAGACCGATCGCGAGCGCTCACAGAGCACCTTCCACAATCTGTTTCTGCATATGCAGAGCGTCCGCACGGATCGCCGCTCGCTGCGCTTTGCGTACACGTTCGGGCTGGGCCTGATTCTGACGGCGTCGTTCGTGGTGCTGACGATCACCGGAATCCTGCTGATGGTGTATTACAAGCCCGGCGTTGAGCTGGCGTACCAGTCGGTGAAGGACATCCACTTCGTGGTGCCGGCGGGCCGGTTTATCCGCAATATTCACAGGTGGAGCGCGCACCTGATGGTGCTGGCGGTATTCCTGCACATGGCGCGGGTCTTCTACACGGGCTCGTATAAGCGGCCGCGGGAATTCAACTGGGTGATCGGGCTGGTGCTGCTGGTGCTGACACTTGGCCTCAGCTTCACGGGATATCTGTTGCCTTGGGACCAGCTGGCTTACTGGGCAGTGACGATCGGCGCGAATATCGCCAATTCGCCGCGCGAGGTGACGGATGCGATCGGGATCACCGCGTGGTTCGATCCCGGCGGCTTCCAGAAACAACTGCTGCTGGGCGCCAACTACGTGGGGCAGGAATCGCTGATCCGTTTTTACGTGCTGCACGTCGCGGTGCTGCCGCTATTGATCGTGGCGTTCATGGGGCTGCATTTCTGGCGGGTGCGGAAGGATGGAGGACTCTCGCGGGATGAGTCGATCCCGGCGCCGCCGGCGCGCATCGGAGACCGCGACGTGGAAGTCTTTGCGCCGACGAAGACGTACGGCCTGATGGCGGTGGTGCGCGGGCGGACTCCGGTGGTGGGGCGGTCGCCGGAAGGCTCGGTGGCGAGCTGGCCCAATCTGATGTGGGCCGAACTGGCGGCGTTGATGTTCACGATCGCGGTGACGCTGGCGCTCAGCTATTATTTCGACGCGCCGTTGAAGGAAATGGCCAATCCCGCCATTCCCGAGAATCCGGCCAAGGCGCCGTGGTATTTCCTGGGGCTGCAGGAACTGGTTTCGTACTCGGCATTCATGGGCGGGGTGGGCATCCCGAGCATCGTGCTGATCGGGCTGGGCCTGATTCCTTACCTCGATAGGGATCCGCGCGGCGTCGGCATCTGGTTCGGCGGTCCGGCGGGGCGGCGGACGTTCTGGCAATCGCTGGCGTACGGGCTGACCAGTGTGTTGGCGCTGCTCGCGGTCACAGTGAACCTGGGATGGCTGCGCACGTGGTTTCCCACGATCCCGCAGATCGCGATCATTATTCTCAACCCGGCGACGGTGATTGTGGCGATGTATTCCACCTGGTCGCTGTGGGTGTTGCGCCGCACGGGGAGCATCCGCATGTCGGCCGTGGCGTTGTTCACGTGCTTCCTGGCGGGCTTCGTAGTGCTGACCGCGATGGGTTCGATTTTCCGCGGGCCGAACTGGCATTTCTACTGGTGGCCCAGCCAGTGGCCCACACATTAGGAGACATGATGTCAGGCGATCCATCCCGTGCTTTCAAGTGGGTCACGGTGGTCTGCTCGGTGGTGACCGTCGGATTCCTGTTCGCGGCGGCGGTCCGCGAGAATGTGTCCGCGGACTGGCGGGGACACCAGGCGGCGTTCCGCGGCATTCTGTTGACGAAGGCGAAAGACGATGCAGCGCGCGTCACGGCGCGGAATCTGCCGATCGAGATCCGTCAGGTGGTGGTGCCGGCGCTGCACACGGTCGATCGATGCGTGACGTGTCACCTCGGGATCGACGATCCGCGGATGGCGGACCAGCCGAATCCGCACCGCGTACATCCTAAGCGGCTACTGGCCATCCATCGCGTGGAGAAGTTCGGCTGCACAGTGTGTCACCAGGGTCAGGGCGCCGCGCTGAACTTCGAAGAGGCCAAGGCGGAAGACTACTTCTGGGACTACCCGCTGCTGCCGGCGAAGTACACGGAAGCGACCTGCGCCTCTTGCCACGATCCGCGCGCGCTGCCCAAGGGCTCGGCGGAGAAGCTGGTGCTCGGTATGCAACTGTTCGAGCAGAAGGGCTGCAACGGCTGTCACAAACTCAACGGCAAGGGTGGACAACTCGGACCGGCGCTGGATAACGAAGGGCTCAAGACCAAGCACCAGTTCGTGAGGGCCAGTCTCAAGGGCTCGCAGACCAATTGGAACTGGTTCGCCGAGCACTTCCGCGATCCGGCCGGGATTGTCGCGGGAAGCCTGATGCCGATGCCGGCGCTTTCCAGGCCGCAGGTGGAGGCGCTCACGGTGTTCATGCTGTCGCTGCGCCAGCGCGATCTGCCCGCGGAGTACCTGGCTCCGGACAAGATCGACGAGCAGTACGCGCGGCTGCATCCGCCTGCTCCGGACGGAGCCGCGCTTTATCACCGCTACTGCGCGGCGTGTCACGATACGGGACTGCATACGCGGTGGGATAAGAAGCTCGCCCGCTTCGTGCCGGCGATCCGGAACGCGGCGTTTGTGCGCACGGAAGACGATGAGTGCCTGGCGGAGAACATCCGCGAGGGCCGTCCGGGAACACGCATGCCGGGGTGGGGCCCGAAGGCTGGGGGCTTGAGTGATGTCGAGCTGACGGCGCTGGTTGCCTATCTTCGGACGTCGGCGCCGGCAGTGGCGCTTCCGGTGGCGCCGCCACGGGGTGACGCCACTCGCGGGGCTGCGCTGTTCGCCCAGGAATGCGCCGGTTGCCATGGGATGGATGGCAAGGGGCTGATCGCGCCGGCGCTGGCCAATCCGGTTTTCCAGCAGGCAGCAACGGATGCGTTTATTTCGCAGACGATTCGAGTGGGACGCGAAAACACGCCGATGCCGGCATTCGGCCGCGCGGGGGTGAGCGAATCGCAGATCGGCGATCTGCTGGCTTATATCCGAAAGTGGCAGCCAACGGTGCGTAACGCGGCCCTTGCGGCCCGCCCGGCGACCCAGGAGGGTCGCGTTACGCCATGACAGGGCAACCGCAGGTGCGTGGGGCGGCGCGCCTCGACCGCAAGGCAACCCAGGAGGGTAGTGTTACTCCATGAAGAATCGGCGCGACTTTCTGAAACTCGGAGCGCTCGCGGCGCTCGGCGCGTCCATCCCCGGCTGCCGGAAGACGGACAGGCCGCAACTGGAAGCGTTCACGGGCGCGCTCGATCCGCTGCACGCGTATCCGTATCGCGGTTGGGAGGATCTGTATCGCAAGCAGTGGACCTGGGACAAAGTGGTCCGCTCCACGCATTCGGCGAACTGCACCGGGTCGTGCAGTTGGAATGTCTATGTGCGCAACGGGGTGATGATCCGCGAAGAACAGGCGGCGGATTATCCGCGCATTTCGGCGGATCTTCCCGATTACAATCCGCGCGGATGCCAAAAAGGCGCGTGCTTCACCGAATATGTCTATGGCCCGCAGAGGCTGCGGTCGCCGCTGATCCGTGCGGGCGAACGCGGCGAGGGTAAGTGGCGCAAGGCGACGTGGGAGGAAGCGCTGACGATGGTGGCCGGCAAGCTGCTCGACAACATCTATCAGTACGGGCCCGATACGAATACGTACTTCAGCGTGATTCCCGCGATGAGCCCGGTGTCGTTTGCGGCGGGTTCGCGGTTTGCGCACTATACCGGCGGCGTCTTCTGCTCCTTCTACGACTGGTATTGCGACCTGCCTCCGGGCGAGCCGCTCACCTGGGGCGTGCAGACGGAATCCTGCGAGTGCGCCGATTGGTTCAACTCGAAGTACATCGTGCTGTGGGGGAGCAACATCTCGCAGACCCGCATCCCCGACGCCCATTTCGCGTGGGAAGCGCGCTACAACGGCGCCAAGATCGTGGGCATCTCGCCGGACTTCAACTCGTCGATGGTGCATACCGATCTGTTCCTGGCGATTCAGCCCGGCACGGATGCGGCGCTGGCGCTGGGCGTGGCCAAGTACATCGTGGACAACAATCTCTACGACGCGGCCTATGTGAAGGAGCAGACCGATCTACCGCTGCTGGTGGATAAGCGGAGCAACCGGTTTGTGCGCGTGGACGGAGCGAACGACCGGTTCTTCTTTCACGACGCGAAATCCGGCAAGCGGCAGGAAGCGCCCGGCGCGATGGGGGCGAAGGAAAAGACGATTGCACTGAACGGCGCCGAGCCCGACCTGCACTACTCCGACGGCGACGTGATCACCGTGTTCGAGCTGATGAAGCAGAAGCTCGCGCCGTATACGCTCGAAGCGGTGGCGCAGACGACCGGGCTCGCGCTCAACGACATCAAACAGTTCGCGCACGAATTCGGGACGCGCAAGCCGGCGATGATCATCCACGGCGCGGGGCTCAACCACTGGTTCCACAACGATCTGATCAACCGGTCGCTGATCCTGCTGGTGGCGCTCACCGGCAACACCGGCAAGAACGGCGGCGGGTTCAACCACTATGTGGGACAGGAACGCATCTGGCCGGAGCGCGGATTCAAGGCGTACGCGTTTCCGGAGGGCGTGAAGAAGCAGCGCATGCAGAACATGACGCTGTGGACGTATCTCCACTCGTCGAACAAAGATCCGCATCTCTACAACGGGAAGCCGATCGAGCACTACATCGAAGAGAGCATCAAGAACGGGTGGATGCCGATCTATCCCAAGAAACGCGACCAGAAGCCGCGAGCGCTGATCGTATGGCGCGCCAATTATTTGAATCAGGCGAAGGGCAACGAGTACATCCTGAAATCGCTGTGGAAGGACCTGGACCTGATCGTGGACCTGAACTATCGCATGGACACGACGGCGCTGCATGCCGACGTGGTGCTGCCCGCGGCCAGCTACTACGAAAAGTCGGACATCAACAGCACCGACTGTCACAGCTATATCCATCCGTTCAACAAGGTTCTGGATCCTCTGTACGACTCGAAGCCCGATTGGGAAATCTTCCGCGACCTGGCGAAGAAGATGGCGCAGCTGGCTGGGGAGCGACGGCTCACGCCCTATCACGACGGGCAGTTCGACTGGCAGCGCGACTTCACGAAAACCTACGATCTGTGGAGCGGCAACGGGAAGTTTCAGCAGCCGGAGGACGGCGTCAACTTCATCCTGGACGGCTCGCCGGAGACGAAGGGCATGACGTTCGAGCAATTGAAGCAGCACCCGCAGCGCTTCAAGAAGATCGACGAAGAGGCCTGGAACAGCGAGATCAAAGAGGGTCAGGCGTATACGCCGTTCCAACACCAGGTGGAGAACAAGCGTCCGTGGCGAACACTGACGGGGCGGCAGCAGTTCTACCTGGATCATCCGTGGTTCCTGGATTTCGGCGAGCAGCTTCCGGTGTATAAGGAGCCGCTCAGCGACAGCGCCAAGTATCCGTTCTTCTGGAACACGCCGCACGGCAGGTGGTCGATTCACTCGACGTGGCGCGACGCGCGCTATCAGTTACGGCTGCAGCGCGGGGTGCCGATCTGCTACATCCATCCGGAAGACGCCAAGGCTCGCAACATCCAGGACAACGACTGGGTGAAAGTCTTCAACGACAACGGCAGTTTTGTGAGCAAGGTGCAGATTCTACCGGGCGAGAAGCGCAAGCGGCTCACGATGTATCACGGGTGGGAGCGTTACCTGGGCTTCCTGCAAGGCGGATGGCAATCGCCGACGGTGATCAAGATCAAGCCCACGCAACTGGTGGGCGGATACGGGCATGTCAACTTCAAACTGAACTACTGGGGTCCGACGGGCAACAATCGCGATGTGCGCGTGGACATCGTGAAGTACACGCCGACCGCGGCCGATCTGCAAGCGATTCGCAGAACCGGGAAAGGGACGAAGGCCTAGTCATGCCGCAACATCAAATCTCGATGGTCCTGGACCTCAACAAGTGCCTGGGTTGCCAGACGTGCACCATGGCCTGCAAGAAGCTGTGGACCGACGGCGACGGCATGGATTACATGTACTGGAACAACGTGGAGACGCGCCCGGGCCAGGGTTATCCGCGCAATTGGGACAAGATCGGCGGCGGTTTCGAAGATGGCAAACTACGGCCGTCCGAACTACCGAGCAAAGAGGATTACGGGCAGACCTTCGAATACAACTACGCCGAACGGTTGTTCCAGGGCGGCATGCAGGCGATGCCGCAAGAAGAGGTTCGCAACACGCCGAACTGGGACGAGGACGTGGGCGCGCTGATGCTGGGCGAGAACTATTATTTCTACCTTCCCCGGCTGTGCAACCACTGCACCAATCCGGCGTGTCTGGAAGCGTGCCCGCGGAAGGCGATCTACAAGCGCGCCGAAGACGGCATCGTGCTCGTCGACCAGGATCGCTGCGAGGGCTACCGCTACTGCATGAAGGCGTGCCCGTACAAGAAGATCTACTTCAACGAACTACTGGGCAAGGCGCAGAAATGCATCTTCTGCTACCCGCGCATCGAGAAGGGCGAGGTCAACGCCTGCGCTAAGCAATGCCCGGGGCGGCTGCGCTTCGTGGGATTCCTGGACGACCCGGAATCCGCGGTCCACAAGCTGGTTCACGTTTACAAGGTCGCTTTGGGACTGTTCCCGGAGAAAGGCACCGAGCCCAACGTTTTTTACGTGCCGCCGTTCAACCCGCCGCGGACGGGCAGCTATGGGAAGAGCGTGCTGGAAGATCCCCGGATGCCGATGGACTACCTGAAGTACCTGTTCGGGGATGAAGTGGTGGATGTGATTCGCCGCCTGGAGGCGGAGCTGCGGCGGTCGCAGAACGGCGGCACCAGCGACGTGTTGCAACTTCTGATCGGCCGCGACGAGCACGTGCGGTATCAGATCCCCAAGCGCGAAGAACTCATTCAGATTGGCGGAGGACACAAAGCATGAGATCTCTGGCAGGCCTGCTGATCTGCGCGGGTGCGGTGCTGGGGCAAGGTCCGCTGGACCCGTCGGCAGCGGAGTGGAAATCGGCGGCGCCGGTGACGCTGGCGCTGCACCGAACGCCGCCGCTGTACTCGACGGATGCGCCGGCGTCGCTCGAGATTGCAGCGGTACAGGCACAGATCCTCCACACGCCGGCGGGCCACTTCGTCCGGCTGGAATGGGCCGACAAGACAAACGACACCACGGTACTTGGGAAGGCCGAACGCGCGTGGCAGGGCGATCACTCGGTGACGCAATCGGGCGCAACGGATCGGTTCTCCGACGCGTGTGCCGTGATGGTTCCCGCGCAGGCGGTCACGGGCGATCTGAATCCTTCGCTGCAGATGGGCGATGCCGCTCATCCGGTTCGCATCTTCGTCTGGGATGGGACGCGGGGCGCGGCGGTGATGGAGGCGAGCGGCCGGGAAACTACCAAGCGCACCGGACAATCGTTCCCGGCACAGGGTCGATACGCCGACGGCAAATGGTCGGTGACGCTGCAGGTTCCCGATCTGAAGGCGGGCACGCCGTTCGCGGTGGCGATCTGGAACGGTGTGCAACAGGATCGCGACGGCAGAAAGTACTTCACGATATGGTATCGAGCGCAGTAAATACCTGGGCGGTGTTCCGGTTCGCGCTGGGGTATCCCGACGAGCGGCATCTGGAGCGCTTTGCCGAGCTTTGCGAGACCGTGCCCGGGACGCTGGCGGAACTGCGCTCGCTATATATCGACCTGTTTGAGGCTGGCCTGCCGCAGCCGCGATGCCCGCTGCTCGAAAGCGCGTGGCTGCTGAATCGGCCGGCGGGCGACGTGGTGCTGGAGAACAAGCTCTACTATCAGAACTTCGGCTTGGAGATGGATGGGCGCGCGGCGCCCGACCATCTGCTCACACAGTTGGAGTTTCTCGCGTGGCTGGACCACTGCGAAGCGGCCGGCAATGCGGATCTGGAATCGGTAAAGCGGGCGCGCGTGGAATTCCTGGAGCGGCACCTCTCGCATTGGGTGGGGAGTCTGGCGCACCTGGCGGAGAATTCCGGCGGGAGCTGCTACGCGGAGCTATTGGAGGCTCTCGCGAGGGAAGTGGAAGCGGCTCTGGCCTGAGACGGTAAAATTAAATCACAAGTGATGGGGATGTCTCGCTGATGTACAAGATTTTGGCCGGGCTGGCGGCCGTCACAGCCGCGTTCGCCTTTGCGGATTTCGACGGTTCCTACATTCTGCCTTTTGATCACGCGGCTATTCAGTACAACACCACAGCGGTGACCGATCGCGTGGCCGGTCTGCAGCAGCGGCTGCGCCAAGGCGCCGCGACATTGAAATTCGATGGCCGTCACGGCTACCTGAGTGCGGTGCTCAAGGCTCTGAACGTGCCGGAGTCATCGCAGGTCCTGGTGTATTCGAAGACCAGCTTCCAGGCGCCGCGGATCTCGCCGAGAATGGCTCGCGCCCTGTACTTCACGGACGACGTCTACGTCGGATGGGTGCCGAACGGCGATGTCGTGGAGATTGCGTCGCTGGATCCTCGCCAAGGCGTAATCTTCTACACGCTCGATCAGGTGGAGGGCGCCAAGCCACGGATCGATCGGCGCGATGAATGCCTGCAATGTCACGCCTCGGCGGGTACGCTCGGCGTTCCCGGCGTCTTCGTGCGGTCGGTGTTCGTGGAACGGTCGGGCATGCCGCTGTTTCATGCTGGCGGCTTCGTCACGGATCATCGCAGCCCGCTTTCGCAGCGCTGGGGCGGCTGGTATGTGACGGGCACGCACGGATCGCAGCGTCACATGGGAAACGTCTTCGCGGAAGACCGAGACCACCCGGACGACCTCGATCGCGAGAAGGGCGCGAACGTGACGGACCTCAAGGGCAGGATCGACGTGGAGAACTACCTGGCGCCCACCAGCGACATTGTGGCGCTGATGGTGTTGGAGCATCAGACGCGGATGACCAACCTGATCACCCGCGTGGGGTGGGAAGTCCGGATGGCGTTGAGCGACCAGCAGGCAATGAACGAGGCCCTGCAGAAGCCTGCCGGCGAAATGGGAGACACCACGAGCCGGAGGATCGATAATGCCGCCGAGTCGCTGCTGAAATATACGTTGTTCAGCGACGAAGCGCTGCTGGAGGCGCCGGTGAAGGGCGAGGCTGCGTATGCGAAGGCTTTCCAGGATCAGGGTCCGCGCGACCATGCTGGGCGGTCGCTGCGCGATCTGGATCTGACGCGGCGCTTGTTCCGATATCCATGCAGTTATTTGATCTATTCCGCGGCGTTCGACGGATTGCCGCCGGCGGCTAGGGATCGCTTCTATCGGAGGCTTTGGGAGGTGCTGACGGGCGCCGACCAGACGCCGGTCTATAGCCGTTTGACCGCCGCCGATCGCCGGGCGATTTATGAGATCTTGAGCGATACGAAACGGGATCTACCGGAGTATTGGCGCGTGGCGCGATAGGACGCGGTTACTTTTCGCGCGAGCCTGAGCGCCGGGAGGCCATTTCGCTGCCGATGGCGTGACGGTCTGAGGGGGAGAGGGCGGCTGCGGCGGCGGGGAAGACTTCGCCGTCTTCGGTGGCGATGTGACGGCCATACAGGTCGCGTAGTTGGAGCAAGAGTTCCACGAGGCGCGCGGACTGATCGGCCGGCAGCGTTCCATCTTTCAGCCACAGACTGGCGAGGCGGTCGACTTCGGCGTGGATTCTGTCCGCGCAGATGTGATCGTTTTCCAGGGAGTCGATGCGTGCCATGAGTGCGCGCACGTCCGCGTTCTCGCTCCGGCGGAGGCGCGGGAAGAGGCTTTCCTCCTCGTCCGCGGTGTGCTTCGGCGCAGCTTCGCGAAAGTAGCGGAGGGCCGTCGCGAGGGCGGTGCGGTGCTCTTCGTTCAAGGCCTCGCCTCGCGCCTGCTCGGCAACTCGCACGAGCACGTTGAGGAACATTTCGATGCGGCGGTGGCAGTCGCCGAGCAACCCGATGGGGTCGGTGAAATCGCTCTCTCGTTTGGCGCCGATGACGATGGGCATGGTTGCCTCCCTATTTCTATGATCGCGCCTGAGGCGGCCGGCGGCGGGCCGTCGCCCAGCTAAAACTTGAACATCAGCTCCAGAAGTCCGAAGTTGGCGTTCTTGCCTTGCGGGTATATGGATTGCGCTACCAGTTTGCCGGCCGCATGCGCGTAACATGTGCCGATCGCCACATGGCGGTTGACGGTGTAGTCGGCGCTGAGGTCGACGAGAGTGGCCAATCCAGACTGTCCATTGGAGGGGCGTCCGGTGTAGCCGAACGTCCAGGGTTGGAAGGCTCCGCCGCCGGAGTACCAGAGATCGTTGCGATTGGCCAGGCGGAGCGAGTGGATATCGGAACGGACGGTGAGCTTCGCGGATGGACGCAGCAGCAGTTCGCCGAACATGTCGCGATTGTTCATCATGTTGAAGAACGGGAAACGGGCATAGACGCGGGGCGTCGGCATCACCTGGAAGAAGGTGCCGTGGGATGAGTCGGCGGCATTTTTGTCACCGGAGCCGTAGTCATATCCGGCGCGGAGCCACGGTTTACACCGCGTGAGGAATGCCGGCTGCCAGCCCGCCTCGGCGGCGAAGGCCGCGGCACGATGATTGAGGCGGCCCCAAGAACCGGTTTGCAGCGCGATCCAGCCGAGTGCATCGAAGTGTCCTGCGGGCGTACGTACCGTATGGAGATAGTGCCCGCCGAAAGTGCCGATCTGGATGTGCGCGGCGTCTACGGTGCGAACCGGGGCCGGCCGGTTGTCGGTCTTCAGCACGCCGTCGCGGAGGTCCTGATACCCGAGGCCGAAGATTCGCCACTCGCCCGCGCTGTCCTTACTGGCGACCTGGCCGGTGAGCGCTCCATAGAAGACGTTGATGTTCAGCTCGCCCCAGCCATCGACTTGAAACACGCCACGCGTGGGGCGGCCGCCGAATATTGTCAGATTGATCTTCGATCGATTGAGGGTGTACTGTGCACCATCGAAACTGCGTCCCACCGCGGTAAAACCGAAGTTTCCGATCAGGCGGTGAGCGATGCGGTCGCGCTTGAGAGCGGCCAGCGTGGCATCCTTGGGAGCGGCCTCGGTGCCGTCGATCAATTCCATCCGGCCGAGCTTGAGCGACTGCCCTTCCACACCACCGAGATTTTTGAAACGCACAAATCCCTGCTTGGCGAAAACCATCGCGGCGTTGGACTCCCGATGATTGGCGGCGAAATAACTGGCGCCGAATCCCAGTTGGCCCTGAGCGCCCGCCGCAATCGCGTTGTCAGGCAGTCCGAGGAGAAATGGCGCGGCGAATTCGACCTGCCAGTCAAAGGCCTTTTGGGATTGCGAGAAGCTCATACGGGCGATGGACTCGGAAAACGTGTAGTCATTATTGGCGCTGCCTTGGAACCAGTCCCAGGCTTCGATGCGCGTCCGCACGGAGCCGGAGACGGTGACGCCGCCGAGTTTCACGGGCTGCGGTGGCGCCGGCTGGGCGAGTGCGGTCTTGATCGCCGGCGCTAGCAGGAAGACGACAGTGAGGGTGGCTTTCATGGCGTGTCACCATCGCTAGTCGCCCGCGGGGACGCGGACGGCATCCGGCAGCGGCTCTTCCGAACGGCGGGCAGAGCCGGACCGGCCCGCGAACACGAACGCCACCAGCACCAGAGCCGCGATCGCGAACAGCGTGTCGCCGGGCACCCGCAGCCATCGGAGAGTCTGCATGTAAGGAAGACCCAGGAATTCGGTGCTGCGCGCATACCAGTAACCCTTTTCGACGGATGCCCAGGTCTGGGCCAGACCGACGGGCAGTAGGCTACCCACGCACATAACGAGAAGGCCGGAATTCATGCCCCAAAACGCGAAGCGAAGCCATCCTTCTTTCCATGTGGCGCGAGGGTTCATGGCGCGGAGGCAGACCAGCATCAGACCGATTCCGAGCATTCCATAGACGCCGAACAGAGCGGCGTGGCCGTGGAGGGGTGTGGTGTTGAGACCCTGCATGTAGTAGAGCGCGATCGGCGGATTGATCATGAACCCGAACAGGCCGGCGCCCACCATATTCCAGAAGGCTACGGCGACGAAGAAATAGATCGCCCACTTGTAGCGCTGTACCCAGGGGGCGAGCCGGCCGTTGCGCAGGTCGTCCATGGCGGAGTACGCGACCATCGTCAGCGGCACTACTTCCAGAGCGCTGAAGACGGAGCCGAATGCCAGGGCGACCGTCGGCGTGCCCGAGAAATACAGGTGGTGGCAGGTGCCGACGATGCCGCCGGAGAGGAAGATGGTTGCCGAAAGCAAAGCGGACTTGGCGGCGAAGGCCGGACGGACGAGAGCGAGCCGCGTGAAGAAGAACGCGATCACGGTGGTGGCAAAGACCTCGAAGAATCCTTCCACCCAGAGATGGACTACCCACCAACGCCAATACTCGACGATGGTAAGGTGCGTGTGCTGGCCCCACGTAAGGCCCGCTCCGTAGAAGAGGCCGATCGCGCCGGCGGACAGCAGAAACAGGTAGAGCAGATTGCGGTGCTCGCCGCTGACCTTGAGAGCGGGGATCGTGGCGCGAATCACGAGGAATAGCCAGATCAAGAGGCCGACAAAGAGCAGGATCTGCCAGCCGCGGCCGAGGTCGACATATTCATAGCCCTGGTGGCCCCAGAGGAACGCGTTGGCATCGGAGAGTTTGTTCTGCACGCTCATCCATTCGCCGGCGAGCGAGCCTACCACGATCGCCAGCAGCGCGCCGAACAGAACATGGACGCCGAGAGCTTGGAATTTCGGCTCCTTGCCGCTGATGAGCGGGCCGATGAAGAGGCCGGCGGCGAGCCAGGCGGTGGCGATCCAAAAAATGCCGATTTGCACGTGCCACGTGCGGGAGACGCTGTAGGGCAGGATGTGTGAGATCTTCATGCCATAGAGGCCATCTCCCTCGACACCGTAGTGGGCCGTGACCATGCCCATGAGAATCTGGACCAGGATGAGACCCGAGACGACGAAGAAGTACTTGAGGGTGGCGCGTTGCGACGGCGTGGCGGCCCAGGCGCCGAGCGGATCGGTCGCGGGGATGGGGCCCTCGGGTTCCGCGGCTTTCTGCGAGGCGTACCACCAGACCATGGCGCAGATGCCCGCAAGAAGCATGATGATGCTGACACCGGTCCAAAGCACGCTCTCGCCGGTCGGGCGGTTACCGACCTGCGGTTCGTAGGGCCAGTTGTGGGTGTAGGAAACGGTGTCGCCGGGGCGTTCGGCGGCGGCGGACCAAGCGGTCCAGAACACGAAACTGCCGAATTGCCGGAGACGCTCGGGGGTCGAGATACTGCCTGAGGGAATGGCGTAAGCGGCGTTGCCTTTCATGAATACGTCGGCGAAATGGGCGAGACAGGATTCGAACGCCCGGGCGCGGACCGGCGCGATGGTGATGGTGTTCGACGCGCGATCATACCCGTTGTGTCGGTAGATCTGTTCGAGGCGGCCGCGCAGTTTGCCCTGGTCTTCGGCGGTGAGTTGTTCGTAGGCTTTACCGAACTCGGCGTTCGACCATTCGGTGAGGACAAAGCTGGATTCGCGGTGCAGCCAATCGGCGGTCCAGTCAGGCGCGACGTAGCTGCCATGGCCCCAGATGGAGCCGACTTCCATGCCGCCGAGCGCCTGCCAGACGTTCTGGCCACGGCCGATGTCGCCATCGGCCACAACGACGGCGCCGGCGGTGTCGACGACCCGAGCGGGCAGAGGTGGCATCTGCTGGTAGATGCGGGTGCCGATCCAGCCGAGAACTGCAAATGAAACTGCGAGTACGGCGGCGAAACTAATCCAGAGTTTCTTCATGAATGATCCTTCCAGGAAATGATGGTCCAGAGGTTTAGGATATCGGGAGGCGATGGTCCTGGAAGTGACTGGAGTCACTGCGTGCGTTGCGTGGGGTGAAAAAGGGTTAGAATCGGGGGTAGAGAGTCGGGGCGTAGCGCAGCCTGGTAGCGCACCTGCCTTGGGCGCAGGGGGTCGGGCGTTCAAATCGCCCCGCCCCGACCAAACCTCCTGCTGATTCCAAAGAAGTTCACCGATCGGGCTTCCATCGCTTTCGCTGTTCCTTTGCCTCTACTGTGCCAAAACTGTGCCAAAACCCGGTTCGGCCGGGCCCTCTACTGTGCCAAAACCGTACCGGTTTCGTTCGCCTGCCGGTTGAGTTTCGCCAGCGCCTCGCGTTTCATCTGCAGCTTCATTTGCGAATACTTCTTGAACACCTTGGCGTCGCCCTGCGACGCCGCCGGCGCTGAGCCGCGTGGCGTACGTCGAGCGGAGATCGTAGATGCGGAAATACGTCACCTTCGCCCGTCGCAACGTCGCGTGCCAGGCGGTCTTGAACGTCTTCTGATGACCGCTGGCATTCTCGTCGCTCGGGAAAAGGTAGTCGCCCGGCCCTGAGATCGCGAGTTGTTTGGTGAATGCAGAAACCGCGATGTCCGTCAACGGAACCTCGGCGACTCCGTTCGGAGTCTTCGAGTCGGGAATCCACACCGTCCGGTTCAGCAGGTCGAGCTGATCCTTCTTCATCGGCGTCAGCTGTGTGTAAATGCGCAATCCGGTTTCGGTAACGATGCGGATGACGTTGCGCAGGTACTCCGGCGCCGCGAACTCGATCTTCTGCTGCTCCGACCACGTCACGTAGTGCGGCCGGAACAGGCCATCGACTCGCGCCGGAAACTCGACGCCCGCGCATGGATTCGCAAACAGGAACTTCTTGCGCACGGCCACATTCAACATGCGCCGCAGCACTCGTAATTCTTGATGCACTGTCGTTGCCTTCAGCACTTGTTTCTCTACGAATCTAGCTTTCGTCTTCACCAGCGCCCGCTGCTTGAGCCGCTTGCGAAGGTACATCTCGATCTCGTCGGCGGTCAGTGCAGCGAGTTTCGTGCTCTCGAACATTTTTCTCAGGTGCTTCAGCGCGCGTTGATTCACTTCATGGGTCTTCTGCGCGCGGAACGGTGGCCGGGAGAAGTTCTCCAGGTAAAAGTCCGACCATTCGCCAAAGGTGAGATCCTGTCCGCGGCGCAGCGCCGGCAGCGTGTTATTGTCTCGGGCCTGCAGGCGCTCTCTGAGACGCTTCTGCGCTTCGTCCCAGTCTTCGGTGCGAGTCGATTCGCGCTGGCGGACACCGTCCTTGTCGCGGTACCGCATCCACCAGATCTTCGATCCCTCGCGCTTGTACAAGCCCCCATCGTGCTTCACTGGTCTTGCCAATTCACCACCTCCTGTTTGAACTGCGCGCGGAAGGGCTCCAACTCCGATTTGAGAAATCGGATGTTGCGGCCCATCACGCGGAGATGCGGAATCTGCTTTCGCTCAACCCAAAGACACACCGTCTGCGAGCTGACGCCAAGAAACACGGCGGCTTCGCGCACGCGTAGCGGGATCTCGGCTTGTTTGGACAGAGCGAGTTTCGCCTTCATGCGTCGCCCTCGTGGAGGTGGGGTGGCAGCTTTTCCATCGGTTCCATCAGGTCTCCCTAATTACTAAGGGAATCCAGTGGGCCGGTTCGGGACGGCGCCAGGGCAAAAGTCTTGCGCGACTTTCTCTCAGCGGAGCGGCGCGGATTCAAGGCCCTTACGGCAGCAAAATGGACCGCTTGCGCCCGGTAGATCGGTGCCCGGCAAATGCCGGGCAGACGCGCGTTTTTGCCCGGCATCGCAATGCACTCAGGGCGCGGTGGATACCCTCGAAACGCGAGCATCGTGCCGGGCAATCTCTTTATGTTCCACTATCGAATTTTCGCTGCCGTTTCGTGGGGCGGCCGAATGCCTGATTGAAAGTTTCTGAAAGCTTCTGAAATCGAGGCCAGAACTGCGCTACGTGGCAGACAAATGGCAGACGCACCCTCGCTTTTGTCTGCCACTGTAATCGCTTGAAACAGCGGACATGAGCTCCACTTCTGCAACTCTGCAACGGCATGTCCGCCAATTCCTTTATGTTCCACTACCGGTCTGAGTTGCGGTTGGATGTTCGTTGCTGCCATACGGGAGTACGGTCGTTTTGGAAACAAACTGGAAACTTCTTGTAAACTGCGGCGACCGAGCGGCGGAAGTGGAAACTTTCTGGAAACTTCCTGGAAACTTCTTGGAAACATCTGTGCTCTTCCCGAAGTGTGAGGGCCTAGTGCAGATCCGGAAGCCGCACACCCCAGGCGGAGAGATGATTTGCGGCGGAGGCGTCCTCCGGCCCGACGGCACGGCGGGAAACAACTACGGCGTACCGCACTCACTCCTCAAGACGTCAGGAACCTGTTCGGCCGTCTTAACCTATGAACTGTTCAAGCCTTGAGAACTTCGTAGACCCACAGGCGGGTTCCGCCCTCCATGACCAGCAGGTAGTCCCTGCCGTCCAGGGTCGCGAAGCGCGATTGTAGGGGATGATCGTTAGGCTCTTTGACAAAGCCCAACAGTTGGCCCGTCCGTACCGAAAAAATATTCTCGCGCGCGCCCGTAACAACGGAGTTCCCGAAAAAGCCACGATGCCCGCCGCTGCAAAACTCCCGCCGCAGTCTCCCGTCACGAGAGATATGCGACATATAGGTCAGAAACGCACAACCACCGGGAGGCGCGCCCTTATTTGGCTGCATCACCTCGTCCGTCTCGGCGGAGGTTTTTGAAAGATCATCCAGGGTCGTTACCCCTAAACTTTGCAGCAAGCCGGCGCAATTGCTTTCATTCTCTCGGCGAACGACCGAGCCGCTGCGCATCCACTGCGAGTATTCGCAATTGTCGGTAACACGAAGCCCCGGTAGCGCGAGAGTGGCGAGTTTATGCCAGGATCCGCCGAAGAAAGCATCGTCGCCAGGATGCCGAGGAAAAGGTGTGGAAGCTTTGACAACCAGGGCGCCGCTGCGATCCAAATTGTAAGTCCTGAAATTGCCGCTAAGCTGCGCCACTTCAGAAGTTCGAACGCTCGTCACGACCTTGAACTGGCCTAGGCTCACAACCGAGACCAAATCCTGTCGCTCGTGACCATTGTTCGCGGAGATGATACACAGTGCGAGCTTGCCATCTGGGGTAATCGTCAGTTGCTGAGACCAGATGCCCCACCCCTTCCACCCCTCGCGCCCACCCTGCACGAGGCCGGGAAGTGTGAGAGATTCCTCAACCGGTTGCGGGCCCAGCCACTGGCGGACGCGTGAAAGACGCCAAGAGCCGTCGTCGTTTGCAACGAAAGATAACACGTCATTTTCCGGTGTCACCGTCATTGCGAAGATAACGCGGCGGTCTCGTGGCGGCTTCAGAAGATATTCGCGAACCAGTTTCACCTCGGCAAATGCGGGGACGGAGAACAGGGCGGCGATTGACAGTGTGGCGAATAGCTTCATGAAGTTCCGCACTCCTGGAATAACACAAATACACGACGATAATCTCCGGCCGGGCTCCCGGAACGATTGCGTTCATGTACGCTTGCGGCGGGTCGGCTTGGCCTCCGCCCCCGCTTCGGCAATACCGGACAAAACTACGGGCGCGCGGTCCGGAAACTCAGCCACGAGCGAGAGGTTTCCGCCCATCACCCGGATGGTCTTGCGCAAGGTGGAAAGCAGAATATCGCTGCGCTTCTCCAGGCGCGAAACGCTGTCCTGGGTGATGCCACGGGCCTTTGCTACGCTTACCTGTGTGAGTTTCCGCGCGTGCCGGAGTTCCTGAAGGGTCATCTCCTCCGCGATCAGTTCTGCTGCGCGGGCCTCGACCTTCTTACGCCGCGCGGCACTCAGAGTACGAACGATGTCGTTTACATTCCTTGGCATCTAGACAATTATGTCATCTAAGACATATGGACTATAGGCCATATTCGAGCATCCACCCGGATCATTGAGCCGTGGTCGGTCACCTCAAGTTCGGGCCCGCCTCATGACATTGCAAAAATGCAATAATGAGATGGATGGCATGGGTAGTAGAGCTGCTGGACGATCGCGTTCGAGATGAACTCGACGCTCTGCCACCTGATATGCAAGCCCGGTTTCGGCGTATCGTCGAGCTGATCCAGGGACATGGCCTCGAACGAGTCCATGAGCCGCACGTAAAGCACCTGGACGGCCCGTTGTGGGAAATGCGCATGAGGGGTAAGGACGGAATATCAAGGGCCGTCTACGTCACCGCGAAAGGGCACCGTGTCGTTGTGGTCCGCGTATTCATCAAGAAAACCCAGAAGACACCCCGGCGAGATATTGAGATCGCCCTGCAAAGAGCCCAGGAGGTACAGAATCAATGAAACGCACGACGGTTGATGATCTCCACAAGAAGTGGATGAAGAACCCGAAGTACCGGCACGAATATGAAGCGCTGGAGGAAGAGTTTTCGCTTGCCGCCGCGCTGATCGAAGCCCGCGCCCGCGCAGGCCTCACGCAAGAGCAGGTAGCGCAGCGTATGAAGACCACGCAGGCCGTCATCGCGCGTCTGGAAGGCGGCGGAAGCATGCCCTCGACGCGAACCCTTGAAAAGTACGCCAGGGCGACCGGGACGCGGCTCAAAATCAGCTTTGAGCCGGAAGGGGCGCGGCCTTAGACACCTGCGGGCGGACGAACGCGATCAAGTACGAAAACAGCGGTTAAGTCTCTTCACGGGTCGGCTCAGACTCCAACCATTCAACTTCCATGCCGTTCCAGCCACGGCGCGGGCTGCGAAAGCGCGCCCACAATTTGCGGCGTAATGCGGGCTCCGTCCTGAAGCGCGAGCCGATCAAGTTCTGGAGGTCATCGTGACGCGTTCGATCTTGCGGGAGGGCCGGACGGGTCTCCCGTGAGGCTTCGCCACGATCGAAGGCATCGCTCCATCGATTCCAAATATCCCAGTCTTCGAGCACCAGGGCAAGAAGGTCAGGCTCTATCGGCGATACCCAGAAGAACTCCTCGAAGTCGTCTTCGCTTCGTTGAATGGCGATTCGTAAATGTGCGGACGCCCGGACACCTCGGCGATACCGCGTCGGGGTCCGTCCCAATAATCGTTAACGGTGAGAACGCGCTCCCAAGCCACGAAGCAATATGGTAGCTCCGCGAACCGACTGACTCACGCCCCTGCTTTTTCACTGTGCCAAAACTGTGTCCGAACCCGATCCGTTCCATCCGATGAACTTGCTCTTGGAGCGAAAGCAGATTCCCCGGATTGTTGTAACCATTAGGAATTCGCGAAAGACGGTAGACCGCCTGGAACCGATTTCGCTTCCTTGGGCGCAGGGGGTCGGGCGTTCAAATCGCCCCGCCCCGACCATACCTCTCAATCAGAGGCTCTAAACCATATCTCCAGTCGATTCCTTAATCTCTTTGAGATAAAACATACCGTACGTCGCTGGTACCTCCAGGACTGTGCATTGACCGCAGGAGAAGGCAGGATGGGTTTGGAATGCCAGAGAGTGCGATGTGGGCCGCGTGAGTGCAACTTCGGTGAAGCCCCACGTCTGTTCGCTTGCGTTCCAGACTCTACGGGAAATGATTGCGCGGGTGGATTGCGCCGAACGGGATCGCTTTCGAGAAGCATTCAGAGTTGCCACGGAAGAAGTAGCGAGAATCATGGAGGCCGAATACCGGCTTGTCGCCACGCACTCTCCGCGACTGGCGGAGTTCAACGCAATCCTCATGCGTGCGATGGAGCGGCGGCAGACCACCATGGAAGAGTACAATTGCCACGTTCAGCAACACGGTTGTGGGCCGTCTGGAAAGCCTGGCGCCACCGATTCCTCCTTGGGATCCACTCAATCCCGGTCCATTTCCTCTGCGATTCCGAAGTCTACAAGATGCCCGACGAAGCGTATACTCATCGACCATCTTGATAAGGCGCACCAATGGGCGTCTGAGATGGGTGAACGTGAAGTACGTCTGACGATGCACGGGTACGTCGAAGAGGTCGAAGCGCTACGGCAAACCATCAAGGAGGCCAACGAGAACCGGACCGCGGCAATCATCGCGCTAGGCAAACACGTCGAAGAGCATGGCTGCTAAGGTAGCGGCCGCATGCCAAAGCTCGCAGGTTTGGTATTAATCCGATTCGCTTCTGGATGCTGCAAGATCCTGATGCCGCAGTAGCATCGCTAGCGGGGTGGCACGTACGCCGCCCTTATGGAAAGCCGGAGGAGACCTCCCACTCGGGTTACGCTGCCACCCGGTACATCGTACCAAGCCGCTGAACCCTTCGACGCGAGGGCCTCATGCTGCAAACAATGCTAGCGTGAACGCTGTTTGTATCGAGTGTCAGCTATCAAGTCCGAGGACAGGAGCCCTCGAACAGCGCACGTCGTAACCGCGTGATGCGACTCCGGCGGCGAATCCACGCCGCGCTGACGAGCGCGATGCCGACCACGAAAAATGCCGATGGCTCCGGTACGGCGCTGCTGGTCGTACCACTCGCCAGCAGATCGAACGACTGGGGATCATAAATTTGGAAAGGCTGATCGCCAGGAGTGCCTTGACCGAGCCAAAGGAACTCTACGCTAAACCCGGACACCGTAGCACCGTCGGGGATGCCGCCGCCGAGGGCAAACACATCGTACGCTACGGGAATCGGCGGAACCGACGTGAGGAACTGCTCCGACCATTGCGTGTTTAGCGGCGGCTGCGTGTCGATCTTGAGCGAACTCTGCAGGTATTGCGTGGGATCGAAGAGAATGTCAAAGAGTTGGATGGGAACGCCGGCACCCAGCGCATTGTTGTTGAAAACGCTGTAGTTGTACTGAAATATGCCGCCTCCCAAAGAGTTTACCTGGTAAAGGATCACGGCACTCCCGGCGTGCGCTGCAGCCGCCAAAAGAAGCATTATCGTGAGGCAACGGCTCATCGACCTAAAGCGCATCGGAAACCTCCGTGTACTCCGTTTGTACCCCGGACGAGGCGAAAGCATGTTCAGAACTCATGGCACAGACAGCGATTATACCTCAGATCTGTCTGCCAGGAGACCAGAAAGTACTACATCCATTGGTGCACCGTACTGCACGAAAGTCGTCCGACTCCACGGTCTGGATGGCGCACGAACGGCAATACTGTAAGCTGATTTGCGGGGATTGCGTTGCCCGGACGACATGCTGATCGAACAAGCGCTATGGCGGAACGGGGCTTTTGCAAAAAGATACTTATTTACAGTTACTTGGAAGAATTGTGGGCCGGCCAGAGAGGTTAGACCAGAACTACGTCCTTCTGTGTCGCCAATTTGGGTGATTGTACTGCCGAAAGTAAACTGGTACGGTTCTTTTGGAGCGTACCACCTATGCCTACACGTAGTCTCTTGATCCTAGTACTTGGGTCGTTCCTGCTCAGCCCAGCAGCGAATGCGCTTACTCAAGGACCGATAAACTGCATTCCATTCCCGACAACTTTTCCGAACGGCACGGGTGGCCCCAATGCCGTCATGTGCGTTGGCTTCAACGTGCCCGGCGGGGTAGTGACCGCCGTCACGCTAAATTATGCTGCCGATTACCAGTTCGGCTCTGCTAATGGCACGAATACGGTTCAGGTGACGTTCGTTCCCAACGGCCCCGGAGGCGTGACATGGAATCAGCCGAGCACGACTCTGACCGTATCCGGCGGTCAGTCGTCCGGAGCAATTCAGACCGGTTCGGCCAGTGCGGCATCAGGCATATCGACCGCAGCATTCTCTTTGCCGTTCAACGTGAATGTCTCGTCGACAGTGACAGCGGGCACTGTCGCAACGTCGTCGGGCGCCGTGTCGGTCACCTATACCTATAATCCGCCAGCTCCACTCAACTTGATATGCCCAGCCAGCACGGGGACGGTGGGTACCGCTTATAATTCCTTTCTGCAGGCCATCGGTGGCGTCCCGGCATACACCTTTTCGATCACTTCGGGAGCCCTCCCGAACGGCCTCACACTGAATCCGCTCACGGGAGCCATCACAGGTACGCCCACTACCGCGGGCCCATTCAACTTCACCGGCCAAGTCGTCGATTCGATTGGTGGTGTGGCCGGCACCGCGACGGCCAGTTGCCTGATCACGATTTCGAACATCCCGCCACCGCCGCCGCCAACGGGAGCCTGCGCCAATTCCGCCGGAGCCGTGGTGTTCCCGCTCGGCAACATCGCGCCGCCGGAGAATTCCTTCCTGGTGCGCTACGTCTCGAACCTGGATAGGGGCGATTCGTTTGTGAACATCACCAACTACGGTCTCAATGGTGCACCGCCGCAGGGTCCCGGATTCGGGCCGGCCGTCGGGAACCTATGCGTAAATGTGTACACCTTCTCTCCCGACGAACAACTGGTCTCCTGCTGCTCCTGCCTGGTTACTCCGAATGCGCTGGCATCGCTGTCGGTCAATGCCGACTTGCTCAACTCCACGCTGACGCAGGTCGTACCCACATCGGGGATGGTCAAACTGGTCGCATCGGACCCGGCAACTGGAGCGTTACTGGGTGGCATGTCTGCCTGGGGCACCACACTGCACCAAACCCCAGCGGCCGGCACTTTCGGGCTCACCGAGACTCCTTTCTCACGGGCAACCCTGAGTGCAGGTGAACTCGCCAGCATTAGCGGCCGTTGCGCCGCCATCATCGGTAATGGTAGTGGGCACGGGATCTGCAAGACCTGCCGGTCGGGCGGTCTCGGCGCATCGCAGTAAGAACGGGTCAACGCCAGTCCGATTTCCTCTGCTGTTACTTGTGGGCCGCAGCCAACCTCCGAGGCTGCGGCCCTTTTCTTTTTCGGCTTCTCCCGGCACCTGCGCTGCGGTGATATCACACGTTGCGAGCTACGATTGGCGGGTGTCATGGGGAAGCTGCGCGGAGCACCCACTCGACGACGCCGCCGCGAAGGGCCGCCTGTTCTGCTGTCACGTTTTCAGGCGCCGCGGCGGAGTGGGGGCTACTGGCCCAGGTGCAAGGAAGGGCGGTAACGGCTACCGCCGGGCACACGGGCCAAGCGGCCGCGCGGCAGCCCCGACAAGCAGCGCCACAAGCTGATTAATCGAGGTCCATCCGGCGCCGAATTAAGATCGCGAAGGGGATAAGCGCGGAAATCAGGAAGATGCCGCTCGAAGGCTCTGGGACGGTGGGAGCTGCCGAGACGCGGTCGTAACCGATCACATCCATCACACGCAGGTCTACGTCGCTAAGGCCGTTGATCACATTGGCGCTCGAGAATTGGTTGAATGCGTCAGCCGAACCATCGCCCCCCTGCGACGACGGTGCCCAATCGCGTGTATCAAACCCATTCGCACCGTTGTTAAACAGCTTGAGCAGGGTCGTTCCATTGTCGATAGAGAAATACGCTGACCCTGGCACCATTTGGCGGTGAGTTTGGGAAGGCCCCTGGGAATAAGAAAACTCATCGATGAACGTGAACGCGTTCGAAGATCCGGAGAGACCGAACCGGCCCATGACCTCCGTGATCTCGTGCATAGCGATCCCTTGAAAATCAAAGGCTCCGCCGGTCGGGGTGCCGGAGAATGACCAATTATTTCCAGCGCCAAAGGTGTTTATACCATCGTTGTTCAGATCGTCAACCAGCAGACCGATCGCCTTCGCCTGCGGCCGGGTAATCACCCAGTTAGCGCCAGGAACCGGGTCTGTACCCGCCACTGACCCGCCAGGGCCAACGGCAACGCCATCATCCACCGTCTTGGCGTCATTGGCGAGAGCGGTGCGGATTATGCTGTAGGGAAGAGTCCCGAAAACAAAGTCGCTGGAGCCGAAGATGGAAGCTCCCGTGATGGCATCGACCGTGATATTGACGTGGATGTTGTCTGAAAAATTGCCGGCAATGGTTGCCGCGGCAGCGTTCCAGGCGGCCTGCGCGGCCGCGGCATTTAGACCGAAATTATCATTAAAATTCGTCGTGAAAGTTGGCGTGATGATCAGGTTCGCTCGCGCCGGCGCCGCCGCGAAACATAGAGTTGCCAGAGGTAGCAGCCAGATGTTGTTGTGCTTGACCTTAATGATGTGACGCATCCCTTGCCCTCCAGTTCTACTCTTCCGGTTGTCTAAGATTATCTTAGGCAAGGGAACGGGTCAACATGTGCGGGACGGCTAAAGTCATAACCCAAATGGGTCAATTTGCGGCTTTAATTCTAGTACTGCTAATACAAAACGAACCTTCAGGTGCGTTAGGTGTACACAGCCTGGACGGGGAAACCCCTCATTAGGCGCGATTGCTTCGACGCCGAAGGATAACGAGGAGCGTTGCCAGGCCGGAAACGAGCGGAATATGCGTCGCCGGCTCGGGAACCGAAGGAGAGGCAGAGGACGCGATTCGGTCATACCCAATCACGTCCATCACGCGCAGATCGAGCGCGGTCACGCTGTTGATCACATTCGGACTGGAGTATTGATTGAACGAGTCGGGCGAGCCGTCGCCACCCTGCGACAGAGGCGCCCAGTCGCGCGAAGTGAGTCCAGTCAGGACATTGTTGTTGAACAGCTTGAGCAGCGTGGTTCCGTTGTCGATCGAAAAGTAGTTGAATGCTCCGCCATACGCCTGCCGGGCCCCGGGGCCTAAGTACGAGAACTCGTCGATGAGGCTGAACTGGTTCTGGAATCCGGACACGCCGATTCGTCCCATGACTTCAGACAATTCGTGGGCCGCCAATCCCTGGAAATCGTAAGCTCCGCCCGTGGGTGTACCGGAAAATGAGAAATTGTAACCGGCGCCGAACGTCGTCGCGCCGTCGTTGTTCAAGTCATCGGCCAGCAGCCCGAGCGCCTTGGCCTGAGGCCTGGTTACCAGCCAGGTCCCGCCGACCGGCGCCCCCGGGGTCACTGAACCGCCCATACCGAGTGCGGTCGCGTCGTCCGCGGTGCTCGCGTCGGCCACAACGGCCTGGTAGAGACTGGAATAGGACAAAGCGCCGTACAACTCATCGCTCATGCCGAATACCGAAGTCCCGGGCACCGCATCTACGGTGATGTTGATATGGATGGGATCGGAAAAACTGCTCGCAATGACAGCAGCGGCCGCCTTCCATGCGTTCTGCGCGGCCACGGCGTTCGCACCGAAATTGGTGTTGAAGGCCGGAGTAAAGGTCGGCGTGATCACCATTGCTGCTCGCCCGGTGAGGCAGGCGAAGAGAGAAGTGACAACCGTGACAGATACGCGCACACGACCTCCTGAATGCGATAGATGCCACTCGAATTATATCAAGAGTTTAAGGTCTTGTATAGATTGTATTTGGTAATTGCGTAGGAACCGCCGGATCGCTCGAGAGCGTGATCGGCGTCTGCTCCCTGCGACTACTGTGGAACGATAGGCTGCGCACACGGGAATCCCGCAGGACTAGTGTTGAGGAATCCGCCACCGGCGCCGCTGGTAGTCGCGGTTGGCGCCGGAGAACTCCCCGGATTCTGCGCTGTGAGGCTCGCGACCACGGACGCCGCGTCGAACGGAGTCCCTCCATACCCGCGTAATCTTACCGTCGAGACTTCCTGCTGCTGGACACGGATCCCGCTCCCTCCGTTGGCGCCATTGCCCCCGAGTAAGTTGGCTGAAATGTCGAGGCAAACTTGCGAGGCGTCAAACAGTGACATTCCCGGGCCCATGTTCGCGAGCAAGCCGTGCTGCGCGTTGGGTCCAGGATTCGATGCGGTGTTGTTCGCGATGGTGGCATTGAAGGTATCGGCATTGCCTACTTCGCCGGATAGCGTATTGATGGCTGCACCCGAATTCCACTGCCTGACTACGTTGCCGCTGATGATGGTGGTCATGGCACCGTTGCTGTGGTTCTCAACCCGGATGCCACTGCAGAATACGCATCCGGAGTTGGGAACCCCGGGGTTCCCGATGAAGTTATTCGAAACCTGGCCCTGCCAGACGCCGTTGCCATTGGCCTGATTGACGTTGATCGCTCCCCCCTGGACGGTGCCGGTCAACGGGACCGCGGCGGAGCCATTGTTCGAGATATTGAAATTCACACGTTCGCTGCTGCCCGGGCCACCTCCGGTGATCGTGACGCCTCCCCAAAGGGAGCCCGCGAACGATCCCATCGAGAAGAAGTTGCCAGTGAACACGATGTTCAGCGTGGCGCTATTGGTGGTCGTAGTCAACAGATGATGGGCGCCGGCGCCACTGAAGTTGTTATTCGTGACGCGCGCAGTGATCAGGGCCGTACCTGAAGGCTCAAACATGAGGTTGTTGTTCGGCGCATTGGTGAAGGTGGATCCGTCGATTGTGGCGTTCAACGACCCGCTTAAATTCCGAACGTGGAGATTGTCTTTTACGGAACCGGAAACGGCGATCTTGGTGAAAGTCGCCGTTCCAAACAGGGAATCAAAAATAATACTTCCCTCATCGAAGGCGATACTGTTCCCATTCGTGCCTCCGACGGTGCTGTATTCCAAAACGAAATTATTGACGTTCACGCCACGGATGCCGAAGTTCTGATTGGTGCCGTTGATCAGGATGCGGCGCAGGGTGATGTTGCTGACGTTGTTCAGCCAGATGGCAGAACCCGCGGTGGAACCATCCTGACCCGACGTGTTACCCATCGTGCCCCCCGAAGCATTGCCTCCCAGCGAGGTGTCGGAGCCGTCGCCCGTGATCGTAAGGCTTCCCGTCGCGGAACTGCCACCGGAGTTGTCCCAAATAATGGCATTGCTCCCGGCCGAGGAAAGAACCGACCTGAAGGTGAAATTGCCATCGGAGTTCAGAAGGAATACCGCAGTCACGCTTCCGGTCGACATGCTGAGTCCCTTGACGGTGAGGCCGGTGACACCGATTCCAGCCACCGTGCCGCCGAGCGTCGGGAAGCTGCCCGGATTGACCAGGGTGCGGCCGCCTACGATCAATCCGGCGCCTTCGCCGATGAGGCTTTGTCCCTGTTTCAGAGCGATACCGCCGAGATTCGCGTCGTTGCCGGAGTACAGGAAGATGATGTCATTCGCGAAGGAAACACTTGCCGCCTTGGCAACGCTGAGGAAAGGTGACTGCGACTGTCCTGTGTTCGAGAAATCGGAGCCGGGGTTGCGGACGTACCAAACGCGGCCGGTGAAACCGAGGTTCACGGTGCCGGCCGCCGTCATCGCGGTGGGAGTGCCCCCGGTGTTGCTCGAGATAGTGTAGGTAAACGAATCCGTTGTGTTCGCCGGAAAACTCGGATTCACCTTCGGCGTGTAAATAAAAGTGCCGTCGGCGGAGATGGTGACGCTGCCGCCGCCGGTCGTTATGAAGGTTCCGGGGGTTGCGATTACGTTGCCGGCCGGGCGGTCGTTGGCGAGGAGCGATCCGGTGAGCGCAACGAACGGCGTGCCCGGGGCGCTGGTTGCCCCACCCGTCACAACGGCTTGAGTGTTGTCCACCAGGTTGGTGTACGTATCATTGGTGGCCACGGGAGCCACCGAAATGTCCACGATCTTCGTTGCCGTGCATCCGCCGGCGTCTGTGGCGGTGATTAGCGCCGCGTTAAAGTCGCCAGTTGACGCGGGAATACCGGAGATGACCCCGGTGCTGCTATTGATCGAAATACCCGCCGGTTGGCCAGTGATGGAGAAAGCGATGGCGCCATTGCCGCCGGATTGCGAGTAGGTGCGGGCGGCGTTGTTGGGAATGGTCGACACCGAGTCGACGCCATAAATGAGGCTGAACGCCGCAGGACCGTTAACGGTGATGACGGGACACGTGACGTTCAGACTGAAAATCTGTGTGGCGTTGGGGGTGACGCCATTGTTGGCCGTAATCGTGAACGCATAAGCCTGCGAGCGGGGATTACCGGTGTTGCCGGCTGTGCCCGCGGCGGGAGTACCGCTGATGGTCGCAGTGCCATCGTTGTTGTTCGTAAGAGCAACTCCTCCTGGGAGGCCGATTCCACTGCTGATCGACATCGAGGCGCCCGACGGGAAGCCGGTGGTTTGCACTGTAAAGGTTTGGCCGGTCTTACCCGGTTGGAAGCTGGCACTGTTTCCACTGGTGATCGCGGGCGGTTTGACCACGCTGATCGACACTGTGGCAGCCGTAGAGCTTAGCAGGGCGGCGCAGTTCGGGCCCGGCGCGCCACAATTATCGGGCTTGCCGCGGTCGGTGACGATGAACTGGAAGGCGTCTGTGCCTGCGTAGCCGGCTGCAGAGGTGTAAGTCAGGTTGGGCGGGGTTCCGGCAAGTGAGCCGTGAGCCGGCAGGGCGGTAACGGTGAAGCTCAGATTGCCTGATGGAGTTTCGTTGTCACTGCCGGTAAGCGTGATGCTGGCGGGCGTGGCCGCGGGTGTCGACACGCTCTGCGAATTTGCCATGGGAGCCGTATTGACGGGTGTGACCGTAATACTGACTGTCGCAGGCGCCGACGTGAGGGCGACGGAACAATTGACAGTGTGCACACCGCAATTATTGGGTTTGCCCCGGTCCGTGACGGTGAACTGAAAACTATCGGGCCCGAAGTAGCCGGGCGCCGGAGTATAGATGAAATTCGGAGCGCTGCCGGTTAGAGAGCCGTGTAGCGGGACGCTGGTTACATTAAATATCAAGCTGGCCGCCGCGGTTTCGGCATCGTTTCCGGCGAGCGTGATTACTTTGGACGTGTCCTGATTGGTCCCGACGGACTGCGGCGTCGCGATGGGGGCAGTATTTACCGGGCTAATGGTGATGCTGACGGTGGCTGCCGAGGAGGTGACCGATGCCAGACAGTTCGGTGGATTCGGCGAGCCACAGTTATCTGGATTGCCCCGGTCGGTGACCGTGAATTGGAAGCTGTCGGCACCGAAATAACCGGCAAACGGAGTGTAGGTGATATTGGGAGGCGTGCCGGACAGAGAACCATGCGCCGGTGGCGTAGAGATTGTGAAGCCTAAATTGGCGATGGCGGTTTCGAGGTCGCTGCCGACGAGGCCGATCGGCAGTGCGGTACCCTCGTTCGTCGAAAGCAACTGCGGGCTGGCCGTCGGCGGGGAATTGACCGGAACCACGGTGATGCTAACGGTGCCGGCGCTCGAGGTGAGCGAAGCGGAGCAGCCCAGGTTAGGGGAGCCACAATTATCCGGCTTTCCCCGATCGGTCACGGTGAACTGGAACGAATCGGGGCCGAAGTAGTTGGCCGCGGGCGTGTACGTCAGGTTGGGAGCGGTGCCGGAGAGCGACCCATGGCTGGGATTGACTGTCACCTGGAAGCTGAGGTTAGCCACTGCAGTTTCAGCGTCGGTTCCGGCAAGGGCGATAGGTCCAGACGCATTTTCGTTGACGCTAACACTCTGCGCCGTGGCCTTGGGAGCAGTGTTGACGGGCACGACCGTAATGGTGATGCCGGCCGCGGTCGATGTGAGTGGCGAAACGCAGGAACTTCCCGGCACACCGCAATTATCGGGATTACCGCGATCGGTGACGGTGAACTGGAAGCTGTCCACGCCGAAGAATCCGCTCAGCGGTGTGTACACCAGATTGGGCAGAGTGCCTGAAAGAACACCATGGACCGGTGTCGCGGTGACGTTGAAAGTCAAATTTGCCGGTGCGGTTTCGGCATCGCTTCCGGAAAGGGTGATTCCGAGGCCGGTGTTCTCATTAGTCGCCAGCGATTGGGCCGTGCCTATCGGCGCGCTGTTGACCGGCGCGACGGTAATGTTGACCGTTGCGGCGGTGGACGTCATTACGCCGGAGCAGTTGGCTCCGGGTGCGCCGCAATTGTCAGGCTTGCCGCGATCGGTCGCTTTGAACTGGAAACTATCGGCGCCGAAATAGTTGGAGTTCGGCGTATAAGTCAGATTAGGAGCGGTACCGGAGAGCGTGCCGTGGAGTGGTCCGGACGTCACACTGAAGTTCAGATTTGCGGAAGATGTTTCGGCATCGGCACCGGTGAGTGTGAGGCTCTTTGACGAGTTCTCGTTGACATTGATACTCTGCGGCGTCGCACTGGGGGCGGTGTTCACGGGCACCACGGCGATATTGATCGTCGCGGCAGCGGAGGTGAGCGGAGCGGCGCAGTTGTTGGCCGGTGCGCCGCAATTGTCCGGGTTGCCGCGGTCGGTGACCGTGAACTGCAAGCTATCGCTGCCAAAATAGCCTGCGTTGGGAGTATACGTGAGATTGGGCAGCGTGCCGCTCAGAGTGCCATGTGCCGGTGTGGCGATTATGGTGGACCTGAGATTCGCGGGCGCGGTTTCGGCATCGGTCCCGGCGAGCGTAACTGCAATCGGGGTAGCTTCGTTGGTGCTGATATTCTGCGCGGTAGCGACAGGCGCGGTGTTAACTGCGATGACGTTGATATTGACAGTGGCGGCGGAGGAGCTAAGTGCGCCGGAGCAGCCGGATCCGGGAGCGCCGCAGTTATCCGGTTTGCCGCGGTCGGTCACAGTGAACTGGAAAGTATCGGGCCCGACGTAGTTAGCGCTGGGTGTGTAGACAAGATTCGGCGCAGTCCCTGAAAGGCTTCCATGGGCGGGATTGGAAGTGACGGAGTAGGTGAGATTTGCAGATGTGGTTTCGGCATCAGTTCCGGTCAATGTGATGGGCTTCGGGGCGTTCTGGTTGGCGTTAACGCTTTGCGCCGCGGCGGCCGGAGCGGTATTCACGGGAATGATGGTTAGGACTACGGCGGCGGAGGAGGATGTCAGCGCGGCGGCGCAAAGATTGCCCGCCGGGGAACAGGCATCGGGGTTGCCCCGATCGGTGACTGTGAATTGAAAGCTGTCGGGGCCAAAGTAGCCGGCGCTGGGCGTATAGGTGAGATTGGGGGCGATACCGCTGAGCGTGCCATGAATAGGATTGACACTCACCCTAAACCCCAGATTTGCCCCCGGGGTCTCCAGATCGGTACCGGTGAGCGCGATGGTTGTGGCTGCGCCTTCATTTGTGCTCACGGACAACGGATTGGCCGTGGGAGCCGTGTTCACGGGGAGCACGTTGATGCTGACCATGGCGGCGGTGGAGGTTAACACGCCGGCACAACTGGCGCCGGGAGTTCCGCAGTTGTCCGGCTTGCCGCGGTCGGTGACCGTGAACTGAAAGGCATCAACGCCGATGTAGTTGGCGTTCGGTGTGTAGGTCAGGTTAGGCGTAGTGCCGGAAAGTGTTCCGTGAGCTGGATTGGCGGTCACGGCGAAGGAAAGGTTCGCCGGGGCAGTTTCGAGATCCGCCCCCGCCAGGGTGATCGCTTTGGCGCTGTTCTGGTTGACGTTGGTGCTCTGCGGCGTTGCCGACGGCATCGTGTTCACTGGAGCGACCGCTATGGAAACCGTAGCGGGGGTCGAATCGAGCGATCCGGCGCACGTGGTGCCTATCGGGGAGCAGCCAACCGGATTGCCGCCATCCGTGACCTTGAACTGGAAGCTATCGGAACCGGTGTAGCCCGCAGTGGGCGTATAGATGAGGTTGGGCGCGACACCACTGAGAGTTCCGTGGGTGGGACTGGACGTGATGGTGAAGACGAGATTGGCAGATGGGCTTTCTTTGTCGCTTCCCGAAAGCACGATCGGCTTGGCGACGCCCTCATTGGTGATGACGGACTGCGGAGCCGCCACCGGCAGGGTATTAACGGCAACCACAGCGATGGTGACGGTAGCGGCGGTTGAATCGAGCGCCGCTGTACAAAACGGTCCCGGCGCTCCGCAATTGTCGGGGCTGCCACGGTCCGTAGTCTTGAATTGAAAGCTATCGAAACCGATATAGTTGGCGGCTGGCGTGTAGATCACGTTTGGTCCCGATCCGCTCAGCGTTCCGTGCGCCGGGTTTGCGGTGACCGTGAATGTAAGGGCCGCGGATTCACGATCAGAACCTGTCATCGTAATTGTCCTGGTGCTGTTTTGACCGACCGTCACGGACTGGGCAGCGGCCGTAGGCGGATTGTTCGGCGGCGCCAGGATGCTGATGTTGATGGAACCCGATAAGGATGTCAGCGAAGGGGCGCAAGCAGGAAGCGGAGCGGCGCAGTTGTCGGGGCTGCCGCGGTCGGTAACCGTGAACTGGATCGTATCTTTGCCGACGAAGCCGGAGTTTGGCGTGTAAATGAGATTGGGTGCCGTTCCGCTGAGTCGTCCGTTATTTGGACCGCTCGCGATGGCGAAGGTGAGCGCGCCGGACGGTGTTTCCGCATCGCTGCCGCCCAATGTGACATTCAGCGGCGTGTTGACGGCACCGTTGATATTTTGACTATTGGCGACGGGCCGGTTGTTGATCGCCTGCACCGCGATGGTGACGGTGGCCGGGGCGGACGTGAGGGAGTCGGCGCACGCCGGGCCAGGAACACCGCAGTTATCCGGACTGCCGTGGTCGGTGACGGTGAACTGAAAGGCATCGGGACCGAAGTATCCAGGCAGGGGCGCGTAGATCAAGTTCGGTGCTATTCCGCTGAGGGTTCCGTGCGCCGGAGTCGAAGTAACGGTGAACGCGAGGCCGGCAGCGGAGGTTTCCGCATCAGATCCAGTCAGTGTGATGGAAGTGGCGGTTCCTGGCGCGTCACTGATTGTTTGAGAATTGGCCGTTGGCGGAGTATTGACCGGGACAACCGTTACGGAGATAGTGGCGGCGAGGGACGTGAGGGGCTGGGCGCAATCCGGACCGGGCGCTCCGCAGTTGTCGGGGTTTCCGCGGTCAGCGGCAGTGAACTGAAAGCTGTCAGCGCCCATGAAATTGGGGTCGGGAGTGTATACGAGGTTCGGCGGCGTGCCACTCAAACTGCCGTGCAGCGGATTGCTGGTGACGGTGAATGTCAGATTCGCGAGCAGCGCATCCAGACCACCGGCGCTGCCCGTGCCATGGGGCGCGGCGTTGCGCGTACCATAGCTGAACGCTCCGCCAGGTGTTTCGATATCGGTGGCCGTCAAGGTAATACTCTTAGCGACGTTGACTGCCGTACTGACGCTTTGCGAATTGGCCAGGGGCGCGGTGTTGGCGACGCCCAAGTCTGCCGCTTTAGGGATGTCCGACAGGTCGAGTTGGAATCCGGTAATGGTAGCTCCATCGGCCGTATCGATCTCGAGAGGCACGCGCGAGACCCCCCCGCGACCCGTGGGCCAGGCAGCGGAAACAGTTGGCGGCACCTCTACATTGATCTGGTAAAGCCCGGCGAACCCGGGCGCCAGTCCGGCAAAGCTCACATTGGCGGGAGTGCCGGCGATGTATACGGCTACGTTCGTAGCAGGCGGCACTACGTTGAACGTAGGAAGCAGGGGAGCGATCGCGCCATCGGTAATCGCGGGCGACACCGTACCCAGACCCGTGAGAAACACCATGACGATTTCGCCGGGCCGGGCTCCGCGGGACGGGGACACCAGCGAATAATCGGCGTGTAAGACGGCAGCATCGCCTCCGCCACCGCTCGGAATCGTGAATACGCCCGGCGCAGTGGCGCGGGTGTAGAGCGTCACCATGTTCGATGGCTTGCTGTCCACGATTACCTGGAAGTTGGCGTAGGGTTCGCTAGTGCCGAACGGAACCACGAGGTTTATCTGAGTTGGACTGACCGAAAGGAGGGGCGCGGCGCGGCCGTTGACTTTGACTTCGACGTTGTTCAGCATCAGCGGCAACGGAAGCGAAGTCGCGTCGCTTCGCGTCGTGGCAAAACCAGAACCGAAAATGGAAACGACCTCTCCGGGTGCGATCGGGTTCGTTGCCGGCTGGAGGTTGGCACCGTTGACGATGCCGTAAGGACTAATGGCGACACCGCTGCTATCGTAGGGACGCGCCTTTACACCGATGTACAGTTCGTAAAAGCCGCCGCGACCGGATTCGAGGAAAATGCGCCCACCGGCGCCGACAATGCGACAGAAGTTCGGATTCGTGTAAGTACCACTCGTGTCGAACGGGGCGAGGGCGACATTGTCGGTTCCATCGTAGTGGTTCGCCGGGATATTTGGAGCAGCGTTGATTCGCTCCTGATACCAGATTTGGCCGGCCTGCACATTGCGCGCACCGTGAAGCGATTGGTGATACGGAACAGAGCGAAGGTCGTGCTGCAGAGACGCGGTGTAGTACAGTCCGTTGTACGCTTGATTCGCATCGCTGCCGTTCAGTGCGTGGATGCCGACAAGGATGTCGAAGCCGGCCGGCGAACCGGCCAGAAACGTTTCGCCGTCGCTGGACAGGTAAATGACCTTGCCGCCGGCAACCAGCGACCCTGCCGGGAAGATAGCTGTGCCTGAAGCATCAGAGCGGAGCGAATACGATGCGCCCGCGACTGTTTGACCGGCTGGTACGACTCGACTGGCGGACGATCCCGTAATTTGGAATGGCGCAAATCCGCCCTTTCCATCGGGCACGAGTGAGAAGAGGGCATCGGTTGCGCCGCGGCTCACGCCGCCTGCAAAGTCGAAGAGCGCAGTGCGGTATACACCGGTCAGCGCGGCGTTAGTGACAGGCGTAGCGGGAGCAGGAATGGCGACGAACAAGTCGTGATTGCCACGTTCCGTGCTGCTGCCGACGATGGCCGACGCCCCGACGCCGGCGTAGAGCGTGTCGCCAGGAAAAATGGGGTTCTGAATTTCGGCCATGCCGCTGGACGAAATGACGTACGTCCCGGCCGGCGTGAACACTCTCGGGAACCCAGGCGAATTCGTGGAGCTGACAATTTGGCCATCAATCCGATAGTTACCGGCACCGTCGAAGAAGATAGTTCCGTGGGCGGCAATTGCCTGCTGGATTTCCGCGCTGCCATCGATTCCGGAATAAGCGATCCAGCGAAAGTAGTATTTCCCGTTGAGGGCGGCATTGACACCGGTATCGAGTCCTGGCTGGGCGTGCAGGAACGCGTGGCTGAGGGCCACTGACACCAGCATCAACTTGTGCATCGCGCTTCCCTATCCGGAAGTTGAAAGGCTTCCCTATCCGAAGCCGAATGGGCATAACCTTGGTCAGGGCCTAAGGACTAACCCTTTGGCTAACCCTTGGGTTAACCCTATCACAAAAGTGCATAGGATTAGATGGATTAAAGTACTTTAAGTACCAACCAAACAATGAGATAGAAATAGACCTAAGGTACCTGTATGCCCAGAGGTCCTAGATCAGCGGGACGCGATGCTGGCCAGTGAACGGGCGACGAAATGCGATCGTCCGTCCCACTCGCTCCGGTTCAAAGGCGAAGAGCGGGGTTGTCGCGGACGGGATCGGAGGCGGGTTTCGGGGTTGAATTGGGTTCGTTCCGTGCCTGGTATCTCGCGCGCGCCGCGGCCATCATGGCGGGCAGATCGGGGTCGTCGAGCTCCGCTTCGAAAGCGGTCAGTTCGACCTGTTCGCACTCGCGGCGGAGCCCGCGGATCTCGGAAAGGGCGCGGTGGTGGGCACGCTCGAGCGCGGCGATCTGGCTCCACAGACGGAGTAGCAGCTTGCCGGTTGCGGAATCGCGGAGGACGGCGGGGTCGAGTTCTTCGGAGGGGCCTTCCTTGATCAGTTCGCGGTAGAGCCTGGCTTCGATGAGCTGGAGGCGGCGGCGCTGCCAATCGGCGCGGACAAGCGTATCCACGTGGAAGCGCTCGAGGGCGCCGTTGGGACGGAGGTCGCGACCGTAGTCTGCGGCGAGCTGATCGTAGAGTTCGGGATCTTCGCCGGGGATGATGATGGACGCGGCGTCAATGCCGTGTTTCAGGGCGTTGTGCCGGGATGCGGTTTTGCCCTCGACGGTGCGGGGGCCGGTGGATTTCTGCGCGTTGAGACGGTTTGCTTCGATTTGCGCTGCGGTAGCCATAAGTTCTCCTTAAGAAATGAAAAAGGGCAGGCCCGGAGGCCTGCCCTTCTGAACTCATCTATAGCATGCGGTCACCGCGACTTTATCGCGCGAAGGAGGTAAGTGATTGAAGGTGCAAGGAAAATAAAATCGGATCGCCTGTGATTCGACTTCGCGACCCCTGCGGCGCCGGTCCCCGAGGCGGGCGCGCCCTGGAAGACGCGCCCCCCGGATCGGCCTTCACGGTCTTACTCGTTGATGATGGCGGGCACGGCCGTGGCATTGCCCGGAGTTGCGAAACCGGACGGCGTGTTGATCGAGATCACCGTTTGGCCCTTGGTCACGGGAGTCACGCGGCTCATGGCGTGATTGCGCCCGGCCTCGATGATCACGGGAGATTGCACACCCGCTACGTCGGGATTGCTGCTCTTCAAGACTACGGTTGCAGTGGCACCTGGGCGGAGTGCCTGAACTGTGATGTCCGCTGCCCGCCCGTTGTCCGGATGCAGGAAGGCGGTAAAGACGGCCACATAGGTGTGGCGTTCCTTGGCGTCGGCCAGAGATACGAAGAACTCCCGGTTGTCGTCCAATGCACCTTTTCGCAGCACCGTCGCTTCATCCGGCGGACCGTAGTAACTGCAGGCAACGATGACTCCGGAAGGCGTGAGCCCGACACGGGCGGTTCTGCTGCGGAAGCCCGGTGCGGTGGCCTCGTAGGTTACAATCCCGGAGTCTGCGAGAGACTGCAAGTAATATGGCGCGGCGAATTTCCCTTCGGGAACAGTGATCGTCAGCGTTCCTGATCCCAATTTCACGCCGTCTTCGGAGAGCACCAGCTTCGAGGGATCGGAACTCTTGAGAGTTACCTTAAGGCCGCCTGGAGGGGCGGCTTCACCGATGGCAAGAGCACCAGCGGTTTGAAGGTCCTTTCCAACGTATAAGTCACCGGCGATGGCCAAACCCGGCAAGTTGACCGCAACCGAAACGCTGGCGTATTGCGCCGCAGTGGTGAACCCCTGCGGTTGAGCTGGAGTCAGCGTGGCGTTGCCCACAGCGGCAGCCTGGAAGAACGTCACGGCCATGCTGGAACCGCCGACCAACGTTAGCTTCGAATCGGCGAGTTTGCCGACCTTTGGATCCGAGTTGTTGATCGCGACGTCCACCTGCCGGCCCCCAGCTATCTGCTGCTCCTTTTCGACTTTGTGTTCCGAGTTGAGCACCACCGACGCGATCGTGATTTTCGCGGCTTCACCCCGGGGCGTTGAGGGAAAGGTGGGCGCCTTGAAAGGACCCACGATCACTATGGCGGAAGGAGCGAGCGTGACGATTCCCTTGGCACTCTCCATGCCCTCCGCGGTTACGGTGTAGCCGGCGCTGCCATTGTCACTTAGTCCCTGCAGCCAAAACTCGCGGCTCTCCCGAAACTTCGGATTCACGATTACCGCAATGCTGGCCGAGCCAGCCCGGTCGGGGTTAGTAGACAATAGGAGCCGGCTCGGATCATCGCTGGTCACGGTGAGCCGGAGGCCAGCTTCGGGTGCAGCTTCTGCGAGTTTGACTGTGCCGGCCATCTGGAGGCTTCGGCCGACTGTCAGACTCGGCACCGTCATTGGTGGCGCGGCTGTCAAGAACGGCGCAGCGATCAGAGCGGCAACTGTGGTGGCTAGAACGGTGGATCGCATAACATTCTTCTCCTCTTCAATTCAAACCCCTGGCTGAGACCGGCATTATTGGACCGTTATGTTCACCGCCGTATGCGAATTCGGCGTGTTCCACCCCGACGGCTGAACAACGGAGACCGAGGATTGTCCCGCAACCTTCGGCGTGAACGTAAACCCGCTGCTACCCGTGTTCGGGCTGATAGAAACCGAAGTGGAAGACAGCGTTCCAACCGTGTTGTTCGAGTTCTGCAGCGTCACGGCCAGTGATGACCCGCCCGCCAAGTTTTGGAATATGGCCGGCGTGCCGACAAAGTCGAGAGCCACCGTATTAATGGTCATCGACGCAGCGCCATTTGACAGATTCACCGTGCACGACGGGCTAGTGCAAGCACCAGGCCCGATCAGGATGATGCCCGATTGGGCGAAGGTTACCGTTGCAGTGCCAGTTATGTACCCTGGCGCCGACGCGGTGTAAGTTGCGGATCCGCTGGACGCGAGCGCGTACACATAAAATGTTCCGGAGAAACCGTTCTGATTCAGGTGTATCGTGATGGAAGTCGACCCTGCAGCAGTTGGGTCCAGCGAGAACTTCAGTGGACCTGAGCTCGTTATGGTGACATCCAGGCCCGCGGGTCCTGCCGGAGCAGTCAGGAAAAAGCTGCCGATGTCCTGGAGGTGATTTCCAATCGTCATGTCACCGATGTTTACTTTGGGAATCGTGACCGTAGCCGTGACAGAGTTCGATGAATATCCGGCTAAGGCGGCCGTGATTTGGGTATTGCCCGCCGTATTTCCAGGGTGGAAGAAGGTCTCTCCGAACGACGCGCCTCCGGCGATGGGGACTGGCGAGGAAGTAATTGTCCCCACTCCTGTAGCTGAACTGGTCACGGGGACGTTAATCGACAGGTCCCCGGCTAGCGCCTGGAGTTCGACTGGACTGCTTCCGTTGTACCGCGCGGTGTATATATCCAGCGTCGCATCGAATGCGGGCGTTGTGCCGAAGTTCACGCCAAAACCCTGCGGCGTGTTAATGAGGAATCCGGAGGGTGCGAGCGGCATGCTGACAGTGACAGGAGCAAAGCCGGGTGCCGACAGGGTGTACGGAATGGAGCCGGTACTATCGTAGGCGCGGACGAAGAACGGTGCGCTGTTCGTAAATCCCTGCTGGATAGTGACCTGGATCGAGGCGGAGCCCGGACCGGTCGCGGTGGTCGCGAACTTGAGCCTGGACGGATCCGAGCTCTGTATTGTCATGGGGGTGTCAACCGACGCGGGTGCAGTCAGCCCAGCCCTGGCCGGTACCTGGAGATTCTTGCCGATGGTGATGTTGGTTGGCGCGACGATGCCGCCCGGCAGCACATTGAAGGCAATGGCAGATCCACTGACCGGGGTGGAAAATGGGAACTGCGATTGAACCGAGATCGTGGTAGCGCCGGTTGCTGTGGGGGTGTATGAGATTGTGGTGTTGTCCGACCCGGCAGGGATTGTGACGACCGAAGCCGGCACGTCCCCTACTGCAAGGTTGGAACTGCTGATGGGAACCTGGACGTTGGCTCCGGGGCGGACCTGCTGACTCTCCACGAACTGACCACTCGCGTTGAGCAGGTAAGAAGAAACGGTCAACAGGGTGCTGTTGTTCGGGGCCGTGGTCACACTGCCCCCGATATTGCCGTTGGCCGCGATCACGAATCCCGCGTTGGCCAAGGTCACGGTTCCAGTAGCGTCGGCATAGCCCTGAACGGAGCAGGTGATGGTTGCCGTGCCGGAGGAGGCTAATGCCTTGACAAAAGTTGACAGGCTCCCAGTTCCGGCAGTGACGGTCGCCGAAATCTGAGCCGCCCCCGCGTTAGCGGAAGTCCCCATCAGAACCAGTCCGGGCGAGCTGGACGTGATGGTAATGTTGGTATCTGTCAAGGGCGTCGGACTGAGCGTGATCGTAATCGGTTTTTGCAGGTTCACGCCGACGGTGACGTTGGAAACGGTGATCAAGCCCTGGCTTACAGTGTTCTGGATATTGAGATGTAGCGTCTTTTGCACCGAAGCCGGCGTGGGGGAACTGTCGGTGACCGTTGCGGTCAAGGTGAATGCACCGACAACGGTAGGAGTACCGCTGATCACGCCGGTTTGAGGATTGAGCGTCAAGCCAGCCGGCAATCCAGGCAAACTCCAGGAATACGGCGTAAAGCCGCCCGTAGCGCTCAAATTAGCAGAATACGGTACGGTGATGGTTCCGGGCGTCAGCGGGTCCGTGGTCGTAATCGTGAGAGGTAGTGGATTAATCGTCAATCCCAGAATCGTGGAGGCATGCTGGGGAGACGCGCTGGAATCCGTCACGTCGATCGAAATAAACTTGTTGATCGACGGTATGTTCGTGTTCCCGCTGATGAGGCCGGTGGTGGGGTCGATGGTCAATCCGCTAGGCAGGCCTGAGGCTGTCCAGGTCAGAGGCAGTTTCCCGCCCGTCGCGGCCAGCGGGGAACTGTAAGGCGCTTGCTGAGTGCCGACAGCGAGCGAGGTGGTCGTAATGGTCAGCCCCGCGATAGTCACCTGGAACGTTTTGCTGGCCGTGAGATGCGTGGGCGTCGTGGCATCGGTGACGGTGACGACCACGTTGTTGAAGGCACCAGGCGAAGTGGGTGTACCACTGATGGCGCCGGTGGTGGCGTCGATCGTGAGGCCGGTGGGCAGGCCGGTGGCAGACCAAGTGTATGGTGTTGTGCCGCCTGTGGCGTTCAAGGTCGCATTGAAAGCCGTGCCCACGGATCCATTGCCCAGAGAGGCGGTATTGATCGACGGCCCGGCATTGATTACCAACGGGAGCGTGACGGAGGCCGTCAAGTGCGTTGGCGAGGTCACATCGGTGACAGTGATGGCGACGTTGCTGGTGCCGACGGCGGTTGGGGTACCGCTGATCACGCCGGTGGTGGGGTCGATGGTGAGACCAGCGGGAAGACTGGAGGCAGACCACGTGTATGGCGTAGTCCCGCCCGTGGCGGCCAGGGTCGCGGTATAGCCGAAGCCCGTGAACCCGTTCGCGAGGGCGCTGGTGGTGATCGCCAGACCGGCATTCACCGTCAGCGGCAACGTCTTGGACGCCGTGAGGTGAGTCTGATTCGGCGGCACAACGCTGGTGTCGGTCACCGTGATGGTTACAGTGCTGGTGCCGGTGGCCGTGGGTGTGCCGCTGATTATGCCAGTGGTCGTGTCGATGGTGAGACCGGCCGGGAGGCCCGTGGCAGCCCATGTGTATGAGGGCGTGCCGCCGGCGGCGTTCATAGTGAAGCTGTACGCATTGAGCGTGTAGCCTGTGGCAAGCGCCGTGGTGGTGATCGACAGACCCGTATTTACCGTAATCGACAGCGTCTTCGATGCCGTGAGGTGCGTGCCCGGAGTGGCGTCAGTCACCGTGATGTTGACCGGGCTGGTGCCGGTCGCGGTGGGGGTGCCGCTGATTACGCCGGTGGTGGAGTCGAGGGTCAGGCCGGCGGGCAGACCGGTTGCGGACCACGTGTAGCTCGGCGTGCCGCCGGTCGCACTCAGCGTGAAGTTATACGGGTTGAGGGTGAAGCCATTGGGCAGCGAGGTGGTCGCAATGGAGACGCCTTGATTGACGGTCAGCGCCAGGGTCTTGGACGCGGTGAGATGCGTGGGACTGGTGACGTCTGTGACCGTGATCGTAACGTTGCCGGCGTTGGTAGCTGTCGGCGTGCCGCTGATTGTGCCGTTGACGGGGTCGATAGTGAGGCCGGCGGGCAGGCCGGTGGCGGTAAACGTGTACGGCGTTGTGCCGCCGGTGGCAATCACAGGACCGGCGTAAGGCGTGCCCGTGAAGCCGACCGGGAGCGCCGTGGTGGTAATCGACAACCCCAGATTGATGGTGAGCGACAGGGTCTTGCTTACCGTCTGATGCGTCGGCAGCGTAGAGTCGGTCACAGTGACGGTAACATTACCCGTGCTTGTCGCGGTCGGGGTGCCGCTGATTGTGCCGGTGAGGGCATCGATGGTGAGACCCGCGGGCAGACCGGTGGCGCTAAACGTGTAAGGCGTTGTGCCGCCGGAGCACGATATAGGCCCGGAATACGCCGTGCCTGTGAAACCAGTGGGCAAAGACGTGGTGCTGCAGGAGAGCCCTGCATTGATCGTGAGGGCCAGGGTCTTGGATGCCGTGAGGTGCGTTCCGGGAGTGGAATCGGTTAGCGTGATGGTCACGTTTCCGGCGTTGGTGGCCGTAGGCGTGCCGCTGATCGTTCCGGTGTTCGGGTCGATGGTCAGGCCGGCAGATAGACCGGTGGCGGACCAGGTGTAGGGCGTCGTGCCGCCGCTGGCGGTATTAGGCGCGCTATAGGCAACGCCTGTGAATCCGATGGGCAGCGAGGCCGTGCCGATCGACGGTGGCGCATTGATCGTGAGCGGGAGCGTCTTGGACGCGGTGAGATGCGTGGGACTCGTATTGTCGGTGACCGTGAAGGTAACGTTGGTCGTGCCGGTCGCCGTGGGGGTGCCGCTGATGATGCCGGTGGTCGGGTCGAGCGTGAGACCGGCGGGCAGTGCGGTCGAAGACCACGCGTAGGGGGTGTTTCCGTTGACGGCCGTCAGAGTCGCGGTGTAGAGCACGCCCGTGAAGCCAATCGGGAGCGACCCGGTGGAGATGCCCACTCCGGTAGAAACGGTGAGTGACAACGTCGCGGACGCAGTGAGGTGCGTGGGCGTTGTGGAGTCGGTGACCGTGATGGTCACGTTGCCGGAGGAAATCGCCGTGGGCGTGCCGCTGAGTATGCCGGTGTTCGGGTCGATGGTGAGACCGGCTGGCAGACCGGTCGCAGACCACGTGTAGTTCGGCGTGCCCCCGGTCGCGGCGAGCGGTGACGAATAGGGCACGGCGACAAAGGCGGGATTGAGCGCTGTGGTGGTGATCGAGAGTCCTTGATTGACGATCAGCGACAAGCTCTTAGAGGCCGTAAGATGTGTGGGCGAGGTGGAGTCGGTCACCGTGATGTTGACGGTGCTGGTTCCAGCCGTGGTGGGTGTGCCGGTGATGGCGCCGGTCGTAGTACTGATGGTGAGACCAGCGGGGAGACCGGTAGCGGACCAGCTGTAGTTGGGCGTGCCGCCGGCCGCTGCCACGGGCCCCGTGTAGGCGGATCCAGTGAAGCCGGTGGGCAGCGACGTGGTGCTAATCGACAGGCCTTGGTTCACGGTGAGAGGCAACGGCTTGGACACACTGAGGTGCGTGGGCGTGGTGGAGTCGGTCACCGTGATCGTGACGTTGAAGGTGCCGGTGTTGGTCGGCGTACCGCTGATTGCGCCGGTAGTGGGATCGATGGTGAGACCGGCTGGCAGACCGGTCGCAGACCACGTGTAGTTCGGCGTGCCGCCGCTCGCGGCCAGAGGGCCGCTGTAGGCAAATCCCGTGAAGCCGGCGGGAAGAGACGTGGTAGTAATCGAGAGCGCCGGATTGACCGTGAGCGTCAGAGTCTTCGATGCAGTGAGGTGCGTGGGCGTCGTCGAATCGGTCGCGGTGATGGTCACGCTGCTGTTGCCGGTGCCTGTCGGCGTGCCACTGATTGTGCCGGTGTTCGGGTCGATAGTGAGGCCCGCCGGCAGACCGCTTGCCGTCCAGGTGTAGCCGGGTGTTCCGCCGGTAGCGGCGAGAGGCGAAGAATACGTAGACCCGACGAAGCCCGCATTGAGCGACGTGGTGGTAATCGAGACACCGGGATTGATGGTGAGCGCCAGCGTCTTGGATGCGGTAAGGTGCGTGGGACTGCTGGAGTCGGTCAACGTAATGGTCACGTTGCCGGCAGACGTTGCCGTCGGTGTGCCGCTGATTGTGCCTGTGGTGGGGTCGATGGTCAGGTTAGCGGGCAATCCGCTGGCGGACCAGGTGTACGGCGTGGTGCCCCCGCTGCCGGTCACAGGAGCGTTATAGGCCATGTTGACGAAACCTGTGGGCAGCGAGGCGGTGCCGATGGACGGTCCCAGACCGATGGTTAACGAGAGGGTCGCCGCCTTGACCAGGTGAGCGGGCAAGGTGCTGTCGGTGGCGGAAATCGTAACCGAGGCGGTGCCGGCGGCAGTCGGCGTGCCGCTGATAATACCGGTGGTGGAATCGATAGTGAGCCCAGCGGGAAGGCCACCAGCGGCCCAGGTGTATCCCGGTGTTCCGCCGGTGGCCGCAAGCGTCGTGCTATAGGAAATGCCGGTAAAGCCATTGGGAAGGGAGGTCGTGCTGATCACCAACCCGGCATTGACGGTCAGCGAGAACGTCTTGGAGGCGGTGAGGTGGGTTGGGTTCGTGGCATCGGTCACCGTGATCACCACGTTGTTGAAGGTGCCGGTGACGACGGGAGCGCCGCCGATCTGGCCGGTAAGCGGGTCGATGGTAAGAGCCTGGGGCAGACCGCTGGCGGACCAGGTGTACGGCGTTGCGCCGCCGGAGGCCGCCAAATTTCCGGTATACGCTACACCCTGTACTCCGACCGGGAGCGAAGTGGTGGTGATGGAGACGCCGGCGTTGACGATGAGGGGCAGGGTCTTAGTCGCGGTCAAGTGCGTAGTTGGGGTGGAGTCCGTAACCGTGATGGCGACATTGCTGGTGCCGGCCGTTGTCGGCGTCCCGCTGAGCTGGCCGGTGGTGGGGTCGATGGTAAGACCGGCTGGAAGTCCGGTAGCGGACCACGTGTACGGCGTTACGCCTCCCGTGGCAGCAACAGGAGAGCTATACGGCGTGTTGACGAAACCAGAGGCGAGAGAAGTCGTGGTGATGGACACTCCGACCGCAATGTTCACCGAGAACGACTTGGAGTTGGTGAGGTGCGTCGGCGTGGTCGCATCCGTGACCGTAACGGTCACGTTGTTGGGGCCGCCGCTGGTCGGCGTACCGGTGATCTGGCCGGTGGTGGAGTCGATGGTCAGACCCGGGGGCAGTCCGCTAGCGGACCACGTGTACGGCGTCAAGCCGCCGCTGGCCGTGTTAGGCGCGTTGTAAGGTTGACCGACCTGACCGTTGGGCAGGGAAGCGGTGGTGATCAGTACACCCGGGGCAATTGTCAGTGAGAGGGACTTGGACGCAGTAAGATGTGTGGGCGTGGTGGCATCCGTCACCGTGATGGCCACGGTGCTGGTGCCGGCCGCAGTTGGGGTGCCAGTGATCTGGCCGCTAACGGAGTCAATGGTCAGACCATTGGGTAGACCGGTAGCGGACCAGACATAAGGCGTAGTGCCGCCGCTTGCGGCGACAGGTGCGGAGTAGGGCACGCCCACAACGCCGTTGCCGAGCGAGCCGGTAGTGATCGACAGCGTGGCGGCGATAGTGAGACTGAGATTCCTGGTTGCGGTCAGATGCGTCGGGGTGGACGCATCGGTAAGGGTAACGGCAACAGTGAAAGGTCCGGATGCGGTAGGTGTACCGGTGATCTGGCCGCTGACCGGATTGATGGTGAGCCCGGCCGGCAGTCCCGTCGCGCTCCACGAGTAGGGAGTGGTGCCGCCGATGCCGGCGACGCTAGCGGTGTATGCGGTGTTGATGGTGCCTGGCGGCAGGGAGGCGGTAGTGATGCCCAAACCGCCGATAACGGTGACGCTGAAGGTCGCGTCGGGGATGTTCGTTCCACTAGCGTGAAGAATTGCCGTACCAGGGCCGACTGCCGTGACCTGGAGCAGATGCGCGGGCGCGGTGCTTCCATCCCAGAAATACGTCGTCAAGGGCTGGATGGTCACGACGCTGGTGTCACTCGAGCTGAGATTGACGGTTACGCCGACAATCTGGTTCTGGTCGGCTGGAAATCCGTTGAGGCGGAGGCTGACTTGACCGGTATTGCCGACGCCGACGATCGTCAACGGCTGTCCAAGCCAGGTGACGGTGGCATTCACGTTCACAGACAGCGGGGTACTGCTGGTGAACCCGGGCGCCGACGCAATGATGGTCGCGGTCCCGTTGTTGTTACCGGTAATCTGCGGCTGGGTGCTCGGCGCAGTGTTTCCCTGCGCGATGCTCACTGTGGCCGGAGACACTGAGAGCGTATTCGGATCGCTGCTGGTCAGGGTGACAGTCAAGGGAGCGGGAGCCGGCGCCGACAGTCCGATGGTCAAGGCCGCCGACTGGTCCAGGTTGATATTGACAGGGCCACTCAGGTTGATGGATCCCGGAGGCACGACCGTAACCGTCGCTTTGGCATCGGGAACATTCGTCGCGCTCGCGTGTATGTCGGCGGTACCGGCAGACTTACTGGTGACGATGAAGCCGATCGAGCTAGAACCGGCGGGCAACGTAACTGTGGGGAACGGCGCGACGACATTGGGATTCGTCGAGGAAAGATTGAACACGATACCGCCGGCCGGCGCCGCTGCCGAAAGATTCAGGGTCAAAGTTCCCTGAACGTTGTTACCCATGATTTGGAGAGTGGGCGGGTTGATGCTCAGAGTGTAGGCGACAGTCAGCGCCGACGTACCGGCAGGGGTGCTCGCGCCGGTGGGAGTTGCGGTGATGGAAGTCGTGCCGGGAGCGACACCGGTAACCACAACTGGAACACCCGGTTGCGTCTGGCCCGCGAGAATCACGATTTGACTGGGCGAAATCGTTGCTTTGCTGGTATCCAGCACCTTCAAATCGATGAAGGTGTTGAACTGGGATGGGGTGGATAGGCTGACGGGGTACGGCGCGGTGGCGCCGGGCGACACGTTCACACTCGCGGGTACGTTGATACCGCTGTTTGACGTCACGGTTACGGACGTTTGTGCGCCGGTGACGTTGGGATTCGTGGTGCTGGCGGTGATCGTCGCCGAGCCGGCGGCGACGCCGGTCACGTCCACCTGCACACTGGTAGTGCCGGCGAGAATAGTGACATTCGGCGGCACCGTGGCGAATTGTGTATGATCTGAGACTAGCCCTATGGACAGGCCGCCGGTGGGCGCGGGTGCTGAGAGGAGTAGGTTGATGCTGCTTACCCCGCCCGCGCCCACCGAAACGACCTGAGTCGAGAAACTGAGTGTGGCGGTCGACTTTACAGTCTTCGTATCGCCATTAAACCCAGTCGCAGATGCAGAAACCGTAGTTGAACCGATACCGACGCCAGTAACCTGGATTGGCACGGTGGTTTGTCCTTGCAGAATGGTTACGCTCGGCGGCACCGTCAATATGGAGGTATCGCCGCTGATGAGAGTAACCGTGACATTGGCGGCCGCGGCCGCTCCCAAGCTCACATTTAACGTCGTGGATTGGCCGGCCGGAACCGAGACTCCGGAGGCTAACGTGATCGTGCCGAGATTCGTGACAATAACGCCGGCCGTGCCGCTGGCATACCCTGTCGCACTAGCTGTAATCGTGGGATTTCCCGCGGCCACTCCGGTGACTTGAAATGTTCCGGTCGTGCCGCCTTGCGGAATAGTGACGGTCGCGGGGTTAAAGCTGACGAGACCCGAGGGGCTGGCGCTCAAGGTTACAGTAACGTTGGAAGCTGCCGCCTGATTGAGAGTGACGGTCCCGCCGATGCTGTTGCCAATACCAACGCTTCCCTGGTTCAGGGAGACGGAGATGCTGGGCGACGTGACGTTGATCGTCATTGTGCCCGATTGGTAACCCGCTCCGCCAACCGTAAGACCGGTCGAGCCGGCGCCAACGGGAGTGGCCATGATATTAACGCCTGTCGAATTGGCGGGCACGGCTGCATTGGGAGGCAGGGAAACGACGCTGGGGTTAAAACCGCTGAAGGAGAGTGGGAGGCCGTTCGGGCCGGCGGGCGGGTTGACGGTTACGGTAAAGATGCCCGGGCCGCCTGAGAGCGGTATGTTGAGAGGGTTCGGTGCCAGCGTAATCGTCATCGTGCTGGCGGTGATGGTGACCGTAGCGGGATTACTGTTGGTGAAACCATCGTTGACGATCAACTGCACCACATAGGAACCGGCGACGTCGGTGATGAAGGTCGGAGATTTCGCAGCCGGATTGCTCAAAGTTGCGGCGCTACCTGCCGGCCGATTCAAGAATGACCAGGAGTATGTCAGTGGATCATTATCCGCGTCGTGCGACTTACTGCCGTCGAGCGACACTGTGCCGCCGACGAAGATGCCCTGATTCGCACCGGCATCGGCTACGGGAGCGGTATTCGTGGTGGTAATGGTGACGGTGGACGGCGCACTGTGAAGGAAGCCGTTGTCAGTGATCAGCTGAAACACGTACTGCCCCGTCAAATCGGCGGTGAATGTCGGGTGAGCAATGTTGTTGGCCGAGAGGGTGGCGGTACTGCCCGCCGGCGAGAGGATCTTGGCCCAGAGGAAGGTGAGAGGAAGGTTCTGGGGATCCGTACCCGATCCGTTCAAGGTCACGGGCACTCCATGGCTGGCGGTTTGATTGGCGCCGGCATTCGCAGTCGGCGGCTGGAGAGCATTGGTAGAGATGCTGACGGTGGACGGCTGGCTATCCACGATTCCATCGTTGACGATCAACTGCGCGATGTAGGTGCCTGGGCGGTCGGCCGTGAACGTCGGGTTTACGGCCGAGGTACTGCTGAGAACTGCCGTGCTACCCGACGGGATTGTGATCAGGCTCCAACGGTAGGTGAGCGGATTGCCATCCACGTCAGTCGACGCCGCGCCATTGAGCTGCACGAGCGCGTTTACCGCCACTGATTGACCCAGGCCGGCATTAGCCACCGGCGGAGTATTCACGGTGGTTACATTTACAGTAGAGGGAAGGCTATCGACCTTACCGTCGTTCACAATCAACTGAGTGATGTAAGTTCCCGGTTTATCCACGAGGAAGGTAGGGAACAGGATGTGCGTGTTCGAGAGTTGGGCCGCGCTACCCTGCGGCACACTGACGAATCGCCAGGTGAAGGTTAAAGGATCGCCATCGATGTCCGTGGACGCGCTGCCGTTCAATGTGACGAATCTATTGATACCGACGGATTGGTCGGGCCCGGCGTTCGCGACAGGGGGCGAATTCAAAGGATTGATGGTGGCGGTGCTAGTGTCCTGACCGATGCCATTACTTACCGTGAGTTGGACGACGTAGACTCCCGGGGTATCTTTTATAAAGCTGGCCGTAACCGAATTCGCGTTGGAAATGGTGGCGTGAGAGCCTTGGGGGAGGGACTGCAGGGACCAGTTGTAGGTGAGTAGGCCGACACCGCTGGGGTTCGAGGATGCGCTCCCGTTCAGGATGACCGAGCTGCCGACAGTCACGGTTTGGTTGGGGCCGGCATTGGCCACCGGATTCATGATCGACCACTGGAGTGAACTGAAATCGAACGGGACGCTCCGGTCCACCGAGATGGTAAAGGTATCGAGGCTCGTCACCTGGCCGTTGGCAGGTATGGGCCCGAAGTGAACCGTATTCTGTCCCGGAAGGATCTGGACGTTGGGCGTGCTACTGGTGACGGTCGCCGTGACGGCGGTTCGGGCGCCGCCGTTGTTGGCAAGGTCGACGGTATAAGTGACATAGAAGATGTTGCGCGTCATCCGCTGTTCACTGACGTAGTTATAGCGGGTAATCGACAGACTGCCCAGCGTCCCTTGGGCGAACAGCCCGGGACAAAACGGCAAGGAGACGGCAACGGCTAGGATAGAAGAAAGCTTTCGCATAACGACCTCGCTCGTGACTAGACGAGACGCACTTACCAGATACTAGGCCGTGTTCGCTGGACGACGTCGTACGGCCCACCTAACGCCATCCGCGGCAAGCGTCGGGACACCGGGGGAGGTGCCAAGTTATGCGACTCTATGCAGCGCCAGGACGAGCGCTGCCATTAATGCTGGGTCGCTCCCGGGGTCTCTCAGCTGACCGTTTTAGGAGTGATTTCAAACACCGGGTACTCGCATCGGGGAGAAGAGAAATTCCGATCGGCCCGGATTACCCATCGCCCGGCTATTGCCGGGACCGCACGGGCCCGCTTTTCGGCGGGCCCACCGGTGGAAGAATAACCGCGCGCACATGACACCGCGGGGCGATCCCGCGTAGATGTGCTATTCGTTTTTCGGTGCCGAGGCCTTCGCCGCACCGCCGTTTCCTTCGACCGCGCTCAACTCCTCGGCGATGACGCTGCGGATCCTCTCATAGCTAAGCTCGCCGCTTACATATCTGCCGTTGACAAACAGAGTAGGCGTTCCCGAGAGGCCCAATCCTGTGGCCTCCGCGAGATTAGTCTTAACCGTGGCAGCCTTCTGCCCGCTATCGAGGCAAGTATCGAAAGCAGCGGTGTCGAGTTTCAGATCCCTGGCATACTTCTTCAGCGACGCCAGGTCCAACTGCTTGTTCGCGAGGATCGCATCGTGGTATTGCCAATACTTCCCCTGGGAGCCGGCGCAGTGCGCCGCCTCCGCGGCTTTAGGCGCGTTCGGATGCATGTTGAGAGGATAATCCTTGTAAGCGAAGGCGAGCTTTCCGCTATACTCTTTTTCGATCCGCTCCAGGACGGGCTGAATCTGCTGGCAGTACGGGCATTCGTAGTCGGCGAATTCCAGCAAGGTCACGGACGCGGAGGCTGATCCGCGAACGGGAACATTCGTCATCGTGATGGGCGCGCGGGGCGGCGCCATACGGATGATCATCGACGCCTGCGCGCGCAGCGTTTGTAAGTACGCGTTCTTCGCTCTCGCTAATCGCCGCTGGCGGATCGCATCCACAATTTTGTCATGCAGCGCGTCATACGATTCGGTGGTGTCTATCCCTTCGTAGTACACGCGCAGGGTTTCTTCCGGCGGATCCTTGGCAATGGTTTTGTCGACGTGGCGGTCCAGGAGTTCGGTGACCGTGACGCCCTCTTTCTTGGCCTGCTGTTCCAGAAGGAAGTCGTCGACGAGTCCTTCGATCAGCTTTCGCTGTGACTCGTAATAGTTGGTTCGGGCTTGGAACATCCCTGCCGGCCGTCTCTGTTCCAAATCCGCCAAAGTTAGATTGTTCCCATTGACTTCCACGAGAACGGCGCTGCCAGCCGCGTGCATATCGGCATCCGAGGCAACGCCTACGCCGATAGTGGCGGCAAGGGCTGTCAACGCAAACACACTTGTATTGAGCTTCATGATTGTCCTCTCAGCATTTCGGGATTGTACGGGGCCCGGGTATTACACAGTTCAAAAAGCCCGGGTAACCGGTGATAGCCGGCTACCCGGTACAGACACGAGCGACAGGCAGATCCTAGAAAAGCGATGCGCCCAGCCCGCCCTGACGACAAGACGCGCAAATGCCATGACCGCTGCCATTACCGATGGCGGCGGCGCACCGGCCAACGATGCTCGCCAGCTCGCCCGCGCTCAGAGTGGCGGGGGAGAAAGCGGTCTCGGTGACGGTGTAGCCGGGGACTCCGGGAGGTCCGTTGTGGACCGTGGTGCCCCAAGCCAGCATCCCGGTTGCGAGCGGGAAATTGGCATTGCCCGCCAGAGCCGCGCTGTTGTTGCAAGCGCTGGTTCCAGTGGCGGTGCCGGTCGGGCCGGCCTGCGTGCCAAGGAGCTTGACAACGACTGAGGTCGGTACGACTTGGGTGAGGGTGTTGGACGTGAGATCACGCGCCACACCGAGGTTTACCAAGGCGTTCGGCGTTACCAGACAAGAACAGCACGAGATCAACTGTTCATCGGGCGAGAACGCATAAACATTGACGCACATATTGCCGGCTGCGCCCCCGAATCCGGGGCCCAACAGGGGAGCGCCGTTTGCGCCGCTGTTGGAAATGTTGATGTACGATTCGCCGATGTTCAGATTGGCCGCATACCGCACCTGAAAGGGTGTGTCGACCGCTTGGGCGAGAGCGACCGTCGTGAGAACGAGAGCCGCAAGAATTAGCTTCCGCAGGTACATGTGGGTTAGTTCCTCCATGAAGGAAGTTATCAGCAGGTCGACCGATCTGCAATTCTCTAAAGGAACATAATCGAATGGGTTAGTCCCAGCGTACATCCCCCCGTTCGGCCTTTTGGCGTGAAGAGTTTAGCAGCACACACGACAAATTGTTGGCAGCGCTTAGAAGGAAGAATTACCCGTTCCGCCACTGTCACGCGCTGCCCGCGTGGTCGAATTTTATATACCGGCGTTCACCCGTTGCCATCCAAGGCGCGCGAGTCAGAAGTTTTTTTGGCTACGCAAAAGTGATTTATTGACAACGCGGCCCGATTGGCGTAATGTAACCAACGTCGAATCCCGACAACGCATAGAAAACAGTGCTGATTGTGCGCCCCAACGTCACGGACGTAATAACAGTACTGAATCGTTTTTAGTACTTAGCTCTGCAGTTCGGGATGCGATATTCCAGGGACCCCGGCCAGTAAAGTGAGTTGACAATGACGGTCCTAAAACGACGGTCCAAACTCGTGACCTTTCGTGTTTCGGCGGAGGAGCACGAAGCCTTAACGAAGTCGTGTGTGGAGCTGGGAGCGCGTAGCATCGCGGATTTTGCTAGAGATGCGGCCTTGCGCCGAATTCAGACGACGGGTGCACCCCAAAACGGTCTCACCAGCGATTTAATGACGCTCAGCAAAGGCCTGCGCGATCTTGACGTAATGCTCGGAGACACCCGAGATCGCATCAGGCGGATTCTTGGCCCTGGTGCATCCAACGGCTCGGATGGTAAGGAGTCGAGTGCGGCGGCGGCCGAGCGCATGGATACAAACAGTTACGTAGCGCGCTCGTTCCGATGAACATGATGTCGAACCGCCGGAGAGATGACGCTGAGATGAATTCGTGGACGCCCAAGCCGAATCGAAAGCCATCGTGTAGGACACAGTTGGGCTTCGGCGTGGTGTCCATCAGCTTATCTTCTCTGTTCTACGAAGCCGGTGAGGCTATTCTATACGGCCGCAAAGTTATTCGAGGGGTTTACCCTATGGATAAAATGGTGGCGCCAGCCACTAGCAAGCCGCGATCAGTGCCAAAGATACAGGAAAGTACCGCTTTGCAGTATGTTTTGGCATCGTTGGACATAGTGGCAGCCCACAGGGTAGGTTTTATCCGGTATCGCTTAAGCGAATTGATTGATAATCCTGAGCGTTCCGGAACTTTTGTAAGTGACGACTCTTGGACATTTAGCGGGCCTCAGTTTCAGAGGCCAAGATTGACGGAGGCGATTGTGCTAAAAATCACAGGGACGAGCGAGGGATGGCGCCATTTTGCAGCGACGGCGGCCAAACCCGGATGCAATGAATCAGTGGTTGAAACAGGTCGCTGTAACAGGCCGATGTCGCAGCTGAAGGCGGCAGGGCATTTTTGGTCCAGCTCTGTGTGGAGTGGGCCAGCGGGCATTCCTGGCGGTAGTCATAGGGCAGTCAAACAATCTTGGGCCTAGCTCGGCCCGGACCGATCAATCGGATTGTCCGATGATCGGCCCAGGTCTCGACGAACAGCGAGATGGATACCATGCAAAATGGCAAAGCCCAGCAGCCGGCGTTAGAACGAGTGAAGGCCTCCCCTATCTCGGCCGGCGAAGGCATAATCTTCATGGATGCAAACTATCATCCGATTGCATCCGATCGGGGAGCAGAGGCCATTCTGAGCGAGCTCCAAGGGGACAACGGTTCTCGCCCGGGAGAACTTCCGGCGCAAATCCTTAGTGTTCTGCATGGCCGGCCCAAGGGCGACTTGGATCGCACGTCCGTGCATTTGAAGGCGGGCAGCCGCGAATACACTTTACGCATCTTTGTGATATCTCCACAGAACGGCTTCCAGAGCGCGCCGATCTTCGCGTTGCATTTGAAACGTGAGGTTTCGGTCATGGACGCCGTACATCAGGTCGGAATCGATTACCATCTCACCGACCGTGAGCAGGAGGTCTTGCTCGGAGTGTCCATGGGGCTCACCAGCAAAGAACTCGCTACGCGCATGAACATCAGCCCCAATACAGTTAAGGCTTTCCTGCGCATGCTCATGCTGAAAATGGGAGCGAGCAATCGTGCCGGCATTGTCGGCAAACTACTGGAGCAGAATGGTAATCATCAAGGCGGCGGACGGGGTGGACCCTGACTACCAGGAGCATGATGGTGTTGTGCCTCCCCCGACTCGCCATATTGGGTGAAAGGGGCCGTTGTGAGGGACTATTGGGTGATTGGCAGGCCTGAGCTCCTGAAGCGGGCCTGCCCGGAGTTCCCTCGGCAGTCCGGCTGCAGCCACTCGCGGCGAATCAGAACCACTCCGGAGAGCACAGCACCTGGCGGGACATGTAAGCAAAATGACATACAAGGAGCGGACATACGTCTACGCGAGCGCTGTCGCCTGGAAACCCAAGTGATTGCAACCGCGAACCGCATCATCCACAGAGACTATTCCGTTCCGGTTAGGCATCTTTAAGAGTTGCAAACGTCTTCAAAGGTGCATCACATTAACCAAGGGCGGGTTCCCACTTGGATGAGACATGGTTAATCCACACCAGCAGCGTAGACGGGACCGGCGTGAATCGGATCTACTCCTTAACGTCGTCCTGGCTCACATGTCGTACAGCAGCGCAAAAGACGTTGCCAGCCGCCGGGTTGCCCGCGAACGCTTCGAGCAGGCGGTACACCTCTTTTATGATTACGTCATAACGGAAGAGGAGTTTGGAACAGGGGTTTCCAACGGCGACACCTAGAACCAGGGCTTACCGGGGCACCACTAGTGATGCTACGGGTCCACCTTGGTCGCATTTATTTGATGAAGACGAAGACATTCGGCTGGCTGCCGTTTCCATTGATAGCAAGCGAAAATGGAACTTGGCCGGAATGGACTCCGGCGGGCACAATGGCGTTCACTTGTAACATGCCGGCCACCAGTCCGTCTGCTTCCGAGAAATAGTCGATTTTCGCCGACAAATTGTCGATTAGCAGCGTAGGTGGACCAAGCAGTGGCACCACCGGCCCGCCGGTCGTGATCTTGCCCGTGACCGCTGGTGCTGGAATAATTCCCTCACCTGTCGCATAAAAGCTCAGCGTCCATCCAGGTTCGGCCGGATTAGCGCTCGAATTCTGACCGCGATAGGCACCTGAAGGGTCGTACTGTTGGACGGACGCCAATCCAGATCCGGTACCCAGGGCCGTAAAAACGCCGGGTTGCGTGGCAACGTATTGGACCGGTACTGATGCCGATCGCTGGCCCAGGAATATCACTTCTATCTTCCCCGTAGTGCTCCCCTGAACCTCGTAAGGGACCATGCAGTTAATCTGTGTGCTGCTCACAAAGACCAATGGGGCGACGATGCCCCCGGGCTGAAACACCACCTGCACCCCACCCATGCTTGTTGGCACGTTGGTACATGGAGACGGGCATGTCCGATCATCTAGCCTCAGTGCTGTCGTGGGACCGATGGGCGCGGAGGCGCTACCGAAAATCGCGATCATCTCCCCGGGAGCAATCGGTCCCGCCAGAAAACTGGCGCCGTTTGTGACCAGCGAAATGGCGGGGACCGGTGCAGTCACGGTAAGGCTCACGTTGAGCATGGTGGTTCCCGTAGCTTGACCGGTTCCAGCGATTACGACCGTTCCGCGATAGGTTGTGCCTGCGTTCAGGCCGGTGGGATCAGCGGTCACCTGAAGATTGAACGTGCCGGAGTTTGGGGTGGTGCAGGGTGCTGCCAGGGTGCAAGACTGCGATATTCGTAGCCAACCCGAGCTTGTCGCCGTAGCCGTAAACGTCGCCGGGCTACCGGAACCGGAAACCGCCAGAACCTGCGTTGCCGGATTCGGATCCCCCACGGCGTAATTGAATGTCATCGTCGTGGGCGCTGCGGAGACACCCACGCTGCCCCCGGCCGGTGTGGTAACGAACATGGCGACGTCGATGGTCTGAGTACCCGTCGCCCAGGTGACCGACAAGGTGCCGGTACAGAGTGTGCCGGCGATCATTCCCGACTGGTCGACCGATATCGAAAACGAGGATCCGACTGGACCCGCGGTAAAATTGCCGCTCGGTGAAACCGAAAGCCAGTTTGCGCTCGAGCAGGTGGTAGGCGATACCTGAAGCGTGGCGCTGATGTTGCTTGGTGCAGATACGGTGAGGCTCTTTGCGTTTGGAGGAGGGCTCCCGGCGGGGGCGTTGAAGAGGAACAACGAAGAGCTTACCGTGAGGGAGTTCACCGCCCCGGCGGTAACATTCAGCGTTATCGGCACGGTATATGTCGAAACTCCCGCGACGATTAGCACCGCACCGGCGCACGTTGACGGGGCGTTGATACCTGACGGGTTCACGGAAACTGTGATCGTCGTTGGCGAGGGACTCGCGGTGAAATCGGCCGAGGGGGCAACTGTCAGCCAGTTCGCTGAAGCGCAGCTCTGTTTGGTCACCTTGATCGAGGCGCTCGTGCTGAAATCCGCGGTCACAGTGAGTGTCTGGCCTGGCGGAGCCGATCCGCCCGACACTGCGGCGAATGTGAATTGAGAAGGGCTCACGTTCACGCGAGCCGAAGGCACGGCGATCACGTTGAGTGTGACCGGTATCGTCTGTGTGCCGGTAGACGCGGTCACTTGAATGACCCCGGTACAGGTCGTGCCCGCCGCCAGTCCGGCCTGATTAACGGAGATGGAGAACGTCGTGACTGTTGGACTGGCCGTGAAATTCCCGGATGGCGTGAGTGACAACCAGTTGCTCGCGGTACACGTCTGTTCGGAGGCCTGAGCAATCGCGCTCGTGCTCGTTCCCGCTGAAACCGAAAGCGTCAGTGCACTCGGCGGCGCCGCGCCAACGGCCGCACTGAAGGTGAAGGAAGTTGCGCTGAACGTGAGGCCCGGCCGGACTGGTGACGTCACAGTAAGGTTGACACTGGTGGTCTGATTGGAGGTCGCCGTGGTTACGGTGACGGTTCCTGCGCACACGGTACCCGCAGTAAGCCCTGATTGGTCGACCGAGACGCTGAAAATCGTAGCGGTCGGCCCCGCGGTGAAGTTCCCGCTGGGGGAAATGGAGAGCCAATTGGCCGATGCACAGCTCTGCTTCGACACTTGAATGGTCGCGCTTGTGCTCGCTTGCGCGGTCACCGATAAAGATTGGTTTGCCGGAGCCGCTCCACCGGCCTCGCCGGTAAAGTTAAGAGTCGTGGGGTTTAACGTCAGGCCCACAGAAGACGCTCCGGTTACGGTAAGACTTACAGCGAAGATCAGTGAGCCTACACTTGAGTCCACCGTAATTGTGCTGTTATAGCTGCCCGGCGCCAGACCTGTGGGCGTCACGGCAATTGTCAAAACCGAAGGCGTGCTGTTGCTACTCAGTGAAGCGGATACCCAGGTTGCGCTATCGGTGTGAAGCGTCAGCGAGACGGGGGTCGGGTTGAAAACGTTGTATTTGACGGAGGCCGGCACCGTCCCGCCGACTTGGTAGGTAAAGGGAACATTAAAGGACGTTTGAGCAGATGCTGTTACGGGAATACCCAAAACAACCAGGAGCAAAAGACTAACATTAAGAAAGCGCGATGAAAACATAGCGATGCACCATTGCGAGTGTACACCTATCAAACAGAGACGGAAAGCGAAACTTCTGCCGCGCGCAAACATATTAGAAGCTATAAGGCGCAATTCGAGCTAGACGTACTATGCTAATCCGCCTAATAATTTGCGGGGGGACTGGCAACAAGTTGCTGGCATCTCGACCAGCGCTCAACCAGCCGGGTTTTCCCCTGTAGCGGAGTGGATCAGCATGCGGCCATCGGTGCCTTGCATTGATCGATTCAGCCGACCTTGGTACCGTGGTAATGGAACCGAACGAGCGTCGTGGGACGGACGATCGGTTTCTGTCGTCCGTCGTTTCGAAGGTGGTTCCGTGGACCTTGACGTCGACACGAGGCGCTCTTCCATCCCACGGAGCTTCAGTGTAGAGTTTTTCGACAGTGCCGACCAGGAGGTCAGGCTGATTTCAATCCCGGCCGACGCGTCTTAAACGCATGCTGTAGGATCTGCAATGCGGTTGCTTTGCCCTTACTGCGGACCACGATCCCCTCGACAACGAGTTGTAATTGCACGCGGTCGTCAAACAGCGCGGGCCAGTCTACAAGAAGTCTGACGCGTTGACCCAGTGCGATGGGCGCCTGCGCGGTAAAGCGGACGCCCGAACTGCTGAGATCGGTGGTCCGCCCGGCGCCCGTCTCGCTCATGCGCGCCTTCGCGTGCAAGATCAAATAGCGTAGGCGCAGGTTGACCTTATATCGCGGGGCTTCGCGCCTCTCCGCCGGTGGCTCTTCTGGCGCTCCTGATTTCAATCCTGTGTCGCGTCGCGGCATTCGTACTCGCTTATTCCTACTGGCGCTCATCTGGCCGTTTTATCGCGGGCCGGCGCATATTCCAGGTACCCGAATTTCCATGTGTCCTTTTGGCAGCATTCAGGTGGTCCTGAATGAGTTCCGTGCTATTTCCCACATGTTCTATACCGAGTATCCGGCCTCGCGGCGCTCCGAAACAGTCCCAGTAGTACGGGGAATGGTACTTGTATTTGCCAACGTTAACGAGCGCGTCGCGACGGCTGCAGGAAAGCCCGGACAGCCGCCAGGATGTTGAAAAGGCCTAGGTTGCATCGGCGAGGGAATCGGCCAGGCGTAGCAAGGAATGTCGCGTCGGGAGTTCACAGAGAAGCGAGACGCGGCTGGAGCGTGTACGGTTGCCAATCGCGAGGGAGGTGCACGAAAGATCGCCAGGCCGCACCTCGACTTTAAGACCAGGCCTCGCGCTGGGCGGGGGGGATTATGAAGATCCTCTTTATATGTTCGGGAAATCGGGTGGCGCGGCAGCGCCTTTCGAAAACGGTGGGCCGTCAGTGCCTTCTGGCCCTGCTATCCGACATGGATTCTTATTCTGGAATGATACCCTCGGCTGAGGTAGATGCGGAACCAAGGACGTTCATACCGCCTGTCTAATTCTATTGGTGGACAATAACATTCTGCTACTTGCCGGCACTCCAGCAGGTCCCTAACGTGGGACTTAAATGAAGCATCGCAACTACATCTGGCTGGTGGCGTCGGTTCAGGTTCTGCTCGGCTGCCACACTATTGGAGCGCAGCAGGCACAAGTATCGGTGGCATGGAAGATCGCACCGGCGTGTGGTGCAAACTTCGCAATCGGCCCCCTTCAGCAGGATCTCGAAGATCAGCTTCGCGCTGAATCTATCGGAGTTTCGCGTGTATCTGCCGCCGGTCTGGTGGCTGATATCAATTGCCAGTCCTTCGGGCTGAGAAGCGTTTCGGTTCAGCAATGCTTCGCCCTCTCTCAGGCCGTGCCTGACGCTTCCGCAGCCAACGGACTGCATCTCGCAACCACATGGCGGAACTGCCAGTCGTACGTGTGCAGCAAACAGAGTTGCGGTGAATCGGCGCGCGCGGCGAGGCGCACCTTGACGAGTCAGGTGATTGCCGCATTGCGTACAGCGCCCGGCCAGACGGCTACGGCAGCAAAGGAAACGCGACCGGCCGAGCAAACGCCAATCCCACTCATCCCCGCGGCAATTCCGGCCTCGGTTCTAAACCCGGGAGCGATCTTCTACATCCTCTACATCCTCACCTGTATCGCAGTTCTGATCCGTTGGCAATGGTGCAGACATATCGCGTTCGCTGCGCGGCATGGCGCGGCTGCTACTCTCCATCAATAGGCGCAGGAGAACCGCTCGACGTCCTGGACAGGCCCGGTCGGCTGCCCCATTCGGCGCATCGAGCGCTTCTCTCGCACCTATGCGTGCGGCCTATGATCGCCGCGTAAACTCGGACCGCGCGTTACTGTCCCACATTGAGGCTGTAAGTGGTGTCGATACCGAAGCCGCTCGCGCTGATGTGAAGTACGTGAGCACCCGGGGATAGCGGAGCAAGCATCAAGTAGTAGCCATCACCGGATGAGGAACCAGAACACTGGCCGGAACAGGGGATCCCAAAAACGTTGTCGGTGCCGACGGTAAAACCGAAATCGGGCGACAAAACGTGGTATTGAGCCAGGTTCTGGAGCGATACACCGTCGATCTCTACCGCGAGACTCCCGATGAAGCCGGCCCAGTATGCCGCACACGCGCTGCGTTGGTCCGCTGTGTCGCCGTGGAACGGCGCGGCTTCCAGGTCGGAACACTCGACGTTTGCGATCGGTAAGAACAATGATGTACCCGGGGCAACGCTCACGTTGCACGCCGCCGGGCCCGCCAGCAGGAACGTTACACGACCTGACTGGCCCACGCTGCATGCGGCATACTGTTCTGCCGTCAAGGGCAGAAACCACTGCCACCAGAGTACGCTCCATTCGGCGTACGTCTTTCCGTGCGCAGTCGAGCCGATCGGCGACACTTGCGGATTGGGATTCCCCAGAGCCTGTCGTTGGCGCTGTGGGACTCCGGCCGGCAGACCGGATGGGAGAAGCGCGATCACTGCCGCGGCTAAAGCCGTGCAGCTCGTAATTCGAATTGCGAAGCGATTCGTCATATTGACCTCCACCCGTACATGCAGCAAATGTGGATCAAAGCCTTCATCGGAAAGCCTTGTTTTTTTGAGTGGGGCTTCGGGTACCTGAAATCGGTGTAAAATACTCGGCATTATGGCGCCAGACGGGGGCGACGTCACGCTATTACTACGATCTTGGACCGCAGGCGACAAAACCGCGCTAGACCGGCTACTGCCGGTCGTTTACCGGGAACTTCGCAGGGTAGCAGCCGCACAGTTCCGCCGAGAGCGCAGCAGTCATACCTTGCAGACCACGGCGCTCGTGCATGAGGCTTACCTGAGGCTCGTCGGACAACCCAACGTGGATTGCCGAACGCGTGTCCATTTCTTTGGGATCGCGGCCAACCTGATGCGTCAGATTCTGGTCAATCACGCCAAGCGCCGCGGAGCAGCCAAGCGGGGCGGCGGCAATCGAATCACGCTGCATGACTGGGTAGCATCCACACAACCCGAGTTGGACCTGCTCGCGTTGGATCAAGCTCTGGATAAATTAGCGCAGTTCGACCCGAGACAGACCCGCATTGTGGAATTGCGATTCTTCGGCGGGCTGTCGGAGGGCGAGATTGCGGATCTGCTGGATGTTTCCATTTCGACTGTCGAACGCGAGTGGCGAACAGCCAAGGCAGTTCTTTACAAAGAGCTCTCGCTGGAAAGGCCTTCAGTGAGCAGACATGACGCCTGACCAATGGCAGCGGGTCAAGGAAGTCCTTCAGGACGCAATAGAATGTGACGCGTGCGAACGCGTCGAGCTATTGAACCAGGCGTGTGGGGACGATACGGAGCTACGCCGCCAGGTCGAGGAGTTGCTGGCATCCGATGAACGCATGGGTCATTTCCTGGAAGGATCGGCGGCGAACCTTTCAGCGGCAGCGGATTTGGCTTTGCTCGACGAATCAATGGTTGGCCGTCATCTGGGTGCGTACAAGATTCTGTCCGAGATCGGCAGAGGCGGCATGGGAACGGTTTACCTGGCCGAGCGCGCGGACGGTCAGTTCCGCAAAAGCGTGGCCATCAAGCTCGTGCGGCCGGACCTGGACGTCGAAGACTCCGTGCAGCGCTTTCGCAACGAGCGCCAGGTGCTGGCCGACTTGGAACACCCGAATATTGCACGACTGCTCGATGGCGGTGTTACCGAGGCGGGATTCCCTTACGTGGTCATCGAGCATGTGGAGGGCCTGCGGATCGATGAATGGTGTGATGCTCGCCGATTGTCCATTGCGGATCGTCTGCGCCTTTTTCGCAAAGTCTGCTCTGCGGTTCAGTTCGCGCATGATCATCAAGTAATTCATCGCGACATCAAGCCCGGCAATGTCCTCGTCACAGCCGAGGGTGAGCCGAAGTTGATCGACTTCGGCATCGCCAAGGTGTTGGTGCACGATACCTCGGGCGCACAGCCTTTAACTGCGCTCGGGGCCAGGCCGATGACCCCCGAATACGCCAGCCCCGAACAGGCACGAGGGGAGCCGGTGGGCCCTGCCAGCGATATCTACGCGCTCGGAGTGCTGTTGTACCAGTTGCTGACAGGCAGGCTTCCTTATTCGATCGCGAGCCGCGATCTCCGGCACATCGCGTCGACGATCGCCGAACAGCAGCCAATGCTCCCGAGCAGCGCGGTATTCACCGCATCTTCCGGAGTGGCTGCCGAGTCCGTGAGTTCCGCGCGCGGCGAAACTCCCAGTGTCCTAAATCGGCTATTAAAGGGAACGCTGGACAGCATAATTCTAAAATCATTGCAAAAAGAGCCGGGCCGGCGGTACGAGTCCGCAGCCGAGTTCTCCCAGGACATCGAACGATATCTGACGGACCGGGCTGCTCAGCCTTCCGGAGGGACGGTCTTGAGCGGTGGGCGGCAGTTCTTGTGGCGGAATCGTGTGCCGGTCTTTGCGCTCCTGGTCGTTGCCGTCGTGACGCTGGTGTTTGCCCGTGCATCCCGTTGGTTCACAAGGTCCGCTGAACCGGCCGGTGTCCGTTCCATCGCGGTACTGCCACTCGAGAATCTCTCCGGCGATAAGGAGCAGGACTATTTCGCCGACGGAATCACCGAGGCTTTGATCAGCGACCTGGCACGCATCCAGTCGCTGCGCGTGATCTCGCGCACTTCCGCCATGTCTTATAAAGGCAAGCGCAGCCTGCCGGAGATCGCTCGCATTCTCGGCGTTCAGGCAGTGGTCGAGGGTTCCGTCCTGCGGTCGGGCAGCCACGTTCGCATCGTTATCCGGCTCGTCGATGCGCCGAAGGATCGCCTGATCTGGAATAGCCGTTATGAGGGAGACCTCCTGGAGGTACCGGCGTTACAAAGCAAGATTTCCGAGACCATCGCCGGCGAAATTCATGTCCGGTTAGTGTCGCCGGATGGTGCACAGCGCAGCCGTCCCGTCAACCTGGGCGCATACGAAGCCTATTTGAAGGGTCGAAACCAATACGCCACCTCGTTTGAACGTGAATCAATTGATAAGGCAATCCAATGGTTCCAGCGTGCTCTTGCGCTGGATTTGGGCTATGCACCGGCCTATGCCGGATTGGCCGACTGCTACTACATGCTTTCGAGCATCTACTTACCGCCGATGGACGTGATGCCCAAGGCGAAAGAGGCGGCTCTCAAAGCGATCGAGCTCGATGACCACCTGAGCGAAGCTCACGCTACTTTGGCGCTGGTCAACTCGGTTTACGATTTCAACCGGGCCGACGCCGAAAAGCAATTCCGGCACGCACTGGAACTGAGGCCGAGCGATTCCAAAGCCCATCTCTGGTACGGTCTCCATCTCGTGGGACTTGGCAGGTTCGATGAAGCTCTGTCCCAAGTGAAACAAGCCCAGGAACTGGACCCCGTTTCACCTTCGATGAATGCCTACGTCAGTGTCGTCCTCTACTTCGCTGGCCGGTATGATCAGGCGATTCAGAATTTGCGGCCGATCAGTGAAGTTTATCCGAAGTCCAATTTTGTGCACGCATTCCTGGCTCTTGCATACGAGCAGAAGGGCGACTGGCGCATGGCCATTCCCGAAATCGAGGAGGCTTGCCGCTTGGACCGGGACCAGGATTGTTTGGCCCAGCTTGGGCACATCTACGCGGCGTCCGGCCGGGTGGCGGATGCGCGAAAGGTACTGAGGGAACTCGGTGAGATGTCTCGAAAGCGCTACGTCTCGGCGTATAACCTTGGCGTTGTCCACTTGGGATTAGGGGAGCGGGAATCGGCATTACAATACCTGCAAAAGATACGCACCGATCGATCGGAGTGGTTCGCCATGATCAACGTGGACCCGCGTCTCGCCGCCTTGCGTTCCGAACCCCGCTTCCAAGACGTGGTAAGCATTGCAGGCTTCAAGGACCAAAGATAGAGTAGCTGGCCAACTGCGGTCCGGCAGCAAGTAAGTGGCACAACTCGCGGCAGATCTACTGCTGGTGGCGACGGCGCTCGTTGAGAACAGCGAGGCACGCAAGCAGCAAAGGTGTGATCAGGAGGGTCGCCGGTTCCGGGACAACAAATCCCACCTGCTCCTGAAACGCTGGACTCGCAAAAACTCGGAAATTCGACAAGTCATATTTCGCGGGATCTTGACCCTGTACCCAACTAAGCCAGTTAGAGGTCGACCCTGTAGCGAAGCGGGACGGGTCGGTAAGATACCGGAGTGCTTCTCTAATATCCGCTGCGAACGACGGATCCGCGTAAGCCTCAAGGCTCAATATACCCATCCATTGATATTTTTGCAGCGCCAGTGGATCACCCTGGACGCCCAGGAGGCTATTCGCCAGATTATCGCTCAGGGAGAGTTCCAGCGCCGTCCATGAAAAGTTCAAAGGGCCGTTGGCATCATCGCACAGCAAGTCCACCGGCTGCCCGTTCACAAGAAAATGGCCGAAGGCGCGAGGCGTGGTGGGGAAGTTGGGAAGGAATTCCAGAGTGACTGCAACGGGGCCGCCGAAAAGAGGCGCCCCGGTCAGCAAAACCAGGAGCCACTTCAGGTGCTTCAGCGTACTGCATGACGCCGAACCCTGGTTGCGCCGATCTGGAACCATTCTCATAGTACTCCGCCGCGATGTGGACATTTTGCGTACCTCTGATTCAAGAGCCCCGGTGCACGCTGAAGGCGAGAACTTTGCCGATTAGTCTTGTTTTAGTTTCTCCCGAGGTCAGCGGGCAAGTCGAACTTGCTCGTTCTTGGTAGCGAGTATAGGGCGAGGACGATGTCACGTCAAATGCTCCGCTGCTGAATCACGCAGGCGGCGTACCGCTACTTACAGCACCCGGAAAAAGCGTGTATGAACCCATCCAAAGCACCAGCAGGCGGTAGGTCTGATCGACGCACATGGTCACGGAGCCTCCAACCAATCGGCTAATAGCGTCTTTGCGGCGTACTGATTGTTCAGAAAGTCTAGAAGTACTAATCTTTCTAATCGAGCGGCGTATAAGAAAAATCCGCCTTTTCAGGTGCCGCCTATGCACCCCGATCACGGCGTAATCCTCTCGATTCAGACAAAATCAGATCGCGCCATTGCCCGTGAGCAGCGCCCGGTACCCTTCCTGTGCCGCATCGCAAGTGTAGCTCGTCTCTACGAGGCGCCGTCCGTTCTCGCCCAACTTGCGGCGCAACTCGGGATTCTTCAGAAGCATTGCGATGGCGGCCGCGAACGCTTGGACTTCGCCTTTTCCCATCGGGATGAGCACACCGGTTGCGTCCGTAACGACTTCCGCAAGGGCGCCCACCGCCGAGGCGACGACAGGTCTCGCGGATGCGAACGTCTCGAGAACGACCAGTGGCAGCCCTTCTATGCTCGAGGGCAAGACGAGCAGGTCGCAGGCATTCAGTTCGGCGGCGATGGCGGGGAGGTGCCCACGAAACTCGAAGAATTGCGACAAGCCGCGGCGACTTGCCTCGCGGAGCAGAGCGCCCGAGAGGGGCCCATCGCCGGCGACAACGATCCGGAAATCGGAAAGGCGCTGCTTCCCTGCCAGCTCGCCGGCGATATCGACCAGCAGTAACGGACGCTTCACCGGATCCAGCCGACCCGCGAACAGGATGCGGTGAATACCGTCGGGCGGTCGCTCGTCCTCCAGTTTGGCGAACTTCCGCGGGTCTACACCGTTCCGGATCACCTGAATGGTTTCGGACGGCAAGCCGGCTGCCACCAAGCGATTGCGCAGCGTCTCGGACACGACTATGCGACGGGTGAACGCAGTAGCCAATGCCTTAGTCGCCAAGGCAATATCCCACTCGTCTGTGGCGGCATGGATGAGATCGAAAAGACGTAGATTGGGAATCCTCTCTTTCAAATGCGGAGCAACGCTGTAAGCTCCCAAGGCGTTTTGAATGAGGATCGCGTCGAATTGCCAATTGACGGCCACGGAGAGCAGTGCGGCAGGGGCGTGGTCGAATCCAACTAAATGCTCCAGGTCATAGATGTGGTCCACGCGTTCGCGCCATCGCTCGAGCCAGCGATCATCCTGTGACTGCATCGTGAGCAGGAATAGCTCGTTGTCCGTGCGGCCAAGACCGGCGGCGACATCTAGCAGGACCGCCTCCGCGCCGCCGGGTCCAAGGTGAGGCGTAACGAGTCCGATGCGGCGGCGGGTCGCGCGATGCGGCATGTAGACGAGCGGTTCGATTATGCATTTGGTTTGCGCAATCGCGGTCGGCTGGAAGCGCAGATAGAACGACAGGTCGAAGACATCACGGCCGCTCGAGCGGTTCACGGCCTCTTTGACGCGAAGCGGGATGAGGCGCGTGAGGGACCGGAGCGGATGACGCAGCCATGCTTCCCAGGAGAGCAGCTCGGCATTCGCGAAGTGGCGGTGCAGCGACTGAAAAACAGGCGGAGGCGTGTGGGTCCGAGGCCGCGACTGCCTTTCGGGGCGATCGTTGGGCGAATACGCAAGGGAGCCGTCGGGCAGCGTCGTCCGGCCTTTACCACTCCAAACGGCGAGCGCCGCGAATTCGGCGCTATGGCTGTCCAGTGATGCCGCCGGGATCAGGAATGCTGCGGCCGAAAAGTCGCCTGCTGCGTCGGCGGTGCAATCGCGGATGGTCTGGCCAACCGCCTGTTTGGCGGACCCGACGATGCAGACCGCGGGCGCCCAGAGCGCCTTGATAGCAGCCCGTGCATCATAATCGCAGAGCTCGGGATGCTTACTGCGGATGTACGAGACGATCTCGTCGTGATGCGCGCGCGCCGTATCGAAGAGGGAAGGACCATGCTTTCGGTATGCGAACTTGACCTCGCGGCAATGGACTCCGAACCTGCCGCGCAGGCCGAGGCGCAGCCAGAACTCCCAATCTTCGTATCCGCGGGTGAGCGTCTCGTCGTAACGGCCTACCTGCTCCCAATCGCTTTTGCGGATCACCGCCGCATAGGTGAGGATGTTGCGGTTGATCAGGTGGTACAGGTTGTAATCGGGCAGCCGCTCGATATAGCGGGACAGTCCGAAAACACGATAGTCGGTATATGCGAATGCGGCATCGGGGGACGCCTTCAGGGCCTCGAGGCAGGTTACCACGTAGTCCGGTTCGAGTAAGTCGTCGGCATCCAGTGGCACGACGAGCGAGTAAGAGGCGGCGCAGAAACCTGCGTTACGTGCCGCGGCTAATCCACGGTTGGGCTGCGTGATGCAGTGATCGACCTGATCGGCCGCACGGGAGACGATCTCGCGTGCCACGGCATCATCCGTGCCGTCGTCGACTAGAAGGATTTCGACGGGAGCGATCGTCTGCGCCCGCGCGCTGGCGACGCTTTCCAACAGGTAGGGCTTGGGGTTATAGCAGGGGATGATGACACTGACGCCGTCCATGCGGGTCAAGCTGCGGCGGCCTGGACCGCGGGTCCACGGGCGGCGGGCTTTCGGGACGCGAGGGGGCGGAGGCCGCCGAATGCCGGCCATTGGTGCCGGAACTGAAGCTGCGCGCGGCGAAACACGAAGGGCCAGCGGAATTCACACTCGAAGGGGGCCACATCAACGGTGCAGCTGGGAATACGCGCCACGATGCCGGCAAAAAGCGGCTCGGGAATCAGACTCATTTTGCTAAAGTATAGCTTACGTCCGGCTCGGGCAGTCCCGCCGACGAACCCGGAAAGCAGCGAAGCTCACGTTCCGTTTCCCGGGACAAAGGCACCGCGAGCTATACCTCGGAGCCGGATCGACACATGGACAGGAGAAAGGCCAAGGAATGCGTGTTCCCCTAAACGCCGCCACGTTTGGAGAAGAGGAGATCGAGCAGGCAATCGCGGTGCTGCGGTCGGGACATCTGACAATGGGAGCGCGCTGCGAAGAATTCGAGGGCGCGTTCAGCAGGTATATGGGCGTCTCGGATTCGGTGTTCGTCAATTCCGGATCTTCGGCAAACCTGCTGGCGTTCTTTGCGTTGGCAAATGCTCAGGCGCCGCGGCTCCCGGGCAAGCGGCCGTTCTTCCCGGGCGCGGAGGTAATTGTCCCGGCGGTCACCTGGTCGACCACAATCTGGCCCATTGCGCAATGCGGTTGCGTGCCGGTTCTGGTCGATACGGATCCAGCGACGCTGCAAATGGACCCTGCGGCGATGCGGGCCGCGGTCTCCGAGAAGACGGTCGCGGTGTGTCCCGTGCACGTTCTGGGAAACACGGTCGCGATGCAGGAGGTAACTGCATTTGCGGCGGAACACGCACTGTGGATCATCGAAGACACCTGCGAAGCGCTGGGGTCGCGCTACCAGGGGCAATTGGTGGGTACTTTTGGCGATATTTCGACGTTCAGCTTCTTCTTTTCGCACCACATTACGACGATCGAAGGCGGAATGGTCACGACTCGCGATCCCGAATTAGGCGAACTACTGCGGTGCCTTCGAGCGCATGGATGGACCAGAAGCTTGAAAGGGCGGAAGGAGATTGAATCGGCTAATTCGGCGATCGACCCGAGTTTCTTGTTCGTGAACACCGGGTTTAACTTACGGCCCACGGAGATCAACGCGGCTTTCGGGCTGCTGCAACTCGGAAAACTCGAGCGATTCAACCGCCGGCGACAAGAGATTGCGGCGGAATGGAAGCGGCGGTT